>OHTW01000749.1_pt1 | contig 12858 bp, 16 predicted proteins | sample 1579031 | NCBI WGS metagenome assembly OHTW01 (sample SAMEA3879602, study PRJEB24766) | human gut metagenome | biome: human-associated habitat; feature: feces | place: USA | collected 1985/1987 | reverse complement strand
TATTAATAACATATATATTTGATTAACGGAGGTTAAAGAACACATGGCTCGTATTTCAGGTGTAGACTTACCAAGAGAAAAGCGTATTGAAATAGGACTTACTTATGTTTACGGTATTGGCCGAGTAAGAGCATCTAAGATTCTTGAAGAGGCTGGCGTTAATCCAGATACACGTGTTAAGGATCTTACAGATGAAGAAGTTGCAAAGATTGCTAAGGTTATCGATGCTGATCCAGAACATTTAGTAGAAGGTGACTTAAGAAGAGAAGTTGCCATGAACATTAAGAGATTAAAGGAAATCGGATGCTACAGAGGAATCCGTCATAGAAAGGGACTTCCATGCAGAGGTCAGAAGACAAAGACTAATGCAAGAACATGTAAGGGTCCTAAGAAGACTGTAGCTAATAAGAAGAAATAATTGAATTGTTAAACTCACAGGAGGTTAGTTATCATGGCTCAGAAAGTTACAAAAAAAGTGACAAAGAAGCGTGTTAAGAAGAACGTTGAAAGAGGACAGGCACATATTCAGTCATCTTTCAATAATACAATAGTTACATTAACAGATGCAGAAGGAAATGCTTTATCATGGGCATCTGCAGGTGGACTCGGATTCAGAGGATCTAAGAAGTCTACTCCTTATGCAGCACAGATGGCAGCTGAGACAGCAACAAAGGCTGCATTAATCCATGGATTAAAGTCTGTAGACGTTATGGTTAAGGGACCAGGTTCAGGTAGAGAAGCAGCTATCAGAGCACTTTCAGCAGCTGGTCTTGAAGTTACAAGTATCAAGGATGTTACTCCAGTTCCACATAATGGATGCCGTCCACCAAAGCGTAGAAGAGTTTAATTTAGGGAGGTAAGATTACAATGGCAGTTAATAGAACACCTGTCCTCAAGAGATGTAGATCTCTTGAAATGGATCCTGTATATTTAGGAATAGATAAGAAATCTAGAAGAAAGGCAAAGAACGCTGGTAGAAAGGTTAGCGAGTATGGAATGCAGCTTCGTGAGAAGCAGAAGGCTAAGTTCATCTACGGTGTATTAGAGAAGCCTTTCAGAAATTACTATAAGAAGGCTGAGAGACAGAAGGGTATGACTGGTGAGAACCTTATGATCATGCTCGAGCTCAGACTTGACAATGTTCTTTTCAGATTAGGATTCGCTAGAACAAGAAAAGAAGCAAGACAGATCGTTGATCACAAGCATGTATTAGTTAATGGTAAGTGCGTAAACATCCCTTCATACCTTGTAAAGGCTGGAGATGTTATCGAAATCAGAGAGAAGTCTAAGTCATCAGCAAGATACAAGGAAATCCTTGAGTCTACTAACGGAAGACTTGTTCCAGAGTGGTTAGAGGCAGATGCAGACGCTCTTAAGGGATCAGTTAAGTCAATCCCTACAAGAGAAGTTATTGACGTTCCTGTAAACGAGATGCTTATCGTCGAGTTATATTCTAAGTAATCCGTACCGGAAATATAGAATAAAACTTATAAAACCCATAAAAAGGAGGGACTATACATGGTTGATGCAGATTTTAATTTCAAGATGCCAAAGATTGAGATGACAGAAAAATCAGAAGATGGCAAGTATGGAAAATTTGTTGTTGAGCCACTCGAAAGAGGATATGGTTTAACATTAGGTAATTCTTTAAGAAGAATTATGCTCTCTTCATTAGTTGGTACAGCTGTAAGCAGTATCAAGATTGAAGGTGTACTTCATGAATTCAGCTCAATTCCAGGTGTTAAGGAAGATGTTACTGAGATCGTCATGAACATCAAGCAGTTATCAATCAAGAACAACGGAAATTCTGTTGAGCCTAAAGAAGCACATATTGACTTCGTAGGCGAAGGTGTAGTTAGAGCATCAGATATTCAGGTTGATCCTGATATTGAAATAATCAATCCGGATCTTGTTATTGCACATCTTAATGGTGCAGACAGCAAGCTCACAATGGAACTTACAATCACTAATGGTCGTGGTTATGTAAGCTCTGAGAAGAATAAGAGAGATGATCAGCCAGCAGGCGTTATCGCTATTGATTCAATCTACACACCAGTAGAGAGAGTTAATATGGCAGTTCAGAATACTCGTGTAGGTCAGGATACAGATTTTGATAAGCTTACACTTGATATTTTCACTAATGGAACAATAGAACCAGATGAGGCTTTAAGTCTCGCAGCTAAGGTTTTAAGTGAACATTTAAAGGGATTCATCAATCTTTCAGAGAACGCTCAGAAAGTGGAAATCATGGTTGAGCAGGAAGAAGATGAGACTACTAAGGTCCTTTCAATGAGCATTGAAGATCTTGAATTATCTGTTCGTTCATCTAATTGTCTTAGAAGAGCTGGTATCAACACAGTTGAAGAGCTTTGCAACAAGACATCAGATGATATGATGAAGGTAAGAAACTTAGGTAAGAAGTCTTTAGATGAAGTTCTCCTTAAGCTTAAGGAAATGGGCTTACATCTTAGACCTAACGAAGATTAATTTGTAGATACGGCGGCTATACAGTAAGTCCATAAGCGCATGTGTAGCTGTTACAAATGGAGGTAAATCATGGCAAAATATAGAAAGCTCGGCAGAACATCTAGCCAGAGAAAGGCTTTATTAAGAAGTCAGGTAACAGCATTAATCGAGAATGGCAAGATTGTTACTACAGAGGCAAGAGCCAAGGAAGTAAAGAAGATGGCTGAAAAGCTCATCACACTTGCAGTTAAAGAGAAAGACAACTTCGAGACAGTTAAGGTTTCAGCAAAGGTTCCTAAGAAGGATGCTGAAGGCAAGAGAGTTAAGGAAGTTGTTGATGGCAAGAAGGTTACTGTATATGAGACAGTAGAGAAGGAAATCAAGAAGGATCTTCCTTCAAGACTTCATGCTAGAAAGCAGATGGATAAGGTTCTTTACACAGTTACAGAAGTTCCTACAGCAGCTGCTGGAAAGAAGAAGAATACTAAGACTGTTGATCTTACAAACAAGTTATTTGATGAGATCGCACCTAAGTATGCTGGTCGTCAGGGCGGTTATACAAGAATCGTTAAGATCGGTTTAAGAAAAGGTGATGCAGCAATGGAAGTTCTTCTTGAATTAGTTTAATTTCAATTGCAATTTAAGCGGGTAAGGAAACTTATCCGCTTTTTTTGGAATCTGCGGTAAGACTTAAAAGGGCAGGAGGTCATATGGGAATAGTTAAAGCAAAAAACCTCACATTTGAATATATAAGACGAGATGAAGATGGTAATGTTGAGGGAATAACTAAGGCTGTTGATAATGTGAGTATTGACATTAAGCAGGGCGATTTTGTTGCCGTGTTAGGTCATAATGGCTCCGGTAAATCAACATTTGCAAAACATCTGAATGCGCTCGTTATGCCGACAGAGGGAACTGTGTGGGTTGATGGTATGGACACAAGGGAAGAGGAGAATACTTTAAAGGTAAGACAGACTGCCGGAATGGTATTCCAGAACCCTGATAACCAGATAGTTGGAACTCTTGTTGATGAAGAGGTTGGATTCGGACCAGAGAATATTGGTGTTCCAACGGAAGAAATATGGGAACGAGTTGAAAAAAGCCTGAAAGCAGTAGGAATGTATGCTTTCAGAAACCAGTCGCCAAACAAGCTATCTGGAGGACAGAAGCAGAGGGTAGCGATTGCTGGAATTGTAGCAATGAAGCCAAAATGTATTGTCTTAGATGAACCAACGGCAATGCTTGATCCGTTGGGACGAAAGGATGTACTTAATGTGCTCCATGAATTGAACAGGCAGGAAAATGTAACGGTTATACTTATCACTCATTACATGGAAGAAGTAATTGATATAGACAAGCTTTATGTAATGGATGATGGAAAGCTGGTAATGTCAGGAACACCAAGAGAAATATTCTCACAGGTAGAGAAATTAAAGAAATTGAGACTTGATGTGCCGCATGTTACAGAATTAGCCTATGAACTTCAGAAGGAAGGAGTTCCATTAAAGAATGGAATATTGACTTCAGAAGAATTTACAGAGGAACTCATTAGAGTTAGAAATGAGGGTTTCAATGTCAATAATAGTAGATAATATCAGCTATATTTATGAAAAAGGCACTGGCTTTGAGAGGCAGGCTTTGAAAAATGTGAACTGTGCAATAGAAGATGGTGAATTTATCGGACTTATTGGTCATACAGGTTCGGGTAAATCCACATTTATACAGCATCTTAATGGACTTGTTAAACCGACTGAAGGCCATATATATTACAATGGCAGAGATATATATGAGCAGGGCTTTAATATGAAAGAATTAAGAAGCAGGGTAGGACTGGTTTTTCAGTATCCGGAACACCAGCTTTTTGAGACTGAGATATTCAAAGATGTATGTTTTGGCCCTAAGAACCTTGGCCTTTCACAGAAGGAGGTTGAAATCAGAGCATTTGAGTCGTTAAGACTGGTTGGAATAGATGATAATATGTTTTATCAGTCGCCATTTGATTTGTCAGGTGGACAGAAGAGAAGGGTTGCCATTGCAGGTGTACTTGCGATGAAACCTGATGTTCTTATTCTGGATGAACCAACGGCTGGCCTTGACCCTAAGGGAAGAGATGATATTCTTAATTGTCTTAAGTATTTAAGGGAAGAGACAGGAATGACTATTATTCTTGTGTCACACAGCATGGATGATGTTGCTAACTATGTGAGCAGAATTATGGTAATGAATGATGGTGTGCTGACATATGATGACACTCCAAGAAATGTATTCAGGCATTATAAGGAGCTGGAGGCAATAGGACTAGCAGCACCACAGGTAACTTATTTGATGAATGATTTAAAACAGGCAGGCTTTGATGTTAATACAGATGCTATCACAATAGATGAAGCGAAGGAAAGCATTTTGTCAGCACTGGGATAAAGGAAGTAATATGATTCGAGATATAACAATAGGACAGTATTATCAGGCAGATTCGGTAATACACAGACTGGACCCGAGAGTTAAGCTTATGGGTACCTTAATATTCGTAATATCCCTGTTTCTGGGAAGTAATATATGGCTGTATCTGGTTGTAGCAGCATTTTTGGCGATTGTAATTGCACTGTCAAAGATACCTCTTAAATTCATTGTTAAAGGTCTTAAGGCAATTGTAATATTAATTGTAATCAGTGCGGCATTTAATCTGTTTCTGACGCCAGGAACGCCTCTTATTAAGATATGGAAGCTGACGATAACGCATGAAGGCCTTAATACGGCTGTATTCATGGTTATAAGGCTTATTTTTCTTATTATGGGTTCATCCCTTATGACACTTACAACAACACCTAATAACCTTACAGACGGGCTTGAAAAGGGACTTGGATTTCTTAAATACATTAAAGTTCCGGTTCATGAAATTGCAATGATGATGTCTATTGCATTGAGGTTTATCCCGATTCTTATTGAGGAAACAGATAAGATAATGAAGGCACAGATGGCGCGAGGTGCAGACTTTGAGTCAGGTAATATTATTAAGAAGGCAAAAGCCATGATACCTATTCTTGTGCCCTTATTCATATCAGCGTTCAGAAGGGCTAATGAACTTGCAATGGCTATGGAGGCGAGATGTTATCACGGTTCTGAAGGAAGAACTAAGATGAAGCCGCTGAAATACTCCAGAAGAGATATTAATGCATATCTTATTATCGCATTGTATCTTGCATGCATTATTGTAGTTAAGGTTACGCTTAAGTTAATATAATCAGTGTGTATACAGATATCACATTTATAATAGGCTGATACTGGCTGAATAAGGAGGAACGCCATGCGAAGAATAAAGCTTATCGTAGCTTATGATGGAACTGAATATTCCGGCTGGCAGATTCAGCCGGAAGCACCAACTATAGAAATGTATCTTGACAAGGCAATTCACGAGCTTACAGGTGAAAATGTGCATGTGACCGGAGCAAGCCGTACAGACGCAGGTGTACATGCATATGGAAATGTAGCTGTATTTGATACGGAATCGACAATACCTGGAGACAGATTCACATTTGCACTAAACAGATTCCTGCCGGATTCAATTGTTATTCAGGATTCATGGGAAGTGTCTTCTGATTTTCACCCAAGGCACTGTAACACAAGAAAGACTTACGAATACCGCATACTTAATACTGCTGTTCCGTTGCCTCAGAAGCGCAATTTCACATGGCATGTTGCAGGCAGTATTGATATTGAAAAGATGAAAGAAGCTGCATCATATATTGTTGGTGAACATGATTTCAAAAGCTTCTGCTGTGTGAGAACTCAGGCAGAATCGACTGTCAGGACTATATATTCACTTGAGGTTCTGCAGGAAGGTAGTGAGATAATAATCCGTATTAAAGGAAATGGATTCTTATACAACATGGTAAGAATTATTACAGGCACGCTTATTCAGGTAGGAAAAGGAAGATTCAAGCCTGAATATGTGAAGCAGATGTTAGAGGCAAAGGACAGGACTGTTGCAGGGCAGACTGCTCCTCCACAGGGACTTACACTTGTTGGCATTGAATATGTGGATAATGATGACGCAAGGGTTGTCTGATGTGGATAACTTTTTTGGATAAAACATTTGCAAAAGTATATTGACACACGTGGTTATGTGTTATATAATTCAGAAATGTGGCGTGATAAGTGCGCCCATAATTAAGGTTTTAAGTGTTTCACCAATGCCCCGGAGAGACATTTATATACATTAATAATTAAGCATTATAGCAATATTTCAGGAGGAAAACTAATGAAAACTTATATGGCTAGTGCATCTACAATCGAAAGAAAATGGTATGTAGTAGATGCTGCAGATTATACATTAGGTCGTTTAGCATCACAGGTTGCTGCTGTGTTAAGAGGAAAGAATAAGCCAACTTACACACCATTCCTTGACTGTGGTGACAATGTTATCGTAATTAACGCTGATAAGGTTAAGTTCACAGGAAAGAAGCTTGACCAGAAAGTTTACTACAGCCACTCAGACTATGTTGGTGGTTTAAAGGAAACAACACTTAAGGAAATGATGGAAAAGAAGCCTGAGAAGGTTATCGAGCTTGCTGTTAAGGGAATGCTTCCAAAGGGACCTTTAGGACGTCAGATGTTCACAAAGCTTCATGTTTATGCTGGTCCAGATCATGAGCAGGCAGCTCAGAAGCCAGAAGTATTAAAGTTTTAATATAAGGACACATATAAGGAGGAATTAACAGTGGCTAAGAAAGCAAACGGAAAGTTCTACGGAACAGGTAGAAGAAAAAGCAGTATTGCTAGAGTATATTTAGTACCAGGTACAGGTAATATCACAATAAATAAGAGATCACTTGATGAGTATTTCGGTCTTGAGACACTTAAGGTTGTTGTAAAGCAGCCATTAGCTCTCACAGAGACAGCTGACAAGTTTGATGTAATCGTTAACGTACACGGTGGCGGATACACAGGTCAGGCTGGTGCTATCAGACATGGTATCTCTAGAGCACTTCTTCAGGTTGATTCAGACGAGTACCGTCCATCACTTAAGAAGGCTGGTTTCTTAACAAGAGATCCAAGAATGAAGGAGAGAAAGAAGTACGGTCTCAAAGCAGCTCGTCGTGCTCCACAGTTCTCAAAGAGATAATCTTTCAAGAACGAAGATATCAAGAAAAGCCCATTTTTCAAGGGTTACAGAAGTTGTGGAATGCCGTCAGATGTGCTGGAATTTACATCGAATGCAACACATATGCAGCAGGTATGCAACAAAGATATTGATATGTATAGGACATTTTTCAGTAGAGATACTGGGGAATGTCCTTTTATTTGTTTAAATCTTATTAATCGCATCTACAAGCTCCTTTATATCAAAGTGGGTATACACTTTCTCTGTGAGTGTCATTGCACCTGAGTGCCCCGCAATCTTTTTGATAATCGTCTGGTTAATACCAGCTTCTGCTAACATTGAGATGCATGTATGTCTGCAGCAGTGAGGTGTACGATTAATACCTAGCTGTTCCATCAATGGCTTGAAATAGCTATCGTAGTAGTTTCGGTATTCAAAATGTTTTCCAGCTTCTGTATGAAGTAAATATTCACATTCAGGGCAGGATTCATACCAAGCTTTGTAATATGGCAGAACTTTGTCTGCTATTGGAACTTTTCTGATACCATTTTCTGTTTTACTACAGATAACATCAAAATACTGTTCATTCAGATGAACATTCTCTTTCTTCAAATCAAGCATTTCAGAGATACGGACTCCGCTATATAGGAGCATCAATACTATCTGATAATATTTGTCTTCCTTTTGTTCCCAGATAATATCAATTTCATTTTTCTCAAACTTGTTTCTATCGTATTTGTTAGGGTTACGATCCTTGTATTGAACAATATCAACGAAGCTTGAATAATCTTTGTTGCAAATATCATTTTTCAAAGCATAATCAAATAGCTGGTTAAACAGGACTTTGATTTTCTTAAGAGTAGGAAAATTCTTACCGCAGGTATCAATAACAGTCTGTAAATCAACTAATTTAATATCCTTGAAAATTTTGTTGTAAAGGGGTTCACAGGATTTATAGGATGCTGTGTATCCTTTTACATTAGATTCAGATATAGTAGGAAACTTACGTTTTGACCATTCTTCATAGACATCTGAAAATGTCATCTTAGCAGACTTGGTATCAAATGGATTATTATTGTAATCAGCAAGCATTTGCAAGCCATCAGCTCTGGTAGCTGCATATCCAATTGTAATCATATCCTGAACCTGTTTGTCTTTCGCCTCATCGTAGTGCCAGCCTACAGTTTTTCTCACTTGATAAGGTTTTCTTCTTTTGCCGGAAAGTTTTACAACGCTTCCGTATCCGTTCCAAGGCTTATGAGGTGGAAAACTTCTAAGGGCGAAGTAGCCCCGGTATTCATAGAGAAAAGTAATGGATATTCATATTCGGTGTTTGGATATATGAATGTGGAGACTAGGGAATATTATAGCAAAGAGTCAATTCAGTGGGAGATTATGGCAGATAAACGTACTGGTACTGTTGAGCAGATGGATGCTAATGTTGAGGCAATGGCAAGAGATTTGCAGGAGATATTGAGGATAGGAGCGGAGCAGAAGAGATTGCGGGAGGTGTATGAAAGAAGATAACAAGCTAATATATATAATCGTCTATGAAGATAGTTTGCTGAACAAGCCGGAATAGATTGAAATTTTTGTATGAGGATGATAGAATATTGTTAGGTTTTAGCAAACAAGCATAAAACAAAGAATGAGGTAATCATATGGATGAAAAATTTGGTAAGTTTGTGCGTAACAAGCGTGAAGAGAAAAAGATAAATCTGAGAAAACTGGCTGAAATTCTAGAAATAGCACCAGCATATATGAGTGATATGGAAAAAGCAAGAAGATATCCACCAGATAAGGAAAAATTGGCTAAGATAGCAGAGGCTCTGGAACTCACAGAGGATGAAGCTAATACAATGTATGACTATGCAGCATTGGCGAAGGATAATTCTGTATCACCTGATTTGCCGGAGTATATTATGGAGACAGATAATGTTCGTGTTGCGCTTAGAAAAGCCAGAGATTTGGGAATGGGAGATAAAGATTGGATGGATGTCATAAAAATGCTTGAAGAGAAGGAGAAAGAAGCAAAGAAGTGAAGTATTTTGAGTATTCACCATCCCAGCTTGAACAGAAAGCTAATGAGCTTATAGAAAAGCATGATAAAGAGAGACTTGTTAAGGCGAAGCATATAGATGTCTATGATATTGTAGATTTAATTGGATGCACACCAGATTGGTTTTACATTACACCAGATTTGAGTGTGCTTGGCATGACCGCATTTCATGATGTATTAATGTGGTCATGGCCGAGCAGTCATTACGAAAAAGGAATGTATCCAGAACGGGTAAAGGTGGATAAGGGAACTGTTGTTATAGATCGTGCATTACAGGAAAATGGTAATATTGGCAGAGAAAATTTTACTGTGATACATGAATGCTTTCATCAGATACTGCACCCAAGGTGCTTTAATAACAGAGGTGCTGATTATACAAAAATGTGTACGCACAAATCCTTTAGAAACCATGCAGAGAGAGTAAGAAATATGACTGCAATAGATATCATAGAATATCAGGCAAATTATTCAGCGGCAGCTTTTCTGATGCCAAGAGTGGCAGTTTTCAATACTTTTGGAGAAATAATAGGACAGCCGGTAACAAATAAAATTTTACAGGCATCTGACAATGAGGTAAGTAATGCAATTAAAGAAACAGCAAAGCAATTTGAGGTGAATTATACTGCTATGATGTATAGGCTACAGACTTTGGGGTTGCTCGAAAAGAAATCACAAAAAGAAGAATATATCGTTTAGAATGGAGAAATTATGAATCAGTCAACATACAACTCATTGAAATCATTTATCTGGGGAATCGCCAATGATTGCCTGGTAGATGTATATGATGTGGGAGATTATAGAAAAATAATATTGCCAATGTTTGTTATCAGACGATTTGATGCGGTGTTAGAGCCAAAACATGAGGCTGTTATGAAAGCCAAGGAACAATTCACTAAAGCGGGAATTACAGAACTTGATGCGGCACTTGCCTCTGTTGCAGAGCAGGCATTTGTAAACAAATCTGATTTTACATTGACAGATTTAAAGTCAAGGACGAATCAGCAACAACTGAAAAAGGATTTTATCGAATATTTGGATGGATTTTCAGAAAATGTGCAGGTAATCATCAACAAATTCCATATCAGAAATGAGATAGACAGACTTTCAGAGCAGGACAGATTGGGATTATTGATAGAAAAGTTTGTAGATCCACGAATTAATCTGAGTAACAGACCAGTATTGAATGAAGATGGTTCGGTTAAGATAGAAGCACTTGACAATCATACTATGGGTACTCTTTTTGAAGAAGTTATCCGTATGTTTAATGAGGAGACCAATGTAACAGATGCCGGAAGACATTTTACACCGAGAGATATAGTTGAATTGATAGCAGATTTAGCATTCATACCTGTGCAGGATAAAATCCAGAGTACGACATATCGTATTTATGACGGAGCCTGTGGTACCGGAGGTATGCTTACTGTGGGAGATGAACACATAAAAAAACTTGCCAAAGAACAGGGAAAAAAGGTATCCATTCATTTGTATGGTCAGGAGAATGCGGATGAAACCTATGCAATTGCTAGAGCAGATATGCTTGTAAAAGGCGAGGGCAAGGAGTCAGATCAGATACGATTTGGTTCGACAATTTCTGATGATAAATTTGCAAAAGAAGAGTTTGATTTTATGCTTTCAAATCCTCCGTTTGGTACGCCATGGAAGACAGATCTGAAGGCATGGGGGATTGATAAAAAAGATGAAATATCAGATTCCAGATTTATCATAAATTACGATGATAATCCGGAGTACAGTTTAATACCGGATATTGGCGATCCTCAGATGTTATTCCTTGCAAATAATATTAGCAAGATGAAGACAACAACAGAGCTTGGAAGCCGTATTATAGAAGTTCATAATGGTTCGTCATTGTTTACAGGAAAAGCTGGTTCCGGTCCAAGTAATCTGCGAAGATATATATTTGAACAGGATTTGTGTGAGGCAATCATAGCGATACCTGAGAATATGTTTTATAACACAGGAATAGGAACATATCTGTGGGTACTTACCAATAAGAAAGATGAAAAGCGTAAAGGTAAAGTGCAGCTTATTGATGCCACAAGCATGAAGGAACCTTTAAGAAAGAACCTTGGCGATAAAAACTGTGAGATGACACAGAAAATGCGTGAAAAGGTTATGGAACTGTATCTTGCGTTTGATAAGGCGGACAGTGAATATAGCAAGGTATTTCCAAATGAAGAATTCGGGTTTTACCAGGTAGAAGTGAACCGACCATTGCGTTTAAGAGTAAATGTAAGTGATGAAGCATTGGAAGATTTCAAAAACAGTGCAAAAGATGATGAATTCTATGATTTTCTTATGACAAATGAGAAAGATACAAAGAGTACAAATTTCAATTCATTTATAGGGAAACTTGAAAAGTCTGCAAAAAGGGCAGGACTTAAATGGACAAAAAAACGTGAAAATGCGATTAGAAAGTATTTCACAACAACGGATGAAAATGCAGATGCTGTGTTGGATAAGAAAGGCAATACAGAGCCAGATAACAATCTGAAAGATATAGAACAGGTACCACTGTTATATGATGGTGGAATGATAAGATTCTTTGAAAATGAAGTAAAACCTTATGTAGAAGATGCGTGGATTAATGAAGATAGTGCTGTTATAGGGTATGAGCTCAGTTTCACAAAGTATTTCTATAAGCCAGCGCAGCTTAGAAATATGAGTGATATTATTGCAGATATCAGGGCTATTGAGCAGAGCACAGACGGATTGCTTGCCTCTATTATTGGAGGTGAGGTGTGATGTTGAAGGGATATTCTGAATACAAAGATGTGGAAAGTAATTGGATAAATAAAATACCAATTGCATGGAGTTTTTTGCCGTTACAATCACAAATGAAAGAACGAAAAGAAAAAAATGATAAGAAACAAACAACAACACAAACCAATACAAAACCAATAGTAATACTATTGCATTATTATTAATAACAGCAATAGTATTTTCAAAGTATGCTTATTCAAAATACAAAACAACACTAACAGAAAATGGAACAGCAACAGTAGCAAAATGGAGCTTTAAAGTAAACGGACAAACACAAACAATACCAGACATAGATTTAGCACAAACAATGGACACTCACAACAACGTAGAAAAAAATAAAATAGCTTCAGGAACACAAGGGCACTTTGATTTAGAACTAGATGGAAGAGAAAGTGAAGTTGCAATAGATTATGACATAAAGTTAGCAATAAATGAAAAGCCAACAAATTTAAAA
>OHTW01000743.1_pt1 | contig 12926 bp, 7 predicted proteins | sample 1579031 | NCBI WGS metagenome assembly OHTW01 (sample SAMEA3879602, study PRJEB24766) | human gut metagenome | biome: human-associated habitat; feature: feces | place: USA | collected 1985/1987 | reverse complement strand
CTGGCGAAAAGCCAGGCGCATCAACCGTTTCCGTTCGTAAGGATATATTTTCTTATGAGAGATTGGCCGCAACCTCTGCTATGGAGGCTGCGGCCTTTTCTCTTTCTAAGGTGCGAAAACCTCTGTTTTTCCTCTCAGAATGCCGCTTGAAAGGCGGCGTGGGTGTTTTCCCATGGGGAGCGTCCGGGAGGCAGGACGGAGGCTTTTTGCGTCAAAATCAGCACTTTTCAAAACCAGAGGAAGGAGGCGCCGGATATGGCAGTTTTCCGCAGCGAAAAGACCGGAGATTACACGGTCATGTTCAACTACCACCTGCGGGACAGCGGCGGGGCCCGGGAGCTGGAGGCGCACGGCTATCTCGTCCGGGTGCGCATTCGCAACGAGAACGGACAGCTTGGCGCCATCGAGTACACCATTTTGGAGCTGCCGAAGGAGCCGGCACAGAAACCTGTACCTGTACGGGAAAATCCAATACAGGTGAAACCAATGTTGGATGCCTCATGAAATGCTGACATGTACAGCAGTTTGTTATGCAACGGGTCTCATCCTTTGGGATGATTTACATTTCGAAACAGACTCGTATAATATAACTTAAGATAAGTAGCGAAAGGCTTATGACAATCTCGCTCTGTACCAAAGGGAGGGAAGAAATGACCGAAAATATCATCATAAAGCCCTCCGTTCAGAAACGGTTTGACAGCTTCATGGCACACGGCAGAGTCCTCTTTTTCAGCGCGCCCTGCGGCTTTGGAAAGACCGTACTGGCGGACGCGCTGCTGCGCGGGCGGAACGTGCTGCGGCAAAGTGCGGCAGACCCAGACTGCGCGATCCCACCGTCAGCGCAGGATTGGGACATTCTGCTGATTGACGATCTTCAGCTCATGCAGGAGGAAGCCGGGCAGCAGGCTCTTTGCGAATTGATTCGCTCAAGTCCGGAGCGCCATTTCGCGCTGCTCTCGCGCGGTGTGCCGCCCGGCTGCCTGACGGCGTTTCAGTACACGGGGCTGATGACGGTGCTGGAGGCCGACGACCTGCTTTTTGACGCGGACGATGTGCGGCGACTGTTTCAGCTTTCGGGAGCAAATGTAACAGATAGCGAGATCGACGGAATTTTGAAAGAATCCGCGGGCTATCCGCTGGGTGTGGCCATCACGGCGCGGTGCATGTCCCCGGACAAGCCGTGGACACCGGAGCTGGTGGCGCGGGTGTTCCGGGAGGTGTTCCTCTACTTCGAGACCGCCATCTACCGGCGCTTTGACCTGCCGGTGCGGCGCTTCCTGTTGGAGCTGGCCCCCTTTGAAAGTTTTGACCTGGAAATGGCGCGGATGGTCAGCGGCGATCCCCGTGCCGGCGAACGGCTGGACTGGCTTCTTCGATACACCACTATGCTGCGCTACGACGACTGCCAGCGCTTCCGCTTCTGGTCGGGGTTCCGAGCTTTTCTCCGCTGGGAGATGGAACGGGAGTATACCGAGGAAAAGCGCAAAGCGCTCTTCAGCCGGGGCGGGCTGTACTATGAGCTGAAGGAGGACTACGCCCACGCCCTGGAATGCTACACCAGCGGCGGTGACCATTCCAAGGTCTCCGAGTTGCTGGTGCGCAACGCTGAGCTGCACCCCGGCATGGGGCACTATGCCGAGATGGAAAAATACTACCGCAGCCTGCCGGAGGCGGAAATTCTCGCCTCTCCCTCGCTGATGCAGGGCATGAGCATGCTCTGCGCGCTGGCGATGGACTACGAAGGCTCGGAGCGTTGGTACGGCGAGCTGCAAGCATTTGCCGAGCGCTGCGGCAGGCAGGACGCCGCCGGAAAGCAGGCCCGCAGCCGCCTTGCATGGCTGGACATTTCTCTCCCCCAGCGGGGCGTGAACGGTCTGACGGAAACCATTCCCGCCGTGTTCCGGCTGCTGATGAACAAGGAAGTGACGCTGCCGTCCTTCTCCGTCACAAGCGCGCTGCCCAGCATCATGAACGGCGGCAAGGACTTTTCCGCATGGAGCAAAAAGGACGACCTGCTTTACAAAACCCTCCGTCTCCCCGTGGAGGCGGTGCTGGGGCGGGACGGCGTGGGTCTTGCGGACTGCGCCATCGCCGAGAGCAAGTTTGAAAAGGGGGAGGACGTGACCGGTCGGATGCTGTCCCTTCTCCCACAGCTGAACGAGGTCCGCAACCGCGGCACGCCGGACATGGAGTTCGCCGTCAGTGGACTGCTGGCCCGCAGCCAGCTGGCAAGCGGACAGCCCGCCGACGCGCGGCGCACCATCGAGGTGCTCCGTGAATGCTTTGCCGAGCGCGGTTTGACACGCTTTCTGCCCAATACGGACGCCATGCTCTGCCGTATTGACATGCACACCGGCGACCTTGACGCGGCGGACGCGTGGTATCGGGAAAAAGCCCCGCGCGAACCCACGCACCTGAACGTCATGCGGCGCTACCAGTATCTCACGCAGGCCATGGTGGAACTGGCGGACGGCAGACCGGACGCGGCGCAGCTGACGCTTGCCCCGCTGGAGCCGTACGTCCAAAACTGCGCCCGCATCATCGACGGCATTCACCTGAATGTCCTGACTGCCATCGCCCTGCACCGCAAGCGGGACGAGGGGTGGCGCGAGCGATTGACGGCGGCGCTGGATGCGGCGGCGGAGTACCGCTTCATCCGCACCGTCAGCGTATACGGCACGGCGGTGCTGCCGCTGCTGGAGGCGCTGGACTGGGACGGCGACAAGGCATGGCGCAAGCGGCTGATGGCGGCGGTGCGGACGCAGGCGGCGTTCTACCCGCATTTCCTCGAACCCCGCCTTGCCCCCGGCGAGGAGCTGACGCCCACGGAGCTGCAAATTCTCCATCTGCTCTGCACGGACAAGTCCAACGCCGAGATCGCGCAGATCATGGATGTGAAGCTGCCGACCGTGAAGACCCACGTCAGCCACATCCTCGACAAGCTGGACGTAAAGCGCCGGGCGGAGGCCAAGACTGCCGCGAAAAAGCTGCGGCTCGTTCCGGATGATCTATAAATGCTATGCCTGTGCCTGAACGGGCTGGATATAAACCCTATACACATATCCTAAAGGAGGAGCTTATGAAAAAACGAGTATTGAGCTTATTTCTGGCGCTCACGCTCTGCCTGACGCTGTTGCCCACAGCAGTCTTCGCCGACGTCACGGAGAACGGCGAAGGAAGCGGCGGGACGCACTACGTCGCGGAGAGCGGCGGGACGCAGTATGAAACGGTGCAGAAGATCTTGGACGAAATAGAGGAAGGCGAGATCACGCTGCTCGGCAACGTCACGGAAGACCTCACCGTCTACGCCGCGACGACCATCCACATGAACGGGCACAGCATCACCGGCAATATTGATGCCACGGACAGTCTGACGCTGAACGGCGGCACGGTCGATGGTACTGTAACCGTCAATGCAACGGGCGGCACGTTTACCATGACCGCGCCCGCCGAAGCGGAAGCGGCCATTACCGGCGGGCTGAACGTGGATTCCGGCTCTGCTTCTGTCAGCGGCGCGAAGGTCGGCGTGAAGGGCACGCTGTACTTCGATGGCACGGATATGCTGATCTCCGGCGCAGTGAAGGCGGTCGAGCTGGATAGCGCGGCAGAGCCTGCCGCCAAAACGCTCTACGGCTCCGCCACAGTGAACGGCGATACCGCTGCGGAAGCTGGCTTTGACACCGATACCTATAAAGTAGGCGGCGAAATCGCAAAGAAGCTGACCAACAAGCCGGTGGGCAGCACCACACCCGCAGCGCCGAGCCTGACGCTGACCGAAACGAGCAAGAGCCTTACCGCGGGCAAGACCGCCGTGTTCACTGCCAATTATACCGGCACGGACACGCTGAACGCCTATGTTCAGGGCAACGCGGTCAATGGCTGCTTTACCATCAGCCAGAAGAACAACGGCGACGGCACTTATACCGTCTCCGTCAAGATCGATGAGGAAACGCCCGGTGGCACGTACACGCTGTTCGTTCACGAGGTGGGGAACACCTCCGTGCAGGCAAGCGCCACCATCACCGTCACCGGCTTGCAGGATGCAGCCGAGGTGAACGGCAAACAGTACAAGTCTCTCCCCAGGGCGCTGAATGCGGCGCAGGACGGTGACACCGTGAAGCTGCTGGCCAACCATGTGACGGATGCAGACGCCCTCAATGCGCTCGGTGAAGATTTTACGTTCGAACAGTATGCTTCCATCGTACCCGTTGTCACCAAAACCCTGACGCTCGATCTGAACCACAAGACGGTCGACTACCTCGAGGTTGGATTCTCAGAGACGAACGAGGAAACGCAGAAAAAAGAAACTCTCGCGACAGGCAACCTGACTGTTACAGGCGAGGCCGCTTACGGCAGAATTTCAAATCTCATGTTCATGGCCGGCGCACTGGACATCCGGAGCGGCGAGATCGGCGGTTCAGGATGCGCGGGACTTTTCTGCGACGCGAACAGTGGCTCTGTGACCGTCAGCAACGGCACGGTGTATGGCCTCACCGTATTTGAGGGTGCTTCCGTCACCGTCAATGGCGGCTCCAAACACGCGGGTGAATGGGTTGTCGCTTCCGGCGCTGCGCTGAACATTACGGACGGCACGTTTGGCGAGGTGCAGTTCACGCGCAACGGAACCATCGCCATCAGCGGCGGCACGTTCCAAAGCATTAAGAGCTACATCGCAGAAGAGCTGCAGCCGCTCATGTCCCTGTTGGATACGCAGAAGGTGCACGCTTTCTACAAGGGCGATGACGTGCAGGACGGCAATGCAACGGAGCTGGCCGACGTAACCGTCAGGGAGCACACCCACACCATGGTGGACAACAAGTGCGCCTGTGGCTTTTCCTGCACCCACAAGGGTACAGACGGCACAAGCGCCATCGACAAAGACGGCAAATGCGCGGTCTGCGGGACGCAGTTTGCGGCTGGCATCGGCGAAACCTATTATACCGATGTGCCGTCCGCGCTGGATGCGGCAGCTGACGGTCAGACCATCACCCTGCTGGCAAACGGGACGCTGCCTTACGGCATATATGCCAGCAAGACCCTCACGCTGGATCTGAACGGACATAGCCTGAGTGGGCACAGCTTGAATGTCGGCGGCTCTACGGCCACGGGTCAGGCTCTCACCGGTAATCTGACGGTCATTGACAGCAGCGGCGGCAACGGCGCGGTGGGCGTGACCGTGCGGGACGGCGGTACACTGGTATTTGATCCGGAGAATGACAGCACCACCCTGCTCCAGCTGGAGGTTTGGGGCGGCAAAGTCGAGCTGCACCGCGGAAAGATTTTGAGAAAAGATCTGCGGCTGAATAACAGCATCACATTGGGCGATTTGCTTCCCAGAAACGCGGGACTGGCTTACTATCGTGGTGACACACAGCTCACGCTGGAGGAAGCCGCTTCCCAGACCTGCGACCTGGTGATAAAGCCGTGCGGCCACGGCGGCAGGAACGGCTTTGACGAAAACGCCACTGCCTGCCCCTACTGCAACGCGCCCGCGGTGGCTGAAACAGCCTTGAACAATGGCGAGGGCAGCAGACTGCTGCGGAGATTTGCCAATTTACAAACGGCCATTGATGCAGACAGAGACGGTGGCGCGACCCTTCAGCTGCTGGCCGACGTGACCGGCGATTATACCATCGACGGCACGCAGGACACGGGACTTGACCTGAACGGCCACTCCATCAAGGGCACGGTGACGGTCAAGGCGGCTGCGGGCAGCAACACCACCACCTTGAGCAACACAAAAAACACGACCACAGCCAGCATTGATAAGGTCGTTGCCTACAAGGGTGCAAAACTCGCCGGGTCGAAATATCCTGCCGTGATCGGCACATTGACATTGGCAGAGGGCGCGACATGGAAAAATATTCTGAATCTTAAAACACTTGGATACAAGATTCTCAACGCGGACGGTACTTACAAGTGGTATGCCCCGGATGATGTCAAAGCCTCGCAGTTGAACAACGTTATCATCAATAGCCTGCCCATCACCTCCAAGACCCTGAATCTGAAGGTCGATGGCAAGAACCTGGCCGGCAACTCGCCGAAGGTGGAGCGCGGCGCGACCGTCCAGCTCTGCGCCAGCTGCAATACGAAGGGCGCGACGGTGACGTTTTCCATCCTGAAGACGGGCGAAACAACGCCCATCACGCTGTCGGGCAGCGATGTGAAATATACGACAGTTGGCACTGGCAGCACCAAATTCTACGTCGCGGAGTACACCTTCAACGATTTCGGCAGCTACACGATTTCCTTCACCGCCGCCAAGGACGGCTATACGGTGCAGAGCGCCGAAAAGAAGCTGACCGTCACCAAGGCCGCCATCCCGGCCAGCGCGATCACCGCGCCCGCGGCGAACGCGCTGACCTACAACGGCAATGAGCAGCTACTCGTCACGAAGGGCAGCGTGGACGCGAAGTACGGCGAGATGCAGTACCGTCTGGGCACGAGCGGCGGCTTCAGCACTGCCACTCCCACCGCCGCCGATGCCGGAACGTACACGGTCTATTACAAAGTCGTAGGAGCTGAGGGCTACAATGACACCGCTGCTAAGTCCATAAAAGTAACCATCGGCCCGGTGAAGATCAAAGGCATCTGCAACGTCACTTCCGTCTCCAAGACCTACGACGGCAGCGCAAGCGTTACGCTTCCCAAGGCCAATCTGGCGTTCCTCGACGCTGCGGGCAACATGATTTCCCTCCCTGAGAGCGCTTATGCGATCACGGACGCCCGCTTTACCACGCGGCAGGATGACTTTGCCTATGAGGATTCGCCGGACGCCGGCACGAAAGAGACCATTTCCTTCACTCTGACGCTCACAGATTCCAACTACGTGTTCGAGGGCGAGGCGGCGGACGTCAGATCGGACAACTTCAATTTCACCGCCAATGATGACCGCTTCAAGATCGATCAGGCCACTGTGACCCCGGCTGAGATCACGCTGTTTGTTTATAACGACGTGGCAAAGACTTACACGCTCGATCTGGCCACGCTCCTGCCGGAGCTGACTTCGGGCTGCGAGTACGGCAAAATCAAGTATCAAGGGTGTGATTACCATTTTACGGATAGCACCTACCTCGACAGTAACAACGGTATGTTCGTGTCAAACGAGGGCATTTTGACTCTGCCCATCGTGGCCGCGCACTCCGCAGATGTGAACAAGCAGATCGGCACGATAACCGCCCCGGTTGTAACCGCGAACTATCAGCAGTTCGAGCTGACCATCAAGGTCGTTATTGGCGAGAAGATCACGCCCGTACAGTCAGATGACTTCAAAATCAGCGCGACGGGCATCACCTACCGCCAGACATTGGAAAACAGCACGCTCACAGTCAAGGGCACGATGAAGGACCCCACCACAGGAAAAGAGGTCCCGGGCACCTTCGCGTGGCTGAATAAATACGACAGACCCATTAACACCGGCGATGTGTACTTCGATTGGACATTCACCCCGGCGGAAGGCTACGAGGAATACGCAGCCGTAACCGACAGCGTGAAAGTCCCCGTCGCCCCCAAGTCCATCAACGGTGCAGCCATCACGCTGGAAGCTACCAGCCTCGAGTACAACGATCACCGGCGTGACGCTGGAGGACTGGGATGAAACAAGAATCACCTACATTATCAAAAGCGGCGGCTCGGCCACCAATGCCAATGACAGCATTCCCCTGACCATCGAAGGTACCGGCAACTACACCGGCACGGCCACGGTCGAGTGGAAGATCACGCCAAAAACCGTGACGCCCACGATGAAAGTCGCATCCTGCACCTACACCGGCGACGCGCTGGAGCCGGCCGTGACCCTCGAGGACGGAGATGCGGTCATTCCGGAGGGAGAATACACGGTAGAGTATTCCAACAACACCAACGCCGGGACCGGCCGGGTGGCCATCAAGGATGTTGAAGGCGGCAACTACATCATCGCGTCGATAAGCCGGGACTTCCCCATCGATCAAGCTGCCGCACCCACGAATATCCAACATGGCACACTGAATGTGATCAACGGCACATATCTGACGTACACCTATGACTTCCAGCAGCTGCTGCCCGCCGCGCCCCATGGAGATTACGGCACTGTGCGCTACGATTTGGGGAATCGGCAGACTGCTATCAACTTCACCGCTCATGGATATTATATCGACCCGGAGATAGCGGAATTTGAGGGGAGCAAGCTGACTTTGGTAGGTCTCTATGCGAAAGAGGGAACAGCGACCGGCCAGATCGGAACCGCCACGGTGAAGGTCACCACCACCAACTACAAGGACTTTAAACTGACGCTCGTCCTCAACGCGGTAGACCGGATCACGCCCGTGGCGGATGGCAGCATCACCGCAAGCAAAATCACCTACGGCCAGACGTTGAGCGAGAGCCGGATTTCGGGCACGATGAAGGATCCCACCACCGACGCAGCCGTTGAAGGCACCTTCGCGTGGCAGCTGCCGGACGATACGATCCTGGATGCGAGTACGCTTGGCCATGATATCGGATGGAAGTTCACCCCGAAGGATGGAAATGCCTATACGGAAGCGACCGGCACCGCAACGGTCAAGGTCGACAAGGCCCAACAGTACGGCAAGGTCAGCATGAAATTCTACATTTACGGCGAGACGCCCAGCACGCCCAGCCTGACAGACCGGACGGGTGACGGAAGCGTGACCTACTACTATAACACCACCAATTCCAACAGCGGCGGCACAGAGTGGAAGAACATTCAGCCGGACACGCTGAGCGCCGGAACCCGCTACTATATGTACGCAGAGCTTGGCGAGACGGAGAACTACGAGTCGTTCACCACGGATTGTGTGAAGTTTTGGGTAATGAAGGCGATACCGACCTGCACGAAACCCACCGGCCTGACAGCCAAATACGGCCAGAAACTCAACCAGATCGCTCTGCCCAATCCGGAGGGAAATACACCCGGCACATGGCGCTGGCAAGAACCGGAGACGGTGCTGGATCAACTGGGCGCCCGAATCTTCTATGCTGATTTCAAGCCCGACAATGAGACCTATAGCGAAGTGCTCAACGTCGCCATTGACGTGACCGTCGGACCGGCGGATGGCGGCAGCCTCAAAACGGTCGAGCTGGCGCAGAAGTACACGGACACCTCGGAGCGCACCTACAAACCAGACTGGTCAGGGCTTCCCGGCGGACAAACGTGGCGCTATAACAGTGAATACAGCGTCAGCACCGGCTCGAATGTCACGCTTACCAAGCAAGATTTCGAAACGGACGGCAGTTTGCTGACCTACGCGATTTCCGGCGGCAAGGCCGGTGACAAGATCACCCTCACCCTCAAGGCGTCCTGCGACAATTATAAGGATTTCACCATCACGCTGAACATCACCCTGACAGAAAAGGACGATCAGAAGGCGTTGACCATCACCGGCAACACTTCCGTGATCTATGGTGAAAAGCTGACGCTGACCACCAGCGGCGGCAACGGCACAGGCGCTGTGACCTACCGCATTGACACTGCGCACAGCACCGGCGAAGCGGCCATTGATCCCAATACCGGCGTTCTGACTCCCGTCAGGGTCGGCTCTGTGAGTGTCATCGCTGCCAAGGCGGGAGACAACGACTATAACGATGTCACCAGCGCTCCCTTCGTGCTCATGATCAAACCGGCCACTCCCACCGGCGAGCCGAACTACACCAAGATCACCACCGGCGGCAAGACGCTGAAGGACGCGGCGCTGACCACCAAGGGAAGCACGCTGGATCCCAATGACGGCAAGCTGGAATGGCTGGATGACAAGGGCAATGCTCTGCCCGACGATACCAGGGTCAAAGCCAACACGACCTACAAGTGGCGCTTTACGCCCACGGACACCAACTACACGACCCTGACCGGCGAGATCGAGCTGCTGCATCACAAGTCCAACGGTGGTGGCGGCAGCGGCTACAGCTACTACACCATCGAGGCAACCGCCGGGGCTGGCGGCTCTATCTCCCCCTCCGGCAGCGTCAGCGTTCGTGAGGGCAGAGATCAGACCTTCACCATCACCCCGGATAAGGGCTATGCTGTCTCCACTGTCAAGATCGACGGCAAGAGCATCGGCGCGGTAAAGTCCTACACCTTTGAGAATGTCAGCAGAACCCATACCATCGAGGTCGTCTTCGTCAAGGGAACTGCCAGCGCCCGCACTGGAGACAGCAGCGATCTTCCGCTGTGGAGCGCCCTTCTGCTGGCAAGTACCCTTACGCTGGCCGGCGCTGTCCACTACAAGAGAAAACGCGCACGATAATCGCCTTATCATGCCTTAAAGGCAACAAACAGCTCAGCTTCCGGGTATTTGGCTGGAAGCTGAGCTGTTCCCTTTTCGCTGCAAGAAGCAATCAATGGCATTTTATGGTAGACGGTTACAACGGCTTCATCATGCTGGACAAGAACGACAGTCCGAAGGTCGCTTTGCACATCGAGAATGCAATGCGCTGGGCAAAGAAGTATCAAAAGCTGCATCCGGACAAGCCTCTGCCGCACATCACGCCTTATGTGTTCCGGCATACCTGCTGCACGAACATGAATTTTATCCTTTTGGGAATTGCGGAATTCATGCTGGCGGGTATATTGGCCGCGGGAACATTTGCCCTGGCATTGGGGTCAAAAGACACAGAAGAGTTTGTTGATAAGACAATCTCCAATCGTTATGAGAACCATGTTAATTCGATTTATCGGACGGACGGGATGCAGGAAACGGCATAAGAATAATGTGAAAGGAGTTGGCCTTATAACGAGGCTGCCTGTTTTCTTTTGTGCCTGCCGCAGCCAGTTCCACGCGGGGTTCAGTGGTGTGAGACGGAGAATTTGAAGCAGGAGACGGGGCAGCGCACAACGGCGCAGAGAACATGGTGGGAGGAGCGGGCGCTGGCAGATCGGTTTATTTGTGAAACAGCGGCACTTGTCCGCGTTTATGAGGTGCTCAGCGGACCCCAACCAAATTTTTTTAATTCCAAATGCAATAAAACGCCCTTTCCGTGCATTACACGGATGACAGGAGAAAAAGCCCATGCTCAGTATGCTGATGACAACCGAATATGCGCCGGCGGAGGATCGACACGAGCTGCAGCAGTTGTTGCTCCACATTGCCGGCGGGGAGCGTGACGCGCTGGCGGCGCTGTATCAGCGCACGCGGACGGCGGTGTACGGCCTTGCGCTTTCCTACCTCAAAAACGCGCAGGATGCGCAGGATCTCACACAGGACGTCTATGTGCAGGTGTGGGACTGCGCGGCGCAGTACCGTCCCACCGGCTCGCCCATGGGTTGGCTGCTGACTGTGTGCCGCAGCCTGTGCCTGATGCGCCTGCGGCGGGAGGAACGCCATGCCGCCCTCAGCGAGGAGGAATGGGACGCCATTCCCGCGCGGGAGTGCGGACTGGACGCCGATGAGCGCGCACTGCTGCAAGGTGCGTTGGCTGTGCTTGGCGAGGAGGAGCGACGAATTGTGCTGCTCCACGCGGTCACGGGCATGAAGCACCGGGAGATCGCGGCGCTGCTGGAGCTTCCGCTTCCCACCGTCCTGTCGAAATATCACAGAGCATTGAAAAAGATGCGCAGCTGTCTGGAAGGAGATGACGCCCGATGACCAATGAGAAGCTGGAGCAGAGGCTGGCTGCGGCGCTTGAAAAGACTGCGCCGGACGATGTGAGCGGCGTTCTCTCCCGCTGTGAAGCGCGGAAAGGAACGGTAATTCCCATGACAACAAAGAAAATGGCAAATAGAAAATGGACAACTCTGGTAGCTGCCTGCCTTGCGGTGATGCTGCTGTGCGGCGGAGGCGTGTTCTATCAGCAGGCGCATGCGGTGGCGTCCGTGGTGTCGCTGGATGTGAACCCCAGCATTGAACTGAAGGTCAGCAGGAACGAAAAGGTACTGGCCTGCGTGCCGCTCAACGAGGATGCAAAAGCCATCCTGGCGGATATGAGTAATGGGGCTGACCTCAAGGGCGCAAAGCTGGATGTGGCGGTGAACGCCATCGTGGGCAGTCTCGTGCGAAACGGCTATCTCGACAGTATTTCCTCCGCCATCATGATCTCGGTGGAGGACAAGGATGCAGCCCGTGCGGAAAAGCTCCAGCGTGAGCTGACCAGCGCCGTGGACGGCGTGCTGCAGACCAGCGAAGCGAAGGCCGCCGTCCTGACGCAGACGCTGACGCAGGACGCGGCGCGGGAGCAGCAGGCCCGGGAAAACAACATTTCCACCGGCAAGGCGGCACTGGTGAACCGCGTCCTCGCCATCAACCCGTCGCTGAAGTTTGACGCGCTGGCGAAGCTCTCGGTGGAGGAGCTGAAGGACCTTGCGGAAGCAGGCGCGCCCGCTATGCCCATCGGCAAGGATGCCGCCGCTTACGCCGCGGAGCAGTATGCCGGGACAACGGCGTTGGACTCCGTCACGGCGGAGGTCGATTCCGAGCTGGACGAATTCCCCACGCACTACGAGGTGGAGCTGCACACGGCATGGGGTGAGTTTGAGTACCTGGTGGACGCCTACACGGGGAAAGTGCTCAGCGGGCAGAAGGACTTGCCGGCCACGGCCCCTGTAGGGGATGAGACGGCAAAGCCTACTGCGCCCACCGGCGACATCGGCCATGCCAAGGCGAAGTCCATCGCCCTGAACCACGCGGGCGTGAGCGAGAACAAGGCGTATGACATGGAGATCGAACTGGACGACGAGGACGGCACGCTCGTCTATGAGGTCGAGTTCAAATCCGGCGGCATGGAGTATAGCTACGAGATCAACGCCGCCACCGGCGCGATCCTCAAGCACGAGGCAGAACTGGATAACTGAAAGAAAAGGCGTGAGCCGCTGTATTGCAGCGGCTCGCGCCTTTTTACGGGTTGTACAGGATCATGTGCAGAATGGTGGTTTGGTCGGAGATGTTGCGGTAGGCGTGGGTGGTGTCGCCCTGAAAGCGGACGCTTTCGCCCGCCTG
>OHTW01000733.1_pt1 | contig 13076 bp, 9 predicted proteins | sample 1579031 | NCBI WGS metagenome assembly OHTW01 (sample SAMEA3879602, study PRJEB24766) | human gut metagenome | biome: human-associated habitat; feature: feces | place: USA | collected 1985/1987 | reverse complement strand
CAGAAAGCACTTGCAGAGTTAGACGGAAACAAAGCAATGGCTGAATTAAAAGCAGACGGTGTGCTTGCATTGCCGACAGTCAGTGATGATGTAAAATTATCCGAAGAAGACCTTCTGATCACAATGACACAGATGGAAGGTTATGTAACGGAAGGTGATAATACCGTAACCGTTGTGCTTGATACCAACCTGACACCGGAACTGGTAGAGGAAGGATTTGTCCGTGAGCTGATCAGTAAGATCCAGACAATGCGTAAGGAAGCCGGATTTGAGGTTATGGATAAAATCTCCATTTACTATCATGCAGATGAAAAAGTAGCCGATATCTTTCATAAGTACGGAAATGACATCATGGGTGATGTTTTAGGTACTGAAGTTGTAGCAGAAGCTGATTCTTTTGACTCCGGAGAAAACGGAATTTACTGCAAGGAATGGAACATCAATGGGGAAAAAGTATTGCTTGGAGTCAAAAAAGGAGAAAACTAGATGAAGGAAAATGTTTTCAACAAGGAAAAATTTATTGAGGACGTAAAGGAAAATGTAAAAAATCTTTACCGCAAAACATTAGAGGAAGCTTCACAGCAGGAGATTTTTCAGGCAGTTTCCTACACGGTAAAAGATGTGATCATTGATGACTGGCTTGCAACACAGAAAGCTTACGACGAACAGGATCCGAAGATCGTATACTATATGTCCATGGAATTCCTGATGGGACGTGCTCTCGGAAACAACCTGATCAACCTTTGCGCTTACGGTGAAGTAAAAGAAGCTCTCGAAGAGCTGGGATTTGACCTTAACTGTATCGAAGATCAGGAACCGGATCCGGCACTTGGAAACGGTGGTCTGGGAAGACTGGCTGCATGCTTCCTTGATTCTCTCGCAACTTTAAATTACGCAGCATATGGCTGCGGAATCCGTTACCACTACGGAATGTTTAAACAGAAAATCCAGAACGGTTATCAGATCGAGGTACCGGATAACTGGTTAAAGAACGGCTACCCATTCGAACTGCGTCGTCCGGAATATGCCAAGGAAGTACACTTCGGCGGATATGTAAGAGTAGAGTACGATCCTGAAAAGGGCGGAAACAAATTTATCCATGAAGGATATCAGGCTGTAAAAGCCATTCCTTATGATATGCCGATCACAGGATATGACAATGATGTAGTAAACACACTTCGTATCTGGGATGCAGAGCCGATCGTAGACTTCGAGCTTGATTCCTTTGACAAAGGTGATTACAAGAAAGCAGTAGAGCAGGAGAACCTTGCCCGTAATATCGTAGAAGTTCTTTATCCGAACGACAACCACTATGCAGGTAAAGAGCTGAGACTGAAACAGCAGTACTTCTTTGTATCTGCAAGCCTCCAGGCAGCAATTGCCAAATATAAAAAGAAACATGGCGATATCCATAAATTATATGAAAAAGTAACATTCCAGATGAACGATACACATCCGACTGTAGCAGTAGCAGAGTTAATGCGTATCCTCATGGACGAAGAAGGACTCGGATGGGATGAAGCATGGGAAGTAACAAGAAAATCTGTTGCTTACACAAACCATACAATCATGTCCGAGGCACTTGAGAAATGGCCGATTGAGCTCTTCTCCAGACTGCTTCCGCGTGTATACCAGATCATCGAAGAGATCAACCGTCGTTTCATCCTTGAGATCCAGGCAAAATATCCGGGAAATTATGAGAAGATCAAAAAGATGGCAATCATCTATGACGGACAGGTTAAGATGGCTCACCTTGCAATCGCAGCAGGCTACTCTGTAAACGGTGTTGCACGCCTTCATACAGAGATCCTGAAGAATCAGGAATTAAAAGACTTCTATGAAATGATGCCTGAGAAATTCAACAACAAGACAAACGGTATCACTCAGAGACGTTTCCTGCTCCACGCAAATCCACTCCTTGCAGATTGGATCACAGAGCATATCGGACCGGACTGGATCACAGACCTTCCACAGTTAAAGAAACTTGCAGTTTATGCAGATGATGAGAAAGCACTCCAGGAATTCATGAACATTAAGTTCAAGAACAAAGAGCGTCTGGCTAAATACATCCTTGAGCACAATGGCGTAGAAGTAGATCCGCACTCCATCTTCGATGTACAGGTTAAGAGACTTCACGAGTACAAACGTCAGCTCCTGAACATCCTGCATGTTATCTATCTGTACAACCAGATCAAGATGCATCCGGAAATGGAATTCTATCCAAGAACATTCATCTTCGGTGCAAAAGCATCCGCAGGTTACGCAACAGCCAAGAAGATCATCAAACTCATCAACTCCGTAGCAGACGTAGTAAACAACGACGCTTCCATCAACGGCAAGATCAAAGTTGTATTCATCGAAAACTACAGAGTATCCAACGCTGAGTGGATCTTCGCAGCAGCAGACGTTTCCGAGCAGATCTCCACAGCAAGTAAAGAAGCATCCGGTACAGGTAACATGAAGTTCATGCTCAACGGTGCTCCTACACTCGGTACACTTGACGGTGCTAATGTTGAAATTGCTGAGTGCGCAGGCATTGAGAACGAGTACATCTTCGGCGCAAAGGTTGAGGATATCGAGAGAATGAAGAAGGAAGGCTACCATCCAAAGGCTCTTTATGACGCTAATCCGGAAATTAAGAGAGTTGTTGATACTCTTATCGACGGCACATTTGATGACGGCGGCGCTCAGGGCGAAGGCAGCTTCAAGGAACTCCATGATTCACTCCTCAAGGATTCTTCATGGCAGAAGGCTGATAACTACTTCCTCATCTATGACCTTCCTGATTATGTTGATACAAAGATCAGAGCTAACACAGAGTATGCTAACCGTAAGGAATTCGGTAAGAAGTGCCTTATCAACATTGCAAATGCAGGTAAGTTCTCATCTGACCGTACAATCCTCCAGTATGCTAAGGAAATCTGGCACACATCTTACAAGAAGTAATTTGTTAAAAGGTTTTACTTTAAATATTTGTGCGTAAAAGCATTCAAGCCTCCCGTTTGTTCGGGAGGCTTTTTTGAGTTTTAAATGTTTTTTCCTTGCTTACTCAAAAATTACATCAAATGGTGTAATTATTACATAGATATAAAAATATACTCTCAATGATTGATTTTATGTAATAATTGTTGTATAATTCCAAATATAGGGGATATACATAAACCTGAGAATATATAAGGAGGAAATGGAATGAAAAGAATATTAAGTATGTGTTTATCTATTGTTATGGTTTTTTCTATGCTGACTGTTGTCGCACCTTTGACAGCAAGTGCGTGGGGAGAACCGGAACAGACTTGTGGTAATTATACATACATAGTTAAAAACAACGAGGCTTATCTTACAGGTTATAAAGGCTCAGCAACAAGTGTAACTATTCCGGCAACACTTGATGGGTATAAAGTTGTATGTGTTGGCAAAACCGCACAAGATGAACCATTAGGATTTTCCTTAAAAGGATTTAGTAAAGTTACCTCTCTAACTATTGGAAATAATGTTAAACGAGTAGGTGTGAGGGCGTTTTTTGAATGTAAGTCACTAAAATCTATAAATATTGAAAAAGGAGTTCTTGAGATTGGGTGGCAGGCATTTCAAAGATGTACAGCACTTTCTTCAATTAAACTTGCGGATTCAGTAATAATAGTCGATAGTTCTGCCTTTGATGATACAAAATGGTATAGCAATCTACCAAATGGTCCCGTTTATATAGGTAGGGTTTTATATGGTTATAAAGGTACGCTCCCCAAAAATTATACTCTGAAGGTTAAGAGCGGTACTTTAGGAATTAGTAGCGGTTTTGGAAATATTACAAAAGATTCTATACCTGATTCAGTAGAATATGTGGGTTATCAGGCTTTTGATTATTGGTATAATAAGCAACCAAACGGAATGGTATATATAGGCAAATGTGCTTATAAATATAAAGGAAAAATACCGTCATCTGTTACATTAAAAAAAGGAACAAAGAGCATATCTCCTTCAGCCTTTAGAGACAGTGCCCTTTGTTATTATGGATGTACCGGACAGCCGAGTAGCTATAATTATGAAAAAAATTCGGCAAATCTAAAAAGTATTACTATACCAGATGGATTGAAATATATAGGTGACTCTGCTTTTGTGAATTGTTGTAACCTAAACAGTATCAATATTCCTGATTCAGTGGTGTATGTTGGGGATAGTTTTTACGGATTTGGTGCCGCATATAAGGGCGGTTGGGTTAAAATGAGAGAGTATAGCTTTACTTTGAAAAGTTATAAAAATTCCCCTGCGTATAGGTATGCAAAACTTTATGATGTAAAATTTATCAGAAATTCATATTTTGAAATAAAGGCGGACACAAATAATTTTTCACATAGCGGTTTAGCTTATCGTATTGACAGTAAAAAATTGAAAACAAAATTGTTTTTAGATGCAACTGATTTTAATATGATGTTTAATTTATATAATGAACTTAACGGTGAAGTACAAGGTGTGTGCCATGGAATTGCACTTTCCATGTGCTATGGAAATCAAGAATATTTAGATTTTAATACAATAGTGCCGCATGCAGATTGTTATTGGGAACTTGGGTCGCCAAACAACAATAGGAATTTTAGTGACATTATTATGTATTATCAATTGACGCAAGACACAAATAAAGGCAAACCTACTAAGTTGCTTTCAAAAGATGGTTGGAGCATATTTTCGTTAGAAAATAGAATGGAATCTTTTTTTAAATCACTTGTAAGTGAAGCAAAAACAGCCAAAAATAAAAGTGAGCCATTTGTGTTCAGCTTTTCTTTTCACAACCCCGTTAAAAATAATGAAGTTGAGGGACACAGTGTTGTTGTGTGTGGTTATAATTGGAACAGCAGTAAGAATAGACATGAAATAAAAATATATGATGAAAATTCGTATGTTAAGGATTCGAATCCTGTCGCAAAATATACTACACTTTCAATAGCGTCAGATTATAAATCGTTTTCTTTTGCTGATGCAAACGCTGAAGCGTTAGGCTATAAAATTGAGAATGTTTGGACAAGTCTTTCATATTATGGTTTAAATAAGTTATATAATGATATTTCAATAGGAACTCTTAGTGATCAAAGCACAGCGAAACCTGTAGTTGTGTCGGATAATGAAGTATCTGCAAATAACAGAGCGGTTATTCAGTTGTCTGCATATAAAAAATTCAGGTTAACCAATAGCGAAGGAAAAGAACTTGTATATGACGGAAAAAGTTATTCCGGAACAATGAAAGTTTATGATTGTCAGCTTTTCAATGACGGAAATAATTCATATTGGATAATCACAACTGCTGACAGTACTATGTTTAAGGTTACTGATATAAGCGGTTCGTTTAGCATAGTTTATTCAGGTAATAATATTCCAAATGTTGGAATAACAACCGAAAAAGCTACTAATATATATATCGATAAAAACGGTGTAAAAGCATATGGAAATAAGTTTGATGCATCGGTTGCAATGAATACTAAGAAATGTGATTTTGTAAAAATCCATTCAGAGAAAAACGAGGGTTCTCTAAATGTAGCTAAAACAAAAATAGATAGTATTATCTTAAGCTCTAAAAACAATGCTCAGAATATATCTGTAGATTCCTATAAAGGTGCCAATTCTGTTGATAAGGCTTTGTATAAATCGTTAGACAGCAACCTTACAGTAAATAGTGAAGGAAAATCATTGGGTAAAAATCCTGATTCCGTAAAACTTAATAAAACAACAGCAACTTTGTTTAAAGGCAATAAACTTACACTATCTAAAACAGTGACTCCTGCAAATTCAAATCAAATTTGCACTTGGAGTAGCAGTAATACAAAAATCGCTACGGTAAGTGACGGTGTAGTTACCGCAAAAGCTGCGGGTACAGCCACCATTACGGTCAAAACTTCAAACGGCAAAACTGCAACTTGCAAAGTTACTGTTAAATCAAACCTACCAACACCATCTGTTTCAAGTCTTACAAACACGGCAAGCGGAATCAAACTTTCGTGGAAGAAGATTGACGGTGCTTACGGTTACAGACTTTACTACAAGACCTCATCAGGCGGTTGGAAAAGGTTTAAGGATACAACTGCGACAAGTTTTACCGACTCGGGAGTAAGTCCGAACAGAACGGAAACCTACACAATCCGTTGTATTGACAAGAACGGCAAAACCGTCAGCGGTTTTTATTCAAAGGGTTGGTCGAAAAAATATGCACCCGTTGCACCGAAAATCACAAAGCTTACAAACACTTCAAAGGGTGTAAGCGTGACATGGGGCAAGGTTGCAGGAGTGTATGGCTACAGACTTTACAGAAAGTATGCAGGCGGAAGTTGGACAAAGGTAAAGGACACAACTTCAACATCTTTCACAGACTCCGGTGCAAGGAAGGGTAAGAAGGTAACTTATACCGTTCGTTGCATTGACAAGAAGGGCAAGACAATCAGCGGTTACAACGCAACAGGCTGGTCAATTACAAGAAAATAATATTATAAGCAACAATCCCGACAGAGCAAAATCTGTCGGGGTTGTTTTGTATATTAATGTAATGATTATATGGATTTTCATTGAAAGCTTGCACGGTTCGCCCCTACCGGTCGTTTCGATGTTGCCATCGAAACGATTGGCAATCACTGATCACCGCTACATTGGATTGTACAAACAGTCACAATGTTACGCTCGGGCATTTTTGTTTCTCTCATAAAAGACTGTTTTTACAAACTAAAAATACGGCAGACTTATTTACAAGTCTGCCGTTTGTTGTTCTGTTATAATTATAAATTGAAATCAACGGATTACATAATCGAGTTGATGAGACCGCCTTTTTTGATGATGTTCTGAATGAACTCGGGGAACGGCTCAGCCTGATATGTTTTGCCTGTTGTTTCGTTGGTGATGACGCCTGTGTCAAAGTTTACGGAAACTGTGTCGCCCTCTTTGATATCCTTTGCCGCCTCGTCACATTCAAGAATCGGAAGACCGATGTTGATTGAGTTACGATAAAAAATTCTTGCAAAGGTTGATGCGATTACACATGAAATACCGCTTGCCTTGATTGCGATTGGTGCGTGTTCACGGGAAGAACCGCAGCCAAAGTTCTTTTCGGCAACCATAATGTCGCCCTCTTTAACCTTATTTACGAAATCTGCGTCAATGTCCTCCATGCAGTGAGCCGCAAGCTCCTTGTGAGATGCGGTGTTAAGGTAGCGAGCAGGGATAATTACATCGGTATCCACATTGTCGCCGAACTTGTGTACAGTACCTTTTGCGTTCATTGTTTGTTACCTGCCTTTCTTATACCTTTTCGGGGTCAATGATGTAGCCTGCGACAGCACTTGCGGCGGCAACAGCCGGACTTGCAAGATAAACTTCGCTGTCAACATGACCCATTCTGCCGACAAAGTTACGGTTAGTTGTTGAGATTGCTCTTTCGCCTGCGGCAAGAATACCCATATGACCGCCAAGACACGGACCGCAGGTCGGTGTTGAAACAACTGCGCCTGCCTCAATGAAGATATCAAAAAGACCTTCGTGCATAGCGTCAAGCCAAATCTGCTGTGTGCCGGGGAAGATGATGCAACGAACATTCTTTGCAATCTTCTTGCCCTTGAGAATGTTTGCGGCTGCACGCAGGTCTGAAATTCTGCCGTTTGTGCATGAACCGATTACGCACTGGTCAATCTTAACTTCTTTTTCGCCGATTTCATCAACTGTTCTTGTATTTTCGGGAAGATGCGGGAATGCAACTGTCGGACGGAGAGCTGAAAGGTCGATTGTGTACTCTTCGTCATAAACAGCGTCCTCGTCTGCCGTGTATTCGACAGGAGTACCCTGATATCTGCCGTTGCAGTATTCACGGGTGATGTCGTCAACAGGGAAGATACCGTTCTTTGCGCCTGCCTCAATTGCCATGTTTGCAATGCAAAGTCTGTCATCAATGTTGAGGTATTTAAGACCTTCGCCTGTGAATTCCATTGATTTGTAAAGTGCGCCGTCAACGCCGATTTTGCCGATGATGTGGAGAATGACATCCTTACCGCTTACAAAACCCTGTGGCTTGCCTACGATGTTGAATTTGATAGCTGACGGAACTTTGAACCAAGCCTTACCGCTGATCATGCCGGCAGCCATATCTGTTGAGCCGACACCTGTTGAGAATGCGCCGAGTGCGCCGTATGTACAGGTGTGTGAGTCAGCACCGATGCAAAGACAGCCCGGTCCTACAAGTCCCTGTTCGGGAAGAAGTGCGTGTTCAATACCCATCTGACCTACATCTCTGTAGTTTTTGATATCATATTTGTCTGCAAATGTGCGAACCTGTTTAACCTGTGTTGCTGCCTTGATATCTTTATTAGGTGTAAAGTGGTCCATAATCATTGCGATTTTTGTGTTGTCAAATACTGAGGTAGCGCCGTTTTCCTCGAATACATTAATGGCTACGGGAGATGTTACATCGTTACCGAGAACCATATCGAGCTTTGCCTCAATAAGCTGACCTGCCTTGACTTCGCTGAGTCCTGCGTGAGCCGCAAGAATCTTCTGCGACATAGTCATACCCATAATAAATCACTCCTTTTCTTTTAAGATAATTATTGCATACACCTTGCAAAAAGATTGTAAACTATGTTACAATTAAGGAAATAAATCGGATTATTAGGGCGGTGAATTATGGAACACACGATTAATGCCTGCAGACACGCAAACAGCACTGTTCATGAGAATATGCAGTCGCTGATTGAACAGTCGGGGAGCGTCAGAAAATACGCAAAAGATGAGATAATCTATCTTCAGGGCGACACGGCGCAAAGCTTTTGCTACATCAAAAAGGGTAGTGTAAAGGTATATATGAATTCCGTTGACGGCAACGAGAAAACTCTCAACACGGCAAGACACGGCGAGATTATCGGTGAGGGTGCTTTTTTTGACAAAAAGCCGAGAGTCAGTTCCGCCAAGGCACTTACAAATACCGAAGTTATAATGATTGACAAAAAGCGATTGACCGACATTATCGCACAGCACCCTACGCTTGCGTTTGAATTGCTTGAAATCCTTGCCAACAGAATAAGACTTTTGTCATCACAGCTTGACTCAATGACCTTTATGCAGGCAGACGCCCGTATTGCAGGGCTCTTGCTTGAAAGCGAACATGACGGCATTGTTGCAATTACGCATGAAGAAATTGCCAACACGGTAGGCGTATCGAGGGTAACGGTCAGCAAAACTCTGAGCAGATTTGCAAAATCGGGATACATTTCTACCGAGTATCGAAGAATACTTATAAAGAGCAGAGAAGGTCTTGAAAAGCTTGTGAATGAAAGTTGATCAGCTGTGGTTTACAAAAGAATATAAATAGGTTAGAATAAGATTAGAATACAGATAAGAATAAGGATTTTACATATATTAAGGACAGGGGGAGTATTTGTGAAAAAATTAATACCCGTTTTGGCGATGATTATGCTTGTGCCGTTTGTGATTTGCTCATGCTTTGTACAACAAGCCAAGAGCATGAAATTAAGCTATGAAGAAATTGAATTTCGTGTGGGCGATACTAAGCATATTTCGGTAACAATTGAACCCGAGGGTGCGGATGCGGGGAAAATAAGCTGGTCATCTTCGGACAATAAAATTGTGACCGTTGATGACGGAACAATCACAGGCAAATCAAAGGGAACAGCCGTTGTGACGGCAGAGAGCGAAAACGGACTTAAAAAACTTTGCAATGTGACCGTTCTTGACAAAGAGATTGAAAGCGTGACTCTGAGCGAGAGCTCAACTTCCGTAAAACAGGGAGGTAAAATTCAGCTTGAGGCAAAGGTTAAACCTGTTGACGCTCCGTCCGACAACCTTGTGTGGTCGTCATCGGATCCGAAGGTCGCAAGTGTTGACGGCAACGGTATGGTTCTTGGTGAAAGCGAAGGTGTTGTAACAATCACCTGCGAATCCGCAAACGGCAAAAAGGCAACCTGTACCGTTACCGTAAAGGGCAACAATATAAATCCGACCGAAAGTTACACAAAATCAACAGAGCCTACAAAGAGCGATGATGCTAAGAGGCATGAAGGTTTAAACAGTTCTTCGTCAAAATCAGACGAAAACCGTAACAACGGTTTTATATTTCCGTATTCGTCACAAAGAAAACTTACTGTAGATGAAGTTACGGGACTCGGCGGAGATGTTGCACAGGATGCAATCAATGAAATCTATGCCCGTCACGGATATGTTTTCAAAACAAAATCAATTCAGAAATACTATGAGAGCCGGAGCTGGTATCACAAAAACTACAATTTCAGCGAAAGCGACCTTTCGGAGATTGAGTCATATAATATAGGCTTGCTCCGCAAATACAACTGATAAGGGATAATATTATGAAGTTTGAAATGAATCTTAAAATTGAAAAACCGAGATATTTTACCGTATCCGACATAACCTATGCACAGGTTGACGCATGGTTCGGACACACCACAAGAGACTTGAAACTCGACTTGATTTATCCAAAATTAAAAAACAAAAAATACCCGTGTATTGTGTGGTTTTGCGGTGGCGGTTGGATAAGACTGGATAAATCTGCCCATTTTGCTTATCTTGCAAAGTTGGCACTCGAGGGCTTTGCAGTTGCAAGTGTTGAATATCGCACAAGCAATGAAGGGGCATATCCAATGCCGTTGGAGGATGTAAAAGCGGCTATTCGCTACATCAAGGCTCACGCAGACCGTTATAATATAGATGAAAACAAAATCGGTGTTGCAGGCGAATCCGCAGGAGGCTATCTTGCTGCTATGTGTGCTTTGGATAATGATAAGGCTCTTGATGTCGGAAATTATCTTGACTGTTCAAGCGAGGTACAGGCTTGCTGTGCCTTTTATCCGCCGACAGATGTTTCAACATTTCCATATGAATCGCCGTTAACTTCGGCGGCAAGTCTGGAGTCGCTTATGCTCGGAATGAATGTTGCACTCAATAAGGAAAAGGCAATGAAGTGTTGCCCCGTTTCGTATGTAACCCCGTCAGCACCGCCGTTTATGATTTTTCACGGAACAGACGATTCCACCGTTCCTTTTTCGCAGAGTGCCGAATTGCACGATTTGCTTGAGAAAAACGGTTGCGATGTTACATTGGTTGCAATTAACGGAGCGGAACACGCCGACATATTTTTTGCACAGGAAAAGCTGTGGGATATGGTGGCGAAATTTTTCAATGATAAACTTTATCAATAAGAAACGGCTGTATGCCGTATGCAAAAAGGCTCAGAACCTGTACAAAGTTCTGAGCCTTTAAAATTTTATCTGTTGAGAAGTTTCTTTTTATACTGCGCCGGTGTAAGACCGTAGACCTTTTTGCACTGTGTGATGAATGACTTTACATTTGCAAAGCCGTTTTCAAGTGCAGCGGCAGAAACCGTCGAGTTCTTATCAAGCATATCGTTGATTGCATTTTCAAGTCGGAGGTTTGCAAGATACTCCGAAAAGCTCACACGGGTGATGCTTTTGAAGTACTTTGAAAAATAAGACGGAGAAAGATTTACAACCGATGAAATCTCGTTAAGAGGAATTTCACGCTTGTAGTTTTCGTTAATATATGCAATTGCTGTTTTTGCATATGAAAAATCTCTGCGCGGAATAATCGGATTGTTGGTTGCTCTCTTAAAGCAGGTGCAATTCTTCAAGAGCAGATAGTAAATCTTATTGACATGAGCAATTTGAAGAAGTGTGCTGTACTCATCATTGGGATTTGTTTCGGCAATTTCCTGAAGAACTTCAATAAGCTTCTGTTTTGTTTGAGGAGAAACAGAAAGGTCAAAAACAACGCTGTCAATTGACTTGCAGAACATTCGCATATATTCAAACGAAAGCTGAATGCACACAAGGCGGACGCTTGTTCCGACAACAGGCCGAACAAGGTGAACATCTTCACTGTTGAAAAGAATAAAATCCCCCTCGTTTACAAGCGTTGTTTCGCCGTTTCTCGGACATTCTGCCTGACCTTCAATCACATAGACAAGCTCAGGCTCTCTGTGCCAATGAAGTTCAGTCTTGTGTGTTTCTGACGAAAGGTTAAGATACATAACCTTTGCAGGTGTGTTTTGGTCATAATTTATTATTTCGTATTTATAGTTCAAAATTTTTCACTCCGAATCCCCTATTGTCAAAAATGCAAAATTATTGTATAATAACATAATTATAGCGTGAAAAAGCACGAAAATCTATATAGATATGTTATGATATTATGGACAAATGTTGTATTTGAGGCGATTATATGGAACAAAATAGTAATTACAGAGTACTGTCAAATGTTTGTGTTTCGTGCGGTGTGAGGATTCCTGATATTGATTTTGAAATCAAACCCGCAATGCGTGAAACCTACGGTCTGTTTCTTGTTACGGCAGGCAAGGGAATTTTTATTATAGATGGCATCGAATATCCCGTGAAAAGGGGTAATTCGGTTATGCTTTTTCCGTATTCAAGCATAAGCGTAAAGGCGTATCCGAATATTATGTTTGAATACAAATGGGTTGAACTCACTGGGTTTGAAATTGCCGTAATGATAAGCCGAACCAACTTTTCAAAAAGCCGTCCTGTTGCCCCCGAAATTCCCGTTGAAAGTCTTTTTCAATATTTTGATGTTTGTGATGACAACAGCGACACGGTTTATGCCGCCTGTCGCACCAACGGCAAGGTGCTGATTCTGCTGTCATACTATATTCAGTATTATCCGAGTCGGAAATCAACCGAAACCGATTACATTATGCAGGCGAGAGATTATATAGAAAGAAACTTTCGTGATGTTTCATGTACAGTTAAAAGCGTTGCCGACAAAGTTCAGATTGACCGCACTTACCTTTACAGACTTTTTAAGGAAGAAACGGGATTTTCGGTTATCGAGTACATCAACAACTGCCGAATCGGCAGAGCCTGCACAATGCTTAACAACACGAATGTTCAGATTAAGGATGTCGCCCTCTCGGTAGGCTTTTCCGATCAGTTATACTTTTCAAAGGTTTTCAGAAAGTTAAAAGGAATCACCCCTACGGAGTACCGCAAAAAGTATGCAAATGAAACAACATTATAAAACTTTAGTGTTGATTTTTAATGTGAGTTACA
>OHTW01000647.1_pt1 | contig 14647 bp, 10 predicted proteins | sample 1579031 | NCBI WGS metagenome assembly OHTW01 (sample SAMEA3879602, study PRJEB24766) | human gut metagenome | biome: human-associated habitat; feature: feces | place: USA | collected 1985/1987 | reverse complement strand
AAAAGATGGAAGAAAGAATTTCAGGACATACAGGGTTACTTGCACTGATCGGTTCGCCGGTAGGACATTCCGGTTCCCCGGCAATGTACAATTACAGCTTTGCAAAGCTGGGGCTGGATTATGCATATGTTGCATTTGATGTAAAAGAAGATCAGGTAAAAGAAGCACTTGACGCGGTGAAACTGTTTCATATGCGTGGAATCAATGTGACGATGCCGGATAAGACCGAGGCGGCAAAGTATGTGGATGAGCTGTCTCCGGCAGCACAGATTATCGGAGCTGTAAACACGATTGTAAACGATGACGGCAGATTGACCGGATATATCACGGACGGAGAAGGCTTTGTACACAACCTCAAAGACCATGGCGTAGATATTAAAGGAAAAAAGATCACGGTCGCAGGCGGTGGCGGAGCTGCGACAGCCATTCAGGTACAATGTGCATTAGATGGAGCCAGAGAGATCACGATTTTCAATATTAAGGATGCATTTTTTGAGCGTACTCTTCAGACCGCAGAAAAGATCCGAAAAGCAGTGCCGGGAATTGTTGTCAATGTATATGACATTGCGGATACGGCAAAGATGACAGAGGAGATCACATCCAGTGACATTTTTGCAAATGCGACGATCGTTGGTATGAAACCGATGGATGACCAGAGTGTGGTAAAAGATTTATCTGCATTTCGCCCGGGATTGGTTGTATGTGATGCGGTTTATAATCCGGCAGAGACAAAACTGTTGCGGGAAGCAAAAGAAGCAGGATGTACCTGCATTGGAGGCAAGGGAATGCTTCTGTGGCAGGGAGTGGCCGCATTCCGGTTATATACAGGTATGGATATGCCGGTAGAAGAAGTGAAGGAGAAATTTTTTCATGAATAAAGAAAAGAAAAATATTTTCCTGATCGGTTTTATGGGAGCTGGTAAAAGCACGATTGCACGTGCGATAAAGCAAAAGCTGGGTTATCCGGTTGTGGAGATGGACGAGCGTATCGTAAAAGAACAGGGAATGCCGATCAGCAAAATTTTTGAAACATACGGAGAACTTTATTTCCGGGAGCTTGAGACAAAACTGATCCAGTCACTAAATCAGCAGGAGCCGACAATCGTATCCTGTGGAGGCGGTGTGGCAATGCGACAGGAAAATGTAGACTGCATGCGGGATGGGGGAAGCGTTGTATTTCTTACGGCAACACCGCAGACCATATACGAACGTGTAAAAAACAGTACGGACCGTCCACTTTTAAACGGTCATATGAATGTTGCATACATTTCTGAACTGATGGAAGTACGCCGGCCAAAGTATGAGGCGGCTGCAGACATTCTCGTAGCTACGGATGGAAAAACAAAAGAAGAAATCGCAGAAGAAATTATTGGGCGACTGGAGGAATAAGCGTGAAATTTAATTGGGATAATATTGTATTTCAGATGCTGGGAAAACTTGTGGACTGCGTGTGGGTCAGCATTTTATGGGTGATCTGCTGCATTCCGGTTTTTACGATCGGGGCATCGACCACCGCGTTGTATTACACGGTACATAAATCCATCCGCGGTGACCGCGGATATACCACAAGAACCTTTTTCGGAGCGTTCAGGGACAACTTTAAGGCTGCAACACTGCCATATCTTATATGGCTGGCCGTTATGATTGTTCTGGGCTGTGATGCCTATATCACCTATCAGGTATTAAAAACCGGCAGTATGAAGGGCGCATTTTTCTATTTCTTTCTGGTTATGATTGCTGTTGCGATTATGTGGAGCGCATTTTTATTTCCATATATTGCAAGATTTGAAAATACCGTAAAACAGACGTTGAAAAATGCATTCCTGCTGATGGTAAGACATCTGCCATGGTCACTGTTGCTGCTGGTGATTTTGATTGCATCGGCTCTGTCGATTTATATTATACCGGTACTGCTTGTGGTAATTCCGGCAGTTGCATCGATTGTATTTGATTTTATTTTAGAGCGCCTGTTCCGCCGCTATATGAGTCCGGAGGATTTAGAGCGTGAAGAGGAAAATGATATGTATGCATCATAATACATAAATAAAAACAAAAAGAGAGGGAGAAACAAATGAGTGTAACAATTTCTGAAGCAGTAAAGTATATCGGAGTAGATGATAAGACGATTGACCTGTTCGAGAGCCAGTATGTGGTTCCGCATGGCGTATCTTATAATTCTTATCTGATTTTTGATGAAAAGGTAGCTTTGATGGATACGGTAGATGCCAGGGGCATGGAGCAGTGGGAGAAGAATCTGCTGGCCGCATTAGACGGACGGAAAGTGGATTATCTGATAGTTTCCCATCTGGAGCCGGATCATGCCGGAAGTATCGGACGTCTGGTAGAGCTTTTCCCGGAAGTGACCCTGGTGGGAAATGCCAAGACATTTCAGATGCTTCCACAGTTTTTTGACGAGCTTCCGGTAGATGAGAACCATAAAATTACCGTGGCAGAAGGAGAGTCTTTGTCCCTTGGTACCCATACGCTGAATTTTTATATGGCACCGATGGTACACTGGCCGGAAGTTATGGTAACATACGAGAGCAGTGAAAAGATTTTATTCTCGGCAGACGGATTCGGAAAATTCGGTGCACTGGATTATGAAGATCCGGAAGGATGGGCCTGCGAAGCGAGAAGATATTACTTTAATATTGTAGGAAAATACGGCGCACCGGTACAGGCACTGTTAAAGAAAGCGGCAGGACTGGATATCCAGACGATCTGCCCGCTGCATGGTCCGGTATTAAAAGAAAACCTTGGCTATTACATTGGGTTATATGATACCTGGAGCAGCTATAAGCCGGAGGATAAGGGTGTTCTTGTAGCATATGCATCGATCCATGGAAATACTGCAAAAGCAGCACAGAAATTTGCTGAGATGCTGCGTGCCAAAGGAGTAGAGAAAGTTTCTGTCATGGATCTTTCCCGTGATGATATGGCAGAAGTTGTGGAAGATGCGTTCCGTTATGACCGTATGGTTCTTGCAGCAGCAAGTTACGATGGCGGTGTATTCCCATGTATGCAGGACTTCCTGCATCATTTACAGTCCAAGGCATTCCAGAACCGTACCGTAGGTATTATTGAGAACGGTACCTGGGGACCGACGGCCGGAAGAACGATGAAGGGAATTCTGGAAACCATGAAAAATATTACCATTGTGGAGCCGATGGTAACGATCCGTTCCACCATGAAAGAGTCCGACCTACCAGCGATGGAAGCTCTGGCAGATGTGATTGCAAATGCATAAGCATTTCGGAAAACGGACCAAAAAGAAACATCATATTGTGCTGATCTGTTCCGCTGTGGTCATTGCGGCGTTTGTGCTTCGGATGCCTGTGGAGATGAATGCAGCAGATGCCTGTGGAATGCAGCAGAAGGTCAATGTGCTTAGCAGCAGTATGCATAACCGGCAGGCGGAGGATTACCTGAATGATGCAGGAGAGTTTTGCATTTCCCAGACAGCGCTCAGGGAAGGGAAACCGTCCGTTGTTCCGCAAGTCAGGCGAATCGGGCTTCGTTTCCTTCCGGTGAGCCATATGACACAGCAGTGGCTGCTGGTACAGAGAATTCTGACCTCGAAGCCCAAATTTCTTGTTCCACCGGCGCGTCGGCTGATCGTCGGGCGGTATATCCGCGCAAATCCCGTCTGTGCGTGATAGGATGAAACTCAGGGGATACAAAAATTTGGATAGAGACAGGAGAACAAGCATTATGAGAAAAACAAAAATTATTTGTACCATCGGACCTGCAAGTGAGAGTGAATCTGTACTGACACAGATGTGCAAAGCTGGCATGAATGTAGCCAGATTAAACTTTTCCCATGGAAGCCATGAGGAACATCAGAAGAAGATTGATACGATCAAAAAAGTGCGTAAGGCGTTAGGTCTTCCAATTGCGATCATGCTGGATACCAAAGGACCGGAGTACCGGATCAAAACCTTCGAAAACGGAAAGATCACGTTAAAAGATGGAGATACATTTACACTGACAACGGATGATATTGTGGGAAATCAGGAGAGAGTTTCCGTAACCTACAAGAATCTGATCAACAATCTGAAGGTGGGAGATCATGTCCTGATCAACAATGGTCTGATTATTCTGGAAGTAGAAAAGCTGAAAGCACCGGATGCCATCTGTAAGGTTCTTGTCGGAGGTGAGGTGTCGGATAAAAAGAGCATGAATTTCCCGAACAAGGTCATGGATCATGCATTTTTGAGCGAGCAGGATAAGAAAGATCTGCTGTTTGGTATCAAAAACGACGTGGATTTCGTTGCGGCATCTTTTGTTTCCGTAAAGAAAGATGTCGAGGATATGCGTAAATTCCTTGACGAGAACGGCGGCGAAGATATTGATATTATTGCAAAGATTGAGAACCGTTCGGGTGTGGAGCACATTGAAGAAATCTGTGAGATTGCCAATGGTGTCATGATTGCCCGTGGAGATCTCGGAGTCGAAATCCCGGGCATGGAAGTGCCTGCGGTTCAGAAGTATCTGATCAGCAAGTGCCGTATGCTCGGAAAACGTGTCATAACCGCGACCGAGATGCTCGAGTCCATGATTCACAATCCGCGTCCGACACGTGCAGAGCTTTCCGATGTGGCAAATGCGGTATACGATGGATCATCCGCGATCATGCTGTCCGGGGAATCAGCTGCCGGTAAATATCCGGTAGATGCCGTGCGGAACATGGCAGAGATTGCTGAGTATACGGAATCCCAGATCAAATATACCAAGCGTTTCCGCACTTCTGATTTTGAGACAAGAAGCATTCAGGATGCCATTTCGCATGCAACCTGTGCGATGGCAGTTGATGTCCAGGCAAAATGTATTGTCGCAAGTACACTCAGCGGAACTACCGCACGTATGGTCAGCCGTTTCCGTTGTCCGGTAGATATCATCGGAATGACGACTTCCGAGAAAGTATGGCGGAAATTGAACTTAAGCTGGGGGGTTACTCCGGTTCTCTGCGAGGAATTCAGTTCGATGGAAGTTATGTTCTACCATGCAATGAAAAAGGCAAAAGAAGTACTTTCATTACAGACCGGAGATGCTGTTGTTCTGACCGGTGGTCTGATCAATGGCAAAGTAGGAAATACGAATGTGATTAAGGTAGAAACCGTAAAATAAAATAGAACATAAGCGAATGCTGTGTAGTTGGAAAGCGCATGTGACATCTCTGTTGCATGCGCTTTTCGTGTGTTTTTGTGAAAATTTACTACCTTTACGAGGAAAATAGTTTATGCTATAGTATATTTGTACAGAAATAATCAGACAATATTTACAGTTTACCAGGGAAAGGCAGGCCTATGGTAGAAAAAATCGATCAGAAGAAGTGCAGGGATATATCAATAGAGATTCAGGAGACTCTGGCAAAATGGGGAAAGTATTTTTTTTACTATTATCCCAAAGAACACAGGATCAGACCATCAGAGTTTGCAGCCCGTCACATGGGAATCGTGGAGAATGTTGCGGATCTGGAGCATAGTATCCTCATGGACAGAATTATGGAAAAAGAGAAACTGTTAAAACTGTTTCAGGATATTGACTATGGCGCAAAGACGGTAAGTGCAAAGATTCAGTCTTCGGGAAAAGACGTGGTATATCAGATCTCTATGGGTGGGATTCAGGGCGATTCACAGAAACAGCCGGAATATGTATTGGGCCTGATCGAACAGATCAGGGCAGACACACGCCAGAATGAGATTATTCAGGCATTGGGAAGCAATTTTAACAGTGTATATTATGTAGATGTGGATCATGATAAGGTATATGCATATAAGGTGAACTCCGCAGTGCGCTCTGTGCTCAATGATACGCTTAAGGCAATTCCGGGATATGAAGCTATCATGGCAGAATATGTGGGGAAGGTTGTCCTTACCGAAGACCGTGAGACAATGCTGTATGAGACCTCCATTGAAAATCTCCGTAAGCAGCTGAGCCTGAAAAAAGCATATCAGTATGATTACCGGATTGTGCGGGATGGGAAAGTAAAATACTGCCGTGCAAAATTTGTAAATACATCGGATGGAGGACAGCTGCACCGGATGGTAGCAGGATTTTCCGATATCAGTTCCGAAAAACAGAGGGAACTTGAGCGCATGGCATATGTGGACAGTGTAACCGGTGGAAATAATTACGAAAGTTTTAAGAAGAAAATCCGGGATTTCCGGCAACCGGGATATCTGGTGTCCATGGACATCCACTCCTTTAAAATTATCAATTCGATCTGTGGAATTATCAAAGGGGATGAAACACTCAAAGGAATCTGGAAGTGTATTCAGGGGATACTGGAAAAAGATGATCTGGCAGGACATATCAATGCAGACCGTTTTGTGATTTACAGTAGTGGAAAGGATCAGGAAAAGACGATCCGGCAGTTACAGCAGCTGGAGACCATACTGGCAGAATTGTCGGAAAGACTGAAGGTTCCGAAGCTGATCCCTTATTTTGGAGTGACGAAGTGGAAACCGGATTCCAAAGTGGAAGAGGTATACAGCGAAGCAAATTTTGCCAAGAATCAGATCAAGGATCGCAAAGATATCAGCTATCAGTTTTACAGCCATGAAGATACGATCCGCATGCTTGAAGATAAAGCCATGGAGGATGAATTTAAACATTCTCTGGAAAATAACTGTTTTGAGGTGTGGTATCAGCCGAAATATGATCCGGAAACAGAGCGGATGGTAGGGGCAGAAGGTCTGATCCGCTGGAGAGATGAAAAGGGAAATGTTATTCCACCCGGCAAATTCATTCCGTTGTTTGAGAGAGACGGACTGATAAAAGTTCTGGATGAGTATGTTTTCCGAAAAGTATGTATGCAGCAGTTAGAATGGCAGAAACAGGGAAAGGAGATTATTCCGGTATCCATCAATCTGTCCAGGGCGAGTCTGTATTTTGACAGTGTGGTCAGCCGGTATCAGCAGATCGCTGATGAAATCGGAGTAAAAACCCATCTGGTTCCGATTGAGATTACAGAGAGCGCAGCAATTGACAATGACAATATCAAGGGGCTGGCAGATAAGTTCCATGACAATGGTTTTCCATTGCTTGTAGATGATTTTGGATCGGGGTATTCTTCCCTTGCAACACTGAACATGAAATGTTTCGATACGTTAAAAATTGACAAAAGTCTGATTGATTACATCGGAGATTTCAGTGGGGAACGATTGCTGGAACATACGATTTTACTTGCAAAGGAACTTGGATTGTGCGTTACGGCAGAAGGTGTTGAGAGAGAAGAACAGGTGGATTTCCTCAAACAGATGAAGTGTGACAGTATTCAGGGATATTACTATTCGAGACCGCTTCCCAAAGAAGAGTTTGAAAAACTTTTGCTGACAGCTTAAATGATAAGAAAACAGGGAAAACTTTTATGGAATCATAGAAGTTTTCCCTGTTTTATTTATTGACCGAGAAGGGAATCTACATAATTGCGTATTGCATAATTGTCTTCCGGCATCTGACATCCCACAATATATACACCTTCATCATCCGAGCACCGGATGACATGTCCTTCCAGATGGGACTGATCCGAAAGGGCAAAATTTTGGATATCGATAGCAACATCTGCATGTTTGTGATCCATGAAAAACGGATCCCGGATCAGAAATGCAAATCCATTGGCACTGATATTGTCAAGCTGACCGGAGAACGTTGTGTCGGAATCTTTCAGCGTGATGGTACATGGATTGGACACATCTGCCCGTGGGTATTTCCGGCGGTTTTTAATCTCCGGACGTGCGGAAAGCTGCAATGCATAGGCGTGGGAACCGGACGCCGTGTCAGCTTGTATCTGCGCCTGCTCCCAACAGTAGAGAACATTGTCAACCGTGACCTGAACCTTACAGGTTTCGGATCCGTTTAACTGTGGATTGTCAGACAAAATCAGGGAAATACTATTTTCCGCAACAGATCTGACTTCTCCGTGATACTCCATGCGTTCCAGATGTTTTGGAAGAATAACTTTTGCTTTCATACCGGCATGAATATCATCCAGACCCATGAAACCACCGATGCCCAGTTCACACATCAGCTCCTGAATTACATTTTCTATGTTATTGATGTTGGAAGCACTTTCCTCATATTTGCTGAGCATGCGTTTGCTTGTTTCATCGGAATCACTGATGCATGTGGTCATGGTTTCCACGATGGAAGATACCTGTTCCATATTTTCCACCAGCTGACGATTGGAAGATTCCACTTCTTTCATGGCAGAATCAATTGTCTGGATGTGTTCACCCAGAAGAGAAGAATCCTGTGTAATTTTATTTACATTTTCACCGGTCTGGGTTACTTTTTCCAGAGTGGCCTGAATAAGTTTTAAGGTTTCTTCAATGGAAGAAGTCATTTTTCCTGAAATTTCATCCAGCCGCGAGAGTGCTTCGCTGATCTGTCCGGAAGAATCTTTGGTTTCGGTACTCAGCTTGCGGATCTGTTCTGCAACGACGGAGAATCCTTTTCCAGCTTCCCCTGCGCGGGCAGCTTCAATGGAAGCATTAAGTGCCAGCAGATTGGTCTGGCTGGAAATACTGTCAATGGTTCCGGTTTCCTGTTTTACGGTTTCAAATTCTGCCTTGAAAGCGTCCAGAATATGTTCTACCTCATTGGACAGATCTGCCATCGTTCCGGCAGTCTGTACCAGACTCTCCAGATCAACGGAACTTGTCTTTGCGTGTTTGCCGGATTCCGCAGTCAGGGATACCATATCATTGATCATGGAAGCAACATTCTGTACCTGGGAATTGATATCTCCCGTCATTTCCTGTGAGGAGGCTGTCCGGGACTGCAGCTGATCGTTATTGTCGGTCAGTTTGTTCATTCCGTCTACGACGATGTCTGAACCATGTTTGTTTTCCGTGGCAAGTTCGCGGACAACGGTGATTCCGTCCATGATGGTATTGCTGGCGGTTTTAACCTGTTCAACGGTTGTAACAACCCGTTTTAAATCTGCTTTGATACTGTCTGTCAGGGCACCGTCGGATTCGATGAGGTGGCGGATAGACATGATATAGCCGATATAACAGAGCAGGAGACAGGCAACCTGCAGCTGATAATTTTTCTGGTCCGTTGCAGTATTCTGACCGAGAACGACCAGATGATAAATGACACTGACAATGACACTGGCAATATTGGCGATTGCACATCCCACCATAAATTTCCGGTCTTTGTAAAGAACCAGAAGACTGACAACCGGAAGAATGTAGGTAAAGGCAATCGGTGAATCGGTGGTGCAGATCAGGAACGTGTAAAAAATACCGTAACCGATGACAAGTGCATACCGATAGCGGTCATCGGCCTTTCCCCTGATGCGCAAAAGAAGATCACCGGCAAAAAAAGGAACCCAGCACAGTATTAAAAAAATGATGTAATTTGTGGAAGGATACCCACCCTGGGATACATCTGAGCCGTAGTTTGCGCTAAGCAGAAGGGCAAATACAAGCCAGATGCGTCTGGTTTTGATATTGGCCTTGGCCTTAAATTCATTTTCATTATAATCCATAATACGTTTCTCCTATGTGAATGCTAATTCTATTGTATGACGGGAGGAACGTTTTTTCAAGTAAAATGCTTTGCTTTCTGTGCATAATTTTTCCGGAATTCCGGCATACTACCCATACAACATGAATATGGAAAGTAATCTGGAAAACAGGAGGAAATTTATCATATGAAAGCAACTGGAATTGTGCGCAGAATCGATGATCTGGGAAGAATTGTGGTTCCGAAAGAAATTCGCAGGACACTGCGCATCCGGGAGGGGGATCCCCTAGAGATTTTTACAAGCCGGGAGGGCGAAATTATGCTCAAAAAATACTCACCGGTTGGGGAACTGGGCGAGTTTGCACGAAGTTATGCACAGGCACTGGCACAGACCACAGAGGCTCTGGTCTGCATTACGGATCGGGAATATGTGATCGCAGCAGCGGGAACCGGGAAAAAGGAAGTTGAGGGGGAACAGCTGAGCGAAGAAATGGAAGAAATGATTGAAAAGCGCAGCACAGTTGTGAAAACAGGAGAAGAACAGGCCTGCTCCATTACAAAAAAAACAATGTCAACCCTTCCGAAGGGAATTGTGCTTTCAAGTATTCTGTGCAATGGAGACTGTCAGGGTGCTGTGATTCTGGCAGATAACAGCGGACAAAAGGAAACACTTGGACTGTTGAAAGCATTGTCTGCCACAGCTGCAAATTTTCTGGGGAAAAATATGGAACAGTGAAAATAATAAAATCTTAATAAAAAGATAATTTGCATATACTGTCCAAAAGAGATAAAATGTATGATGTATGTTTCCAAAATAAATATGGAGGAGAGTATATGTCAACCAAGAAGAAAAAGAAAAGAAAGAAAAAGCAGCATCGCTTTTTCTGGTTTGTCATAAAGCTGCAGATCGTGCTGATGCTTGTTGTGCTGGCAGGTTTTGGATACTACTATTTTGGCGGATATGCGGATCAGATACAGCAGATGCGCCGTGAGGCAGTGCAGGAAGTATCTGCTTCCGACGATTCTACGTTTATCCCTTCACAGACCTGCTCCGTTTTTGATAAAGACGGAAAACTGATCTCTGAACGAAGGGGAGACAAGAATGCGCAGTATGTCAAATACGAGGATATTCCAAAGAATTTTGTCGCAGCGATTATCAGTATTGAGGACAAGAAGTTTTACCAGCATAACGGTGTGGATCTGAAAGGACTTGTGCGCGCGGTCAAAGCCACAGTCATGTCGAAACTGAAAAAATCGCAGGGTGGTACGCAGGGTGGAAGTACGATTACCATGCAGCTTGCCAAGCTGATTTATATGCAGCCGAAACAGACGTGGCAGTACAAGGTGAAGCAGATGTTTCTTGCGTGGGAACTCGAAAAACGTTACAGTAAGGATAAAATTATGGAATTTTATCTGAATAATGTGTATTTTGCAAACGGCTATTACGGAATTGACGCTGCCTGTCATGGATATTTTAACTGTGAACTGAAAGATCTTGATGTATCGCAGACCGCGTATCTGTGTGCGATCCCGAACCGCCCGTCCAATTATGATCCGGTGACACACCCGGACAATACCATTACCCGGCGGAATCTGATCTTAAAGAATATGCGGGATGACGGGAAAATTTCCCAGGAAGAGTATTATGAGGCCACCAAAGAAGAGATTGCGCTGAACCGGCCGAAAAAGAGTGCCACGGAGAAAATTAATAGTTCGATTGATACTTACACGTATGACTGCGCAACCCGTGCACTGATGGAACAGGAAGGTTTTCAGTTTAAATATTATTTTGATTCGGATAAGGAAAAGAAGTCTTATGGGGAAGCATATGACGAACTTTACAGTGCGTGTCAGAAGAAACTGTTTTCCGGAGGATACAAAATCTATACGACGATTGATATGGAAAAACAAAAGGAACTGCAGTCTGCTATCGATGATACCCTCAAAGGATTTAAAGACAAATCCAAAGACGGAACTTACAAGATGCAGGCGGCAGCAGTATCAATTGATAACAACAGCGGATATGTTGTGGCAATCGTGGGCGGCCGTAAGCAGGATTCGGATAACTATACGTTAAACCGTGCATACCAGAGTTACCGTCAGCCGGGAAGTTCGATTAAGCCATTGCTGGTATATACTCCGCAGCTGGAGCGCGGGTATACTCCGGATACTGTTGTGGATGACCATAAACTAAAAGACGGACCGTCGAATGCAAACAATACATATGCCGGAAAGATTCCGCTCAGATATGCGGTTGCACATTCCATTAATACGATTGCCTGGCAGCTGTATGATGAACTGACACCAAAAACAGGTCTGCAGTATTTAAAAAATATGAATTTTGCACAGATCAAGGACGGAGATTATACCCTTGCCACATCTCTTGGTGGATTTACCAAAGGTGTTTCTCCGCTTGAGATGGCATCCGGGTATGCAGCGGTTGAAAATGACGGACTTTACAGGGAACCGACCTGTGTAAAATCAATTGTGGATTCTGATGAAAATGTAGTCTATACGTCCAGCCTGACGGAAAAAACGGTTTATAAGCAGGATGCGGCGCGGATGATGACGGATATCATGACCTCCGTTATGGACAGTGGAACCGGACGTTCTGCAAAGCTTGCCGATATGCCGTGTGCCGGAAAGACGGGTACAACAAACGATCACAAAGATGGATGGTTCTGCGGATTTACCAGATATTATACAACCGCAGTCTGGGTGGGATGTGATTATCCGAAAGCCATTTCCAATCTGAGTGGAAGCACATATCCGGCACAGATCTGGAAAGCATATATGTCTGCGGCCCACGAGGGATTATCTTCGCTTGATTTCCTTCCTTATGCTCAGCTTTCGGACGATTTTAAAAATCAGCAGAAGAAGGAAGAGGAAGAACACGACAAGATGCGCGAAGAAAACCAGACGGAGGAAAACCAGACGGATGATCAGCAGACTTCCGAGAGCCAGCAGAAAGATAATACAACGGACGGAAGCTCCGAAAATGATAACCAGCCGGACAATAACGACAGCAATGCCGGTGATCAGAATAACAATTCCAAACCGGAACATAATGGGGACAGCGATTCCGGAGAAAGCGGAGGAAACACCGATAAGCCGGAAAATGGAGAAAATACCAATAAACCGGACAATAGCGGAACTACGGATAATGGCGGTGATACCGGAGAGAGTGGAGATATCGGTGGTGGAAACGTACAATAAACATATATAAAACAGTGCAACCGGTGTATTTATGGATACACCGGTTGATTTTTTTTATCGATACTAGGCAGAAATTCCGGAATATGGTAGAATACAGATACATGGGGTAGAAAAAAATAGATATCACATAGATCAAGGAGGAATCAGAAATTGAAGAAATATGGATTTGGCGTAGATGTGGGAGGAACCACCGTAAAAATGGGATTTTTTGAGACAAGCGGAGAGCTTCTTGACAAATGGGAAATCAAGACCGATACCAGCGATAACGGAAAGGCAGTACTGCCGGATATTGCACAGGCGATTGATAATAAGCTGGCGCAGGAAGGCATCAGTAAGAGTGATGTAGAGGGCGTGGGAATCGGTGTTCCGGGTCCTGTGCGGAGTGATGGCGTTGTTAACGGATGTGTCAATCTCGGCTGGGGAGTGATCAATGTTGCGGAGGAACTCGGTGCACAGACAGGTCTGAAAGTAAAAGTTGGAAATGATGCGAATGTTGCAGGTCTTGGCGAAATGTGGCAGGGCGGTGGAAAAGGAAGTAAAGATGTCATCATGGTAACGCTTGGTACCGGTGTCGGCGGTGGAATTATCGTGGACGGACATGTGGTTGCCGGATATAACGGTGCAGGCGGAGAAATCGGACACATTACCGTAAATCATGATGAGATCGAGCCTTGTAACTGTGGGCAGTATGGCTGTCTGGAACAGTATACTTCTGCGACCGGTATTGTACGCATGGCAAAACGTAAACTTGCCAAAACACAGGATGCGACAAAGCTTCGTGATTATAAAGATATTACTGCAAAAGACATTTTTGATGTGGCAAAAGAAGGCGATGAAGTAGCTCTTGGACTGGTAGATGAAGTGGGAGAAATTTTAGGGTCAACCCTTTCGAATATTGCATGCGTGACCAATCCGGAAGTTATCGTGATCGGTGGTGGTGTGTCCAAAGCCGGACAGATTTTAATCGATACGATCCAGAAGCACTTTAAGGAAAGCTGCTTCCATGCATGTCGTGATACCCGCTTTGAACTGGCACAGCTTGGCAATGATGCCGGAATATACGGGGCAATGCAGCTCATTATCGGATAAGTTCAAAAAACAGAACCATATGCACAGCAAACATTTTCGTGTAGGAAGAAAGTGTTTGCTGTGCTTTTTTGTACTCTTTTATCATTACCCTGTTGAAAAAATATCTTGACAATCAAACTATCTTTGCATATACTTTGACTAAGAAACTGTTTGATAATCAAACTATTTCACAATCAAACAAAATTGAAGACAGTAAAAGGAGAACCCATTATGTTAGAAAAGTTAAAAGAAATCATTGCAGACCAGTTAAACGTAGACGCAGATTCTATCACCGCAGAGTCCCGTTTCAAAGAGGATCTTGAGGCAGATTCCTTAGATCTGTTTGAGCTGGTTATGGCTTTGGAAGAAGAGTACGGTGTAGAGATTCCTTCTGAGGATTTAGAGAAGATCCTTATCGTTCAGGATGTCATTGATTATATGAAAAATAAGGGTGTTGAGGCATAAGCTATGAAAACAAGAGTGACAGAGCTTCTGGGAATCGAATATCCGATCATTCAGGGCGGTATGGCCTGGGTCGCTGAGCATCATCTTGCTGCCGCTGTTTCCGAAGCAGGAGGTCTTGGCCTCATCGGCGGCGCAAACGCGCCGGGAGAGGTTGTCCGTGAAGAGATCCGTAAGGCGAAAGCACTGACAAAGAAGCCGTTTGGCGTTAATGTCATGTTAATGAGCCCGTATGCGGATGATGTGGCGAAGGTGGTTGTTGAAGAGGGCGTGAAGGTTGTTACGACAGGAGCCGGAAATCCTGCAAAGTACATGAAGATGTGGAAGGAAGCAGGGATCATCGTGATCCCGGTCGTTGCTTCTGTGGCTCTTGCGAAGCTTATGGAGCGCGGCGGCGCTGATGCTGTCGTTGCAGAGGGAACTG
>OHTW01000616.1_pt1 | contig 15311 bp, 13 predicted proteins | sample 1579031 | NCBI WGS metagenome assembly OHTW01 (sample SAMEA3879602, study PRJEB24766) | human gut metagenome | biome: human-associated habitat; feature: feces | place: USA | collected 1985/1987 | reverse complement strand
TTGCAAAGGATAAGACAGGTGTAGAGATTGACGGACTTAAGGCAGTTAATCCGGTTAATGGCAAGGAAGTTCCAATCTGGGTATCAGATTATGTACTTATGAGCTATGGTACAGGTGCTATCATGGCTGTTCCTGCTCACGATGAAAGAGACTGGGAGTTTGCCAAGAAATTTAACCTTCCTATCATTCAGGTTGTAGCAAAGAACGGTGAAGAAGTTGATGTTAATGAGGCAGCATTTACAGATGTAGCAACAGGTGTTCTTATTAATTCGGATTTCATTAACGGACTTGAAGTTAAAGAAGCTAAGGAAAAGATGATTGAATTCCTTACAGAAAAGGGAATTGGTAATGCAAAGGTTAATTATAAGCTCCGTGACTGGGTGTTCTCTCGTCAGAGATACTGGGGCGAGCCTATTCCAATTGTTCATTGTGACAAATGTGGCTATGTTCCAGTTGATGAGAGCGAACTTCCATTACTTCTTCCAGAGGTAGAAAGTTATATGCCTACAGATAATGGAGAATCACCTCTTGCAGCCATGACAGACTGGGTTAATACAACATGCCCATGCTGTGGCGGACCAGCTAAGAGAGAGACTGATACAATGCCTCAGTGGGCTGGATCATCATGGTATTTCTTAAGATATACAGATCCACATAACACAGAGACACTCGCAAGTCAGGAAGCACTTAAGTACTGGCTTCCGGTAGACTGGTATAACGGAGGAATGGAGCATACAACATTACACTTACTCTATTCAAGATTCTGGCACAGATTCCTTTACGACCAGAAGGTTGTACCTTGCCCAGAGCCATATCAGAAGAGAACATCCCACGGTATGATTCTTGGTGAGAACGGCGAGAAGATGAGTAAGTCAAGAGGCAATGTTGTTAATCCTGATGATATCGTAAGAGATTATGGTGCAGATACATTAAGAACATACGAGATGTTTATCGGTGCATTTGACGCAGCAGCTTCATGGTCAGAGGATGGCGTTAAGGGCTGCCGCAGATTCTTAGACAGGGTATGGAAGCTTCAGGATATAATGACTGATGAGGAAGGTTTCTCTAAGGAATTTGAGACAAAGATGCATCAGACAATTAAGAAAGTTTCATTTGATTATGAGAATCTGAAATACAATACAGCTATTGCACAGCTCATGACTATGCTCAATGATTTCAGCAAGGCAGGTAAGATTACTAAGGGAGAACTCAAGACATACCTTATCTTACTTAATCCGGTTGCTCCACACATTACAGAAGAGATGTGGGAAGCAATCGGCGAGAACGGAAGAGTATATCAGCAGACATGGCCTGAATACGATGAAGCTAAGACAGTTGAGTCAACGGTTGAGATAGCAGTCCAGATTAATGGAAAGACTAAGTCTACTATCAATATCGCCAAGGATGCTGACAAGGACAGTGTAATTGCTGCCGCTAAGGAAGCACTTGGAAGCAGGCTTTCTGGTAACATTATTAAAGAAATATATGTACCGGGAAGAATTGTTAATATTGTTGCAAAGTAATTAAGAATAATAAAACATTAATTCATATTAAGAAGAGAGAGAAGCTCAGGCAATAGCCTGAGCTCTTTTTCGCTTAATTGCCCAGACATACTGTTGATGACTAACTGACAATCTTCTTTTGTGAAGGTTATACCGGATTTTTTAGCTTTATCATTAATAGCGAAAAGAAGAGGAATGATTTCATCATTTTTCTTTCCCTGGGATAAAGTCTTGAATTCGTTGAGAAGAAGCTGCTTTCTAAAATCTAATTCTGACATAAAGTCCTCCAAATATTAAAGATTAAGATTGTTTAACTGTTCTGTATAAGCTTCATACATTTTTTGCTGGGCAGGATTAAGAAAACTATTACTGCCATTCTGATCACGATTTAAAATGTTGAACAAATCGGACATTTTGTTATAGTTCTTAAAATTACTCAGAATATTCCGTAGATTGTCTGGACAGTAAGTAAGAATAACATTCATGATATTTTCATCTGAAAGTATATCCTGTATTGGACTGTTTAATGAAAGGTGGGGCTTTGCAGAACATGCCGCAATACGAAGACTTTCAGGGCGGCTGTAATAGTTCATTGTACATGAAAATTCATATGCACGGAGCAGAGGACTAAGTGTCTGCTGGGTATTAAATTCCATAAAAGGAAGAATTGCTTTGGCAAGCTGTATGAATTGTGGCAGTGTCTGCATATCAAATTCTGTTATGGGAAGTTCTTTCATGTGAACTCTCGGCGGAATATTTTATTCTATATATATTAGGTTATATGTCTTAATTATTCCTGTAAGTCTTAGCAATTAATAAATAAGCCCATATAATATATAAAAAAGGAATTATGATATGGTAATTAATATGGATGTTCAGGACAATGGCAATATACTTGTTGAAGAAGAGAATACCATATATGAAATAGATGGAGGGCTGCCGTTTAAGGCAGCCCCATATTAAATAATTACTGGCATCCGCATCCACTGTTGCATCCGCATCCGTTGTTGCATCCGCAACCAAAGCCATTGAGGAAGTTAGTTCCATTGCCACATCCACAGCAGAAGAAGAGGAGAATTATAATCCAGAAGGAATTGCAACCATTTCCACAACCATTGTTGCATCCATATCCGTTATTTCCGTCAAAGAGGAGAAGGAGAATGATAATCCATACAATAGAATTGCAGTTATCTCCACATCCGCCGCATCCTCCGCAGTTTGTTGCTGCTAAATGTAAAAGTCCTCCAAAATTAATCTACAATACAATATTATGGCTTACAGCATGACCCTGTTACACAGTATATGAAATTTTTATTGCAATCTTTAGGAAATTATTATATTCTAAATACGGTGCGTTTAAATGGAAAAGCACTATAAATATTAGCAAAGAGTGGGATGAATATTATGAAAGTATCGGTTATTATACCGTCACTGAATCCTGATAATAAGCTTGTAGCTGTAGTTGATGCTTTACTTGAAGAAGGCTTTAAGGACATCATTATTGTTAATGATGGAAGTGATGAGGAACATATGGCTCCTTTTAAAGAAGTAGCAGCACATAGTGAATGTACAATTCTTACACATGAAGTTAACAAGGGAAAAGGAAGAGGCTTGAAGACTGCATTTGAATTCTGCCTTGAGAATAGAAAAGATATTGATGGAGTTGTGACAGTAGATGGTGATAATCAGCATCGTGCCAAAGATATTAAGAAATGCAGTGAAACAATGGTCAGTACAGGCAATGTCGTTTTAGGCGTAAGGGATTTTACTGGTGATGATGTACCGGCAAGAAGTAAATTTGGTAATAATATGACTAGTGGAGTGTTTAAGGTGCTTTGCAGATTGAATATTTCGGACACCCAGACCGGCTTAAGAGCAATACCTTACAAGTACCTTGAGACATTTGACAAGGTAGAAGGCGAATTTGAGTATGAGACTAATATGCTGCTTGCTTTCAAAAAGTATAATATTGGATTTCAGGAAGAATCGATAGAAACTGTGTACATAGAAGATAATTCATCATCACATTTTAATCCTGTCAAAGATTCAATTAAGATATACAAAGTGATATTTAAATATTTATTTAAAAGCACAGGCATGAAATATGTAGGAAGCTCTATTGCTTCGTGGGCTATAGATAATATAATATTTAATGTGCTTGAATTTGTGCTTATAGGGCTTACAGTCAGCTTAAGAATATTCATAAGTACAGCAGCGGCAAGAGTGCTTTCATCAGTTTTTAATTTCTCGCTTAACAGAAATGCAGTATTTAAATCACAGTCCGGTCTTAAACAGACGGTGGTAAGATATTACATTTTATGGTTCTGTCAGCTTGCTTGTTCTTATGCTTTGGTGTATATTGCTACAAAGCTGCTGGCATTAAGCATTGTGCTTTCAGGAATTGCCAAGATAATAATTGATCTTGCATTGTTCTTTGTAAGTTATCAGATTCAGAAAAGATGGGTTTTTAAGTAACGGTTTAGGAGGAAGTTATAGTGGCAAAAAGAAAGAATAATATTGACGATATAGATATCGTTGATGATTTTGAACTTGAAGATATTGATGATTTTGATCCATTTGACGTTTTAGATGACAGCTATGAAGATAAAAAGTCGTATGGTAACGATAAGCCACGAGGTGGCAACGCATCTAATAAAAGAAATAAAAATAAAAAGAAGAATCCAGTTCTTGTATGGGCAGGAAGAGTCGGTGCGACACTTTTGTCAACTATTCTTATTCTGGTGATATTTCTGTATGCTGTTATGGCAATGCTTGTGTATGGACCGTCTAAGACAGCAAAGATTCAGTTTGTACTTTCTGTACAGGAGACAAGTGCAATAGGATTTCTTGCTAACTGGTTCTGCTCTCAGGATGAGATAGACCAGATTAAGGCCAATAACGCAATTAAAGATACAGATGAGATAACAGATGCGGGACTTGTAAATATTGATACAGCAGCCCAGGATCCGGAAACTCCTGATATTGAGATTGTAGATGTAAAGGGTGCTACATATTCTGGAAAACTCATGATTGTAAAAGATCCAAGCAGATTATTTGTGGGAACAGTTCCTGAATTTACCAATGGAAATGGAATGGTTGTTGCAGATATTGCAAAGAGATATGATGCAATCGGAGGAGTTAATGGCGGAGAATTTGTTGATGGAGAAACAACTTATACAGCAATGCCGATTGGCCTTGTAATGAAAGACGGAGAGATTCTTAATGATAATGGTGGAACATCTCATGTTACCGGAATTACATTTGATAATAAGCTTGTTCTTGGTAATATGAATGCTGCAAAGGCAAAGGAACTTAATATAAGAGACTGCGTAAGCATAAGCAATCATATTGGTCCATTTCTTATTGTTAATGGAGAGGCTCAGGATATTGTTGGTATTGCAGGGGGAACTAATCCAAGAACTGCCATAGGACAGACAGCAGATGGAAAGATTCTTCTTCTTGCAGTAGATGGAAGACAGCCTAACAGTATAGGTGCTACATTTTCAGACCTACAGGATATTATGGCACAGTATGGAGCTGTAAATGCATCTACAATGGATGGTGGAACATCAACACAGATGTATTATGATGGTGAAGTAATAAATGTACCATATTCACCAACAGGTCCAAGAAGCTGTCCGACAGCATTTTTAATTAAGTAAGGAGGAGAAAAGTAGTATGCCACGAAATAATAAAAGAAAAAAGAAGCTTTCAAATTTTAAAAAATTCTTATGTATATACTGCGGGATTCTTCTTCTGGCAGGTGTGATTACATTAATTATGCTTCATAGTCTTTTAAAAGATTATGAAGAGGGAATGCCATCAGGAACAATGGATAAGATTGTGAATCAGTTTACTCCTGATGGGATTGGAAAGCTTTTATCAGATAATGACGTGAAAGTAAATGAGTTTGAAACGAATGATACGATAGCAGCATATTTTACAGACAGGTTAAATGACGGTACAGTATCATATAAGAAAAAGGCTGGTGAATATTCTGAAAAAACTCCTGTGTATGTAGTATATGCAGGTGATACGCCGATAGCAAAGGTTGAACTTGAATCGGCAGGAAAGAATGCACATAAATTTAATAAATGGACTCTTGGAACTATTTCTTTTGGAGATTTTACAAAGAACCTTGCAGAAGTTAAAATAACAGCTCCAACAGGTGCTGATGTTTATATTAATGGAGTACAGGTTACTGATACATACAAGACAGAGTCAGAAGTTAAGTTTGCACCTTGTCTGCATGTATCAGATTATGTTACGGTACCAACTAATGATGTGTATGATGTAGGACAGCTTATAGCAAAGCCTGATATAACAGCAAAGCTTAATGGTAAAGATCTGACAGTTGATTATGACAAGAAGACAGGATATACAATTTACTATCCATCGGATGATGAATTGTATAAAAGTATGGAATCAAGGATATATACAATAGCGGAACAGTATGGAGCTTATATTATCAACAGGGGAAGTCTTTCTAAGCTTTCAAGCTATATGGTTGGTACTGCAGCTGAGTATGTCAGTGATATTCCTGCTATATGGGCGTACCTTTGGGGTAAGTCATATACTTATCAGTTCAACAATGAATCTATTACTAATTTCAGAAAGTATTCAGACAAATGTTTCTCATGTGATGTTTATTATGACCTTTATGTTGATTACAAGACAGGTAATACAACATATAAAACATCGCTTACATATACATTTGTAAAACAGAATGGTACATGGATGCTGGCTGATTTCTTAATTAATTAATATAAAAATATAAGCCGTTCTAATCGTATGTGGTTGGAACGGCTTTTTTAACAAAAAATTTATGGATTTTATTGTATATAAGATGTAAAATCTAATTCGAAAACAATTATTACATAAGATTTGGAGATGAATATGTCGGAGTCTAATAAACGTAATTTTATAGTTCATGGAAGTATTCTTGCAATTGCAGGTATTCTTGTCAGGATAATAGGCATGCTTTACAGAATTCCTGTAGTTAACATTATAGGAAGTGAAGGCAATGGTATATATGGAGCTGCTTTTAACATATATAATATAATGCTTGTGTTGTCTTCGTACGGACTGCCAATGGCTGTATCAAAGCTTGTGTCAGCAAGATTTACAAAGAAAAGATATAAAAGTGCTGCTAAAGTATTAAGATGTTCTTTAATGGTTGCAGTGTGTACAGGAGGTATCGCAGCACTTCTTGTATTTTTTGGCGCTTCATTTATAGAGAATGTTATATATGGAGGAGGACTTCCGGGACTTGCGGTTCCATTAAGGATTCTTGCACCGACAATATTCCTTGTTGCAATTCTTGGGGTTATAAGAGGATTCTTTCAGGGACAGAGTACAATGATTCCAACTGCGGTATCGCAGATACTTGAACAGATTGTTAATGCGATTGTTAGTATTGCAGCAGGATATGGAATGATGAAAGCATTTGCTTCATCACCTGATGTGGCTGCATATGGAGCGGCAGGAAGTACGCTTGGTACTGCGATGGGAGCACTTACGGCTGTTTTATTCATGGGATTTTTGTATGCGGTATATACACCGACATTTAACAGACTGAAAAGAAAAGACAGACATACAGAGAACCAGAGCACAGGGCAGATTTGTAAGATAATCATATATACAATGATACCAATTATACTTGGACAGACATTTTATCAGATAAGTGCTTTGATAGACGATGTAATGTTTAGCAATATAATGGTTGGAAGAGATATTACTAAGAGCATATCTATGGATCTTGGTAATTTCAGTTCAAGCTACAGCCTGCTTATAGGAATTCCACAGGGGGTTGCATCTGCAATGTCTGCTTCGATGCTGCCTAGCGTTGTTGCATCATTTACAGACAGGGATTATGATTCTATATATGATAAGATTACTAAGACATTAAAGACTAACATGTTTATTGCTGTTCCATCATTTGTAGGGCTGTTTGTTATAGGTCAGCCTATAATAAAGCTGTTATTTTCCCGCTATAACAGCACTCAGGGTGGAATGATGTTAAAAATAGGTGCGATTGCGGTAGTATTCTATACACTCTCTACAGTTACAAGTACAGCACTGCAGGGAATTGACCGTGTAAATGTACCAATGATTCATTCATCTATATCACTTGCTGTTCATATTGTGCTGGTATTCGTGCTTCTTAAGTTCTCGGCACTAGGAATATATGCAGTGGTTATAGGTAATGCAACATTTCCAATATTAATATTTATACTTAATCTAAGAACCTTATATCAGGAGATTGATTATACGATGCCGTATATAAGTGTATTTGCAAAACCAGGTATATCGGCACTTATAATGGGCGTGTTCACATGGCTTTCATATAAGGGAATGTATACACTTACATCATCTAATGTTCTGGCACTGGTAATAGCCTTTATGGTTGCTTTAATAACATATTTTGGAATTTACTATGCTTTAACTAAGTTGAGAGTATTTGAATAAAGCAGGAATGTGATTCCTGACTGGAAAGGAATAATATGCTTTGTGAGAATTGTCATCAGAATGAAGCTTCAATTCATTATACAGAAATAATTAACGGAGTTAAGAAGGAACACCATATATGCATGGATTGTGCAAGAAGGCTTAATTTTGCAGGAATGTCAGACAGTTCAGATGCGGAGTTTCCATTTGTAAGGCTTCTGACGGGTCTGCTGGCTGGTAATTCAGCCCAGGTGGAAGACGGACCTATGATGCATATCAGATGCCCAGGCTGTGGAATGACATTTGATGAATTTACTATGGTTGGTAAATTTGGTTGTGCTGAGTGCTATGGGGTATTCGGACCTCTTATTGAGGATAATATGAAAAGACTGCATGGAGATTCAGTTCATAGGGGAAAGATATATAAGAAATACTCAGGGCTGTCTGATGAAAATAATGAGACAGATACTCTGCCAGTCATGCAGGATGAAAATGATGATTATGAAAGCCGTATCAGGAAACTGGGGATAAAGTTAAGAGAGGCTGTTGAGATAGAGAATTATGAAGAGGCAGCCAGATTAAGGGACATGATTCACCAGTTAAAGAAAATGGATAATACGGATGATTCAACACAGGGAGGCGGTCACGATGCTTAGATGGTTTGAAGAGGGCGGCAATAACTCTGATGTTGTTATATCAAGCAGAGTAAGGCTTGCCCGTAATATTAATGGATATAATTTTTCTTACAAGATGTCAGACACAGATGCTAAAAAGCTGGTTAAAAATGTTACTGACCAGTTAAAGACAATATCGCCAATAAGCGGTTATAATTCATATAATTTTGACTATCTTGATGCTTATCAGAAGATGGGCATGAGGGAGAGACATGTTATAAGTCCGTATCTTGAAAAGCAGGATTACGCAGCAGGATTTGTTGCACCTGATGAAGATGTGTCAATAATGATTAATGAAGAGGATCATATAAGAATACAGGCATTTGCTGCCGGAATGAATATGCAGAAAGCGTATACACTGGCTGATAAGATGGATGATGTTATCGGAGATGTACTTGACTATTCGTATGATCAGAAGTTTGGCTATCTTACAACCCTTCCATCTAATGCAGGTACAGGAATGAGAGCAAGTTATATGCTACATTTGCCAGCACTTGCAGGAAATGATAAAATATCAGGGCTGATTCCTGAGGTTGGAAGATTCGGACTTGTGCTAAAAGCAATGGAGGGTGACAATAACAGAGCTTTAGGTGATATATACCAGCTTACTAATCTGGTAACACTTGGAAAGAGTGAGAAAGATATAATTGACAATCTGGATAATATAGCAGAACAGATTATTGCACAGGAAAGAAATTACAGGAAGCAGTATATTACAAAAAGAAAAATGACAGCACTTGATATGGTGTACAGGTCATATGGTGTGTTAAAATATGCCAGAAAGGTTACACTTAATGATGGAGAACTGCTGCTTTCCCAGATAAGATTCGGACTTGCATCAGGGCTTATTAAGGCTGACGGATTTGATGAGAGTAATATATATCAGCTTATGATTGGAATTCATCCGGCAAATCTTCTTATGATTTCTAACAAGGATATGAATGAAGAGGAACTGGAAGTGTCACGAGCTGATTTTATAAGAGAACATCTTCCAACAATACATTAACAGATATTTACGAAATCAATCATAGAAAGGGTTATAGATATGCAGAGCAGATTTACCAGCAAAGCGCAGGAGGCACTTAATTATGCGGCAGATACAGCGGCTATGTTAGGTCATGGTTATATAGGTTCAGAGCATCTTCTTATAGGACTTATTAAAGCGGAGGGCGGACTTGCATCTTCAGTTCTTCTTAGCAATGATATTACGGATGAGAAGATAATTAATCTTGTGTGCCAGCTTATAGCACCAGATAGTGTAGTTAATGTCAAAGAACCATCAGGATATACTCCAAGGGTTAGACATATACTCGATAATGCAGCAAGAGAGGCAGCAAGATTTAAGTCAGAGCTTATAGGAACAGAACACATTTTAATAGCAATAATAAAAGAAACAGACAGCGTAGCTTCAAGGCTTCTTAATACTATAGGGGTTCCTGTCAAGAAGATGTATGTTGATCTTCTTATGGCTATGGGAGAAGATGCCGGCAGGGTTAAAGAAGATTTCCAGAATGGAAGACCAAGAGGAAATGATAAAAAAAGCACAGCAACTCTCGACCAGTACAGCAGGGATCTTACACAGATGGCAAGAGAAGGCAGATTGGACCCTGTTATTGGCAGGGAAGAAGAGATTCAGAGGGTTATTCAGATATTGAGCAGAAGAACTAAGAATAATCCTTGCCTTATAGGTGAACCGGGAGTTGGTAAGACTGCCATAGCAGAAGGACTTGCAGCCAGAATAGTTGAAGGAAATGTGCCTGAGACAATTAAGGACAAGCGTCTTCTGACATTAGATTTGTCAGGTATGGTTGCCGGTTCTAAGTACAGGGGTGAATTTGAGGAAAGAATCAAGAAGGTAATAGCAGAGGTTAAAAATGCTGGAAATGTATTACTTTTTCTGGATGAGATTCACACAATAATAGGTGCTGGAGGAGCAGAGGGAGCAATAGATGCGTCTAATATATTAAAACCATCTCTTGCAAGAGGAGAAATCCAGCTTATTGGTGCTACAACTCTTGAGGAGTATAGAAAACATATTGAGAAGGATGCTGCTCTTGAGAGAAGATTCCAGCCTGTTAAGGTTGAAGAACCTACGGCAGAAGAGGCAATTCAGATATTAAGAGGCCTTAAGGGCAGGTATGAAGAGCATCATCATGTTACAATTACAGATGAGGCAGTAGTTGCAGCTGTTAAGTTATCTAAGAGATATATCAATGACAGATTCCTTCCTGATAAGGCTATTGATCTTATTGATGAAGCATCTTCTAAGACAAGGCTTGATGCATATGTAATGCCTGATGAGATTAAGACATTAGAGGCACAGATAGAACAGCTTACCAAGGATAAGGAAGAAGCAATAAAGTCAGAAGCTTATGAGCAGGCTGGTGAAATTAAGAAGAAACAGTTAAAGAAAAAAGAACAGCTTGAAAAGATGACAAAGCAGTGGCAGGATAGTATCAATAAGAATAATCTTATTGTCGATGAAGATGAGATTGCTTCTGTTGTATCGACATGGACAAAGATTCCTGTACAGAGAATTGCACAGGCAGAATCAGAACGTCTTATGAAGCTTGAGGAAACTCTGCACAACAGAGTTATTGGACAGGACGAGGCTGTTACAGCAGTTGCTAAAGCAATCCGAAGAGGAAGGGTAGGACTTAAAGATCCTAACAGACCAATTGGCTCATTCCTGTTTTTAGGACCTACGGGTGTAGGTAAGACAGAACTTTCAAAGGCACTGGCAGATGCAATGTTTGGTACAGAGAATTCTCTTATAAGAGTTGATATGTCGGAATTTATGGAGAAGCATACGGTGTCAAAGCTTATAGGTTCACCTCCGGGATATGTTGGATATGATGAGGGAGGACAACTTAGTGAGAAGGTAAGAAGAAATCCATACTCTGTAATTCTTTTTGATGAAGTTGAGAAAGCCCACCCGGATGTATTTAATGTACTTTTACAGGTGCTTGACGACGGGCATATCACTGATTCAACAGGCAGGGTTATAGATTTCAAGAATACTATAATTATAATGACTAGCAATGCTGGAGCTGAAAATATTGTATCACCTAAATCACTGGGATTCTCGTCAGGAATGACTGAGCAGCAGAATCATGAGGAGATGAAGGGCAAGGTTATGGACGAGGTTAAGAGAATATTCAAGCCAGAATTCATTAACCGAATAGATGATATAGTTGTATTCCATGTTCTTGGAAAAGAGCAGATAGCACAGATTGTCGATATAATGATTGCCAATGTCAATAAGCGTATTATGGAACAGATGAAATTATCAATAGAGCTTGATGATGCAGCTAGACAGTGGCTTGTTGATAAGGGTTATGATTCTAAATATGGTGCAAGACCATTACGCCGTACAATCCAGAATGAGGTTGAAGATGTTCTTGCAGAGCGGATTCTTATGGGAAAAGTCCACGCTGGCAATAAAGTGAAGATAACTGTAAAGGACAATAAGCTTAACTTTACTCTCAAGAGAGGAATGAATAAGTAAATTAATAAATAAACAATAAACAACTGACAAATTGCTGGCGCTTTTTGTCAGTTTATTGTATAATCAGTACATACATATCGTAACATATAGGAGGATAATAATATGCCAGTAGTAAATGAATTGATTCGTTCAGAAGCGGATGGAGCAATCAGTTTTGGTAATTATAAGTTGGATACCAAGTCAAAGCTGCCAGATTTCGAACATTGTGGGGATACATACAAAGTTAAGACATTTAACGAAATCACAAAGCTTGAGAAGAACGGCTCTTTTGTATATGAATCTGTTCCGGGTACAGCTGTTAATGATTTTAAGGCAACAGACACAAGTGTATCATTTATGGTAGAAGGTAATGAGGATGCACAGATTACATTAGGCCTTGAAGAAGGTACATCATATGATATCAGAATTAACGATAAAGATGCAGGAACAATGGCTACTAATATGGGTGGTAAGCTTGTTCTTTCAGTTGAATTTGATGGTGAGAAGCCTGTTAAAGTAGATATTAAGAAGGCTTGATTATAATTAAAAGTATTTTGATTTTACAGGGCTGCTACACATTTATATGTTGTGGCAGCCTTTTTTAGGGGGATATATGGCAAAGGCAAAGAATACAGCTTTTTTTTGTAAAGAATGTGGATATGAGTCTGCTAAATGGTTCGGGCAGTGTCCGGCGTGTAAGGAATGGAACACATTTGTAGAAGAACCAGTAAGTAAACCTAAGTCAGCCAAAGGAATAGCAGGCACAAGCCAGAGGGCAGCGGCATCATCAGCGCCTGTTCCTGTAGAAATAAATAGTGTAAGCTTTGAAGAAAATGACAGAACATCCACAGGCATAGCTGAACTAGACAGGGTACTTGGCGGAGGAATTGTTGCGGGTTCTTTAGTGCTTGTAGGAGGAGATCCTGGAATAGGAAAGTCAACACTTCTGCTTCAGATGTGTTACAACCTGTCAGCAGAAGGAAAAGATGTACTTTATATATCCGGTGAAGAATCGCTTAAGCAGATAAAGCTTAGGGCAGACAGAATTGGCAAATGCAGTGGAACACTTAAGTTATTATGTGAGACAAGCTTAGATAACATAGAAGATATTCTTACAAGAAATAAGCCTGAGATTGTGATAATTGATTCGATACAGACTATGTATAAAGAAGATGTGGCAGCAGCACCGGGAAGTGTTTCTCAGGTAAGAGAGACAACATCCATACTTATGCAGCTTGCGAAGGGACTGAACATTACTATATTCATTGTAGGACATGTTACCAAGGAAGGAACAGTTGCCGGACCAAGAATGCTTGAGCATATGGTTGATACGGTACTTTATTTTGAAGGCGACAGATATGCTTCATACAGGATATTAAGAGGCGTAAAAAACAGATTTGGCTCAACTAATGAAATTGGTGTATTTGAAATGCAGCAGAGCGGCCTGTCGGAAGTTGAGAATCCATCAGAATATATGCTTAATGGAAGACCAGAGAATGCATCAGGTTCAGTTGTTGTGTGCCTTTTGGAAGGAACACGCCCTATAATGGTAGAGATTCAGGCATTGGTGTGCGATTCTAATTTTGGAATGGCAAGAAGGACTGCTGCAGGTACTGACTATAACAGGGTTAATCTTCTTATGGCTGTTCTTGAAAAGAGAGCAGGTATACATATGTCAGGCAGTGATGCTTATGTGAATGTTGCAGGTGGAATTAAAGTAAGTGAGCCAGCGCTTGATTTGGGAATTGTGATGGCCCTTGTGAGCAGCTTTAAGAACAGGGCAATAGACGAAAAGACAGTTATATTTGGTGAAGTTGGACTTGCAGGTGAGGTGAGAGCTGTAAGCCAGGCACAACAGAGAGTTAATGAAGCTGTTAAGCTTGGTTTTAAAACATGTATATTGCCGGGTGTATGCTTGAAAAACATAAAGAAGAATGATAAAATTGAAATAATTGGTGTTAATAATGTTCAGGAAGCAATTAAACTGATATAAAATACACAGGATGGGGGATTACTTATGAGTAACGAAGCAATGGTGAATAATCTCACCAATATTCTTAATGGACTTGATGATTCACAGGAAAAGCTTGAAAAAGATGCATTTGATGTTATTAATTCGTCAGATACATCTCTTAATCTGGTTAAGGAAAGCATGTCAAGTGTAGAAGAGATTCTTGGAATGATAGAATCAATGAATAAAGTTGTGGAGGAGTCTTCAGCTAAGATTAAAGAACTTGAAGCTTTGTCTAAGAAGATTGAAGAATTTGCAGCTGTTATTAGTTCAATATCTAACAGAACCAATATACTTTCACTTAATGCATCAATAGAAGCCGCAAGAGCCGGTGAACATGGCAGGGGATTTGCTGTTGTTGCCAGTGAGGTAAGAAATCTTGCTGCTCAGTCAGCTAAGTCGTCCAAAGAGATAACAGACACAATTACTAAAGTACAGACCTCGGTTGATGAAACGGTCACAGCTATGAAGAATATTTATGATAATTCATCAAAGCAGAAGGAAAAAGCAGATGATGTTGGAAATGTGCTTAAGAAAGTAATAGATGCAGCATATACTGCTAATGAGGTTGCAAGAAATATTGAAAATGAGATAGCTTATCAGAGAGAGATAACAGATGAAGCTAAGAATGCATTAAAAGCATAGGAATAATCAGGGAGGTCGCATAAGACCTCCTTTATTTAATGGGTATAATGAAAAAAGACAGTAAATAAGTGGCTTCGAAAGTATATTGATGTTGTTACTATGTCAATATTTGAGTGATTGAGAAAATGTGTTAATGCGTTATGGCAGATTGCAATGAGAAGATGTGTTACGGGAATGTGTTATAGGGATGTGTTAAGGTGCTGTGTTATGGGGCGAATGCCTACTAGAAGCTATTGGATAACATAATTAGTGGGTGGTTTTCTTATAATATTGCTATGGCTTCAGAGCAGAGACCTACGCAATAAGCTGTATTGGATGTTTGCGTGTGCTTTTATTCTGAAAATATCTCAACCAGCAAGAATTATCACCTACTAAAAATGCATACAGGAATATAACAGTAGGTCTTTACTTTCTGATTACAATGTAAATGTGCAGAAAGTCAGCAAACAAGCGGATTCGCAGGCATGTCAGTCCCGCTTAAAAGTCAATTATTGAAAAAAATTGAACTTTTTTGAAACTTTTTGAAAAAAGTTGTTGACAATGTG
>OHTW01000600.1_pt1 | contig 15526 bp, 14 predicted proteins | sample 1579031 | NCBI WGS metagenome assembly OHTW01 (sample SAMEA3879602, study PRJEB24766) | human gut metagenome | biome: human-associated habitat; feature: feces | place: USA | collected 1985/1987 | reverse complement strand
CTTAATCTTTCTACATGTTATAAAAATTATATTATATACATGTCGATTTTACAAGTATAATAGTGCGTTTAATTTGAATTTTTTGGTACTTTAGTACCAATACCAAATATAGTATTTCCTTTTATTAAAAAGCATGCTATAATACAACATATTGTTGGTTTTTACTTAGTAACACTATTATTAAATGTGAGGAGGTCTTTTAATGGAACGCGTAAAGTACAACAGAGTTGAGGTAAGTCACGGCAATACATCCAAGAAATTTCCTGTGTACGAAATCTATCTTGATGGGGTTATAATTACTAAGAGAATGAGGCTTTAGAAATGGTATCACGCTGGCAGAAAAATTACAGATAATATATACTCATAAGTAAGTAAAAGCAGTGCCTGCAATCAATGCAGACACTGCTTTTATAGCATTTTCTTCTTCCTTAATACCCATAAAACTATTATACATATCAGAAGTATTATTCCACTTATTATCTCAAATCCAAAAGGTGTCTTTGCAAACGGCATCCATTCTCCACCTACATTCATTCCATATATGCCTGATATTATTGTCGGAATAGCCATCACAATTGTAATTGAAGTAAGGTATTTCATTACATTATTCAGCTTACTGTCAATTACTGATGACATCAGTTCCCTTGTACCATCAATGACATCCCTGTATATCGTGGTCATCTCTATAGCCTGCTGGTACTCGACCATGACATCCTCAAGAAGCTCCATATCTTCAGGATACTGCTCAAGTCTTTTATATCTTCTGAGTCTTTCTAACACAATACTGTTAGCTCGAAGAGATGTTGCAAAATAAACAAGTGTAGATTCTAACTCATGAAGCTCAATAAGATCAGTATCTGACGTATCTCCATCAACCCGCTCTTCTATCTCAATTCTTTTCTTATCAATAAGACGAAGATTAGCCTGATACACAAAAGCTGAACGGAAAAGCATCTGATATATAAAACGCATCTTTTTCTTTGTACTGAACTCTTTCACCTTATTTCTTACAAAATAATTAATAATCGGTGTATCTACCTTACACACTGTAATTATTGCTTCACTTTTAAGGATAATACCAAGAGGAATTGTTGTATACATTTTTTTCTCATGTCTTACCTCAGGTGTAGGAATATCCACAAGTATAACAGTATATCCGTCTTCAAGGCTTATACGCGAACTTTCTTCTTCATCAAGTGCAGATGAGATATCCTCAGGTTCTATTTCAAAGCGTTCTGCTATCTGCTCAAGCTCCTTGCTTGTCGGATCTACCATATTAATCCAGCATCCATCCTGAATATCTGTCAATGTATTTAATACCTGCTGGTCTGTTCTATATATCTCTACCATAAGTCCGGCCTTTCATAATTATTATTTCATCATAGTCGTCCCTGATGCGTCTCATAATAAAATCTCTTAACGGTTCATCAAAACACCTGTATATATTGTTTACAGCCTCACAATCAAGTGGATTACGTGTAAGAAAATATTGCACATTAAATCCATACATATCATATACTATCTGTAAAATCTTTATATCTGGTCTTGACAAACCATTCTCTAATGTACAATAGCTTCTCTCTGATATTCCAAGCACATTTGCCATGTCCTTTTTATTCATATCATGTATCCGTCTTATCTCTGTAAGTGTATATCCTGTACGCACATTATCTGGAACATCCAGTTCCATTCCATTAACAATCTCAAGTATCATTCTATGGTAATATGCCACTACCCTTTCTTTCTTATACCCGAATTGAAGCATGCTGTCAAACAAACATAGCAGATTTCTTATAAAAACTTTTTTCCTGAAATCAGGGCATAGTGTGTGCAACTCTGAAAATGGATTATTATTATCTATTCCATGCAGGATATAATCGCTGTTCCAGCCTTCAAGTTTTGCCACCTTCTCTATAATCCTGTATGTAACCGGTTGTGTCCCTGTCTCCAAACGAGCAAGATAGTCAGTACTGACATGCAGCATTTCTGACATTTCCCCTCTGGATAAGCCTTTCATAATGCGGCATTCTTTTAACCTGTCCCCCGTATTACGCATTAAAGCCTCACTTCTTGTCAGTTTTACAGCTTCTTAATCCACATGAGCCGCAATTACCATCACAGCCCTTCCCAAGACCGCTTTTTTCGTGCTTATATGAAACTGCAATATATATGGCAACAACCACAACTAACAATATTCCTGCTGATATAACCTGTCCCATTCTTTATCTCCTTATTAATTGCTCTTATAAGCTTTTCCAATCTCACCTGTAAGTGAAGCAAATATCTTAAGTATCATTGCACGTTCTGATTTGTCAAGTTCCCTGAAAGACTTAAGAACGGCATTAATATTCTTAAACCTGGCTGTACTTATCTCTGAAAGGTTCTTTGCACCACTTGCAGTTACCAGTGAGAATAATGTATCTACGAATTCTGCCCTCTGTTCTCTTGTAAGCCCGTCTATCCATGCGCTCAGTGCTGCATTTAACCTTTTACTCTTAGGACTTAACTCCTGCTCAGTCTCAAAATCTGGTCCTATAACCTGCCATGACATAGAATCATGCTGCATAAGACCTGACTGGCTGCTCTTTACAACCTCATAATCCCCATCATGATTAAGAAGCATTCCAACAACTGAGCCATAAGGAACAATACTCTTAATCTTAGGCAGAATTGCCAGATAATCCGGATGCTTTACAAAATCACTGTCAAATCCCGGACCATCATTATTATAAATAGTAATAATTCTTTTCTTCACTGATGGTCTTGCAAATACTGATGCATATACTGCCAGATTACCACCTTTGGAATGTCCGCCAAGAATCAGCTTTCCTTCTGAACGCTGCACGGTTGTGTCAATATATCTTACCGCATCCTTCTGCGATGGAACAGGGGATAAGAAACTCATGTTAAAATCCTCTTTCCAGCCCACAAGTGTATCATCAGTTCCCCTGAAAGCAATATACGTAAGTCTGTTATCGATTCTTACATGAAATGCCGCAAACTGTTCTTCTTTGCCGCCATCGACATAATCAACATAATTAGTAAGTATAAGTGAACCAAATCTTTTTGTTGCTGCTGCCTCCCTTAAAAGATACGGAGCTTTTCCTATGAAAGATTTGCATTTCTTAATCTCCTTCTCATCATGGGTATCAAAAAATGTGTCTGCCGCTTCCGCAATTGTAATAGTCTCGATACTTCCCGGTGCCGGTACAATATCAGTAAAATCAACATATGCAATCTGCGCAAGTATTAAATTGTCCACGTCATTAAATGGTGCCTGGCTAAAATCAAGGTCACCTCTCCATTTCAAATAATCAGATACATTACTCATACTTAACCCCTTCTTATTCTACGCATTTTCCTTTCAGAAACCTTCTTGGTTACAAGATCCTTCCATATTGAAGGTGTGAACAGAATTATCAGTGGAAATAACTCCAGTCGTCCGGCAAGCATATCAAACATCAGTACATATTTGCTGAAATCAGAATAACTTCCAAAATTCTGTGTCGGTCCGACAGCCGAAAGCCCCGGACCTATATTATTAATAGTCGCTGCTACTGCAGTGAAATTCGTCACAATATCCTTTCCTTCAATAGATATCAGCAGTAAGGACGCTGTGAATATCATGATAAATGTTATGAAATATATACTCACCGACCTGCATGTTTCACTATCAACAGGCTTTCCTTCTGTCTTAATCACCTTAACACTCTTAGGATGAATATATGACTGAATCTCTCTGAATATTGTCTTTATCCCTATTATAAACCTGGAAACCTTAATTCCGCCACCTGTACTTCCGGCACATGCTCCCACAAACATCAGTACAACAAGCACCGACTTTGACAGTGACGGCCACATATCAAAATCCACTGATGAAAATCCGGTTGTCGTTATAATAGATGCAACCTGAAACATTGACTGTCTCAGTGTAAGTTCAACAGCACCTACACTTCTGTATATATTAACAAATATAATTGCTGTTGCTGCAAGGATAATTCCGAAATAACATCTTACCTCTTCTACTTTAACAGCCTTCTTAAACTGTCTTAGAACAATAAGATAATACGCGTTGAAATTAACGCCAAACAATATCATAAATATGGTTACAACCCACTGGATATAAGGTGAAAAGCTTGTAAAGCTGTCATTTCTGATACCAAATCCACCTGTTCCTGCTGTTCCCATTGCTGTATTAAGTGCATCAAGGAATGTCATTCCTCCAAAAAGAAGAAGAATTGTCTGAAGTACAGTCATCCCAAAATATATAATATACAGTATTCTTGCTGTATATCTGATCTTAGGAACAAGTTTACCCACTGATGGTCCCGGACTCTCTGCTTTCATAAGATTGATATTAGAGCCACCTGTAAGAGGTATTACTGCAAGCAGAAATACCAGAACTCCCATACCACCAATCCAGTGAGTAAAGCATCTCCAGAACATAATGCTCTGTGACAGTCCTTCAACTTCACTTAATATACTTGCTCCTGTCGTTGTAAATCCTGATATTGTCTCAAAAAGCGCATCTGTGAATGAAGGTATTTCCCTGCTTATAAAAAAAGGCAGGCAGCCAAATATACTCATAAGAATCCAGCTGAGTGCAGTTGTAATGCACCCCTCCTTCAGATAAAAAACTGTATTGGCAGGCTTTTTAATTGTCATAAGAATCCCACATACAGCACATAATGCAATTGTTATCAAGAATGCAGATATTGCCTTCTCCCTGTATATAACGCCAACAATCACAGGAATGACCATAAGAGCCGCTTCTATCTTTAAAACATGTCCAAGAATATATCTTACTATAGAACTGTTCATATCAATGTTCCCAGCCTTTCCTATCTAAGAATATCAGTTATAGCATCAAACCCTGTATGAGTTGTTACAATAACCACAGTATCTCCAACCATAAGGCTGTCAGTACCACTTGGAATAATAATCTTACCATTACGGTTAATAAGTGCTATAAGCAGATTATCCTTCAGCTTAAGTTCCATAAACTGCTTGCCCGTAACTCCTGATTCCTTATCAACGTTAAACTCTATAGCTTCCGCCTTCTGGTCAAACAAATGATACAAGGTCTGTATGTTATTGCTTCCCATAGACTCCTTCTTAGCTCTTACATAAGCAATGATAGCTTCTGATGTTATATATCTTGGATAAATCACACTGCCAAGATCAAGGCTGTTAATAACACTGCTGAATCCCATTCTTGTTATTTTCGTAATACATTTGGCTTCAGATACTTTTCTTGCATATAGAGTAAGCATTACATTCTCTTCATCAATCCCTGTAAGAGGGACAAAGCTCTCCACATACTCAATCCCCTCTTCTCTTAAAAGGCTCTCGTCAGTACCATCACCATTGATAATAACAGCTCCCGAAAGCTCTTCGCTTAACTTTAACGCGCGTTCCTTGTCATTCTCAATAATCTTTACATCAATTCCCATGTTAAGAAGCTGTTTTGCAAGATAATATGCAACTCTTCCACCTCCGACAATCATGGTACTCTTGACCTGATGTGTCTGAAAACCTACACTTGCAAGAAATGTCCTTGCATTCTTTCTTGATGCAATGAAAGATAACTTATCATCTGCCCTTATAATAAAATGTCCTGATGGAATGAACACCTCTCCATCCCTCTCAACTGCACATATAAGAACCTTAGATGATGAAGCCTTAGATATCTCCGCCAGAGTATGGCCACACATCTGGTTACCCTCAGGGACTTTTATCTTAATCATCTCTGCCTGTCCATGTGCGAATGTTCCAATCTCAAGTGCTGTCGGCATGTAAAGCACACGTGCTATCTCACTTGCAGCCTCAAATTCTGGATTAATAATCATTGCCAGACCTAATCTGTCTCTTAAAAATGCAGCCTCCTGACTGTATTCAGGTGTTCTTACTCTTGCAATTGCCTCACATCTGCCAGCCCTCTTTGCAAGTGTACAGCATAAAAGATTCAGCTCATCAGAATCAGTTACCGATATAAGAAGGTCAGCTGAGTCAATACCGGCTTCTTTCTGAACAGCAAAGCTTGCACCATTGCCCTCAACTCCCATAACATCATATGCACCTGTTATTGCATCAAGCTTAACCCTGTTCTTATCAATAAGAGTAACATCATGGTTCTCCCTGCTGAGTCTCTCCACAAGAGTGGCACCAACCTTACCGCCTCCTACAACTATAATATTAAGTCCGTTCTTTCTGGACTTGTCATTCCCAAACATTCCAATCCTCCTTGTTATTTCGCGTTGTTTTGCGAAGCAAACTATCTACCCATTTCTTTTAATTCTTCAAGCAGTTCCAAATCAGACTGCTGTACCTTTATATTAGATGTTATAGGCACCTCTCCAGGATTAGTAACTGTAATCTCAATTATAGTTCCTTCCTTAAGACCTCCTGCAAAACATCTGTTAAGAAATGCCACGAACTTCGGATGATTCTTCTGAAACTTGTTCTTGGCACTCATAAGCTTCATAATTGATGCTGGATTCATAATAATCTCCATTCTTTCTAATTCTGCTACTCAGCATGCAAAGTATACCATATTATCAAAAAAATAGAAATCCCTGACGTCCTTTCCCATATATTAATTTTTCAGAAATTCAAATTTAAAAAAGTTTTCCGAATTTTTTTCGAAAAAAGTGTTGACAAAATGTCATTTTTCCATTATTATCTTAAATGTGTTTGCGCGAGTGGCTCAGTGGTGGAGCACCTCCTTGCCAAGGAGGGGGTCGCGGGTTCGATCCCCGTCTCGCGCTCTTTTATTTTTTAAGAGAAAGCCAGTACATGCTGACTTTCTCTTTTTTGTGTTCAATTTGTTTCAAGACATTATGATTGCCGCAAAGCACACATAAATAACCTACTATCTCATCAATTTTCATAATCCAGTAGGTCTTTTTCTTATTGTTAGCTGGTATGTAATGCTTCTTTCCAACTTAAATACCTACTATTTTGTCATAATTCACACTTTTAGTATGTCTTTTTTCTCATATCTGTAATATCAGACCGATTTGGTTTGAAAAAAACCTACTATTCTCGCATAAATCATCAATTTAGTAGGCAATTTTCTTTATTCTCGTTAATTCTCCTCAGAATTTCCTCTTGATAAACCTACCATTTCATCATATTTAGCAGTCTTAGTAGGTTTCCCCCTCATCTATAGCATTATAGATTCAACTTTTTTAATTTTACACTTGACAGATTAAAGTTTTATGTGTATTATCTTGTTTGTGTTCACAAGAGAATTTAATTAAAGAACATTAATTATGCGCGAGTGGCTCAGTGGTGGAGCACCTCCTTGCCAAGGAGGGGGTCGCGGGTTCGATCCCCGTCTCGCGCTCTTTTTAATTTTAAAAGGAAGCCAGCATTTAAGCGGCTTCCTTTTTTGTTTGTGTTCAATTTGTTTGAAGACAACTTAAATATACACGATTCTTCGTCTTGCGCTCTTCTATCAACTGTCATTTCACATAAACAGCCACTTTATCTGATACTTTTCCTGAATTGTCGCCACCACCGACTTCTTTGAACCCCACATCAACAATCTCTGTTGTTCCGTCTCCATATGTCACAGTTACACTTAATGTAAGCCCTTCATACATATTTTTAACCATCTCATTGTATACCTGATGGTCTTGATACAAAGATTCTTTTTCTAACTGCTTTGAAAACTTTACAACCTGTATGCCCTCGCTCTGACTGTTACCACTCTCCTCATACTCTTCTCCGATATCTTCAACAATGTAATAAGCATAGCCATTCTCCGTCTGTTTTCTGAATTTATCAGAAGATGTCTGATACTCAGGACTGTCCTTGTCAACCTCTTTCATCCTTGCCAGATTATATGTCACATCTGAATCATTTCCCATTATAGAATACTTAATCTTTGAGATATCTTCGCCCGTTACATTTATACCAGCCATAACCTGCCCCATCACAGATGAATCTCCAACCCGGCTTGAAATTCCAGCCACAACTCCTGATACACCAGCATTTTTCTCATCATTAGAATAAATACATTCTGATGTGTCATCAAGCCCGGCTGCATACACATTCATAACATGAGCAATTTTAAATCCTGTCTGCTCTGATGCCAGTTGATTACTGCTCTGGTTTCCGTTTCCTGTCACAGAAGGTTTCAGTCCTCTGACTCCCAATACAGCAGTAACAGCCGCTGCTGCCACAAGACCTGCTGCAATTATCTTCTTTACATTATTGCTCTTTTTATACCTGATATCCACACTGGCAGTTTTCTTGTAATTTCCCGCTTCTTCAATCATTTGCGGACTAATTTCATTAAGTCCTTCATATAAATCCATTGTCTCTGATTTTTTCATAGATATAAACCCTCGCTTTCCAGATATATTCTTAATTCTTTTCTCGTTCTGTGAAGAGTAACTTTCACTGCTGATTCGCTCATCTGCATCCTTTCCGAAATATCTTTAATTGAATCCGAGTACCAGTACCGCCTGAGAAATATAATTCTTTTATTTTTATCAACTGTTTCGAGAAAATGCGATAACATCTCTCCAATATCTTCCTTGTCCAGATGTGTCTGCAATCCGCCATCACCTATGCATTCTTCCAGTTCTTTTGTCAATTCAACAACTTTGGCCTGTCTCTTTCCCGCATTGTTTTTTCTTATCATATCAATCGCAATATTTCTTGCAGATGCTGCCAGAAATGCGAATAAATACTCTGGTCTTGCAGGCGGTATGCTATTCCATGCTTTCATATACGTGTCATTGACACATTCCAGCCCATCCTCTCTTGATTGCAGTATATTGGCTGCCAATGCATTTAACTTAGAACCATATTTTTCATCAACTGCATTAATTGCATCTTCATCCCTTTGAAAAAATAAATTGATTATCTGTTTATCATCCATTACTGTCTGTACTCCCTGTTTTTTAAAAGCGTTAACCCTTTCATAATTAAAGACGGATTATTCCGGCAATGGTTACATTTATCCCATAAAAAAATTCTGGAAGACGCATTATCTCCCAGAATCATATTTATATTCACAACACATTAAGCATTACCACTGTTTTAGTAATTCCCCAAACACATCCAGTGCTTCCTGCACAACATCCGGTTTTGTCATATCTATTCCGCACAGCTTAAGAAGCTCTATAGGGTGCATTGAAGAGCCGCCTGACAAGAACTTCCTGTAACCTGCTATAACCTGCTCATCGCCTGCAAGTATCTTAGTTGATATTGCAATTGCAGCGGAATAGCCTGTTGCATACTGGTATACATAGAATGGTGTGTAAAAATGCGGTATTCTTGCCCACTCAAGTGCTATCTCATCATCAATAACCATATCCGGGCCGAAATACTTCTCATTCAGTTTCTTGTACATAGCACAAAGGCTCTCTGCTGATAAAACCTCACCATGTTCAGCCTTTGCATGCGCTTCCATCTCAAACTCTGCAAACATAGTCTGTCTGTAAAGAGTTCCCTTAAACTGCTCAAAGAAATGATTGAGCAGATATCTTTTCTTCTTCTCATCATCAGTATTCTTTAACATATACTGCATAAGAATCGCTTCATTACAGGTTGACGCAACCTCCGCAACAAAGATCTTATATCCTGCATAAATATAAGGCTGGTTTGCATTAGAATAATAAGTGTGCATTGCATGTCCCATCTCATGAATCACCGTAAATACATCATTGAGTGTATCTGAGTAATTAAGAAATACATATGGGTGTGTGCCATAAGCGCCCCATGAAAATGCTCCCGAACGCTTTCCGGTATTCTCATACACATCTACCCAACCATTATTGAAGCCTTCTTTAATGTGTGAAACATACTCCTCACCCATTGGTGCAAGTGCCTTCACAACAATGTCCTTAGCCTCATCATAGCTTATCTTCCAGTCAATATCCTCTACCATCGGTGCATATATATCATAAAAATGCAGCTCGTCAACGCCAAGCGCCTTCTTCCTGATATCAACATAGCGGTACATTTTGTCAAGATTGTCATTGACAGTCTTAATAAGATTCTTATATACATTTTCCGGAATAAATGAACCATCAAGATACATGTTCAGTGTTGACTTGTAACCCCTTGCGTCTGCATAGAACATTGCCTGCTTGACATTGCCATAAAACGCTGCTGCAATCGTGTTGATATACGCCCCATACTGCTTATACAACGCCTCAAATGCCGCCTTTCTTACTGTTCTGTCATGACTTTCCATAAATGTGGCAAAATTGCCGTTAGTCAGCTCATCTTCCTGTCCGTTCTCTCTTTTCACATTGCCAAACTTAACATCAGCATTGTTAAACTTAGAGAATACCTCATTAGGCACAGTTGACATCTGTGATGCCTTTGCAAGCAGTGCTTCCTCCTTTTCAGAAAGCGTATGCTCTTTCCCTGCGAGGCAGTCATCAATAAAATGCTTATACATTCCAAGCCTTTCATCCTCGCTGATATATTTATCAAGCACATCCGCATCTATTGATATAAGCTCAGGCTCTAAAAATGCATACTTCTCTGACACCTTCATCGCAGCCATCTGGGCTTTCCCAGATATTTCCTGATACTTTGAATTGCCTGTATCCTCATAATATTTCATAAATGCATACACATACACTCTTTCAGTAATGTATTCTACCTGTTCATACTCCTTAAGTGCCTTGTAAAGCATGCCGGCAGACTCGCCCATCCTGCCTTTAAGCTCACTTGGCTGGTCAGTCAGTTCAAGTATACTGTTATAATCCTTTTCCCATGCTTCATCAGAGCTGTATAAATCACTCACAGCCCATTTAAACTTATCATCAATCTCACTTCTTGCTGGCATAACAATCCTCCATTCATATTAACCTGCGGTAATATCCGCATTTATAAACAAAAGCCTGCAACAACTCATGCGCTGTCACAGGCTTATCATTCGTATTAATCAAGTTCTGGCAGATAAGCAGATGTCGCTATCGCAAGTGCGCCATGTCCTATGTGGCAGGCAACTGAAAGTGAAAGCGGATCCATGTGGAAATCAAACTGTGGGAAAGTCTCTTTAACTAACGCAGCCCATTCCTCTGCCTCCTCAGGATTACCTGAATAAGCAACCTCCATATGCATCTTTCCATCCTTTGCAAACTCTGCAAATCTTGTATCTAAATCATCCTGCATTGCCTTAAGCATAATCTTCTTCGCAGAAGCCTTACCTCTTGCCTTGGCAAATGCATCTAACTTCTCACCCTGAATCTGAAGCACAGGATTAAGCTTTAACATAGTTCCAATAGCAGCTGCCGCAGGAGTTATTCTTCCGCCCTTCTTTAAGTACTTAAGAGTATCAAGTGTAATATATATGCTTGATTCCATCTTATGTTTCTCAAGAATCTCCTTAATCTCTGCCGCAGACTTACCTCTCTTAGCAAGCTCCTTCGCATCAAGAACAGACTGTCTCATGGTTACAGAAATTCTCTGGTTATTGACAACCTGAACCTTTCCATCATAATCATCAGCAACCATAGTAGCTGTCTGACATGTTCCGCTGAGCCCGCTTGACATAGGAATATATACAAGTTCATCATATTCTTTTAGAAGCTCATCAAATGCGTCCTGCATCTCACCAATAGAAGGCTGTGAAGTAGATATATCAGCATCCTGCTTTAACTTCTCGTAAAACTCTTCCTGTGTAAGATTAATATCTTCAAAATACTGTTCTCCATCTATAAAGAACGGCATTGGTATAACTTTAACTCCAAGCTCCTTAGACTGAGCCTGTGTAATTCCACTGTTACTGTCTGTAAGTATGGCAACTTTACCCATGTAAATCCTCCCAATAACCTATTGCTGATAAATCAATTATTTTGTTATACTGATGTATATACCTTTATATAGTAAGGCATTTTGACACTTTTGTAAACAAATGTTTCTTATTTCAAAGTAATATTTTTATAAACTTTTATTGGAGAACCACTATGAAATATATTGAGATTGACTATCTGGACAGCATTTTAATGAATGCTCTTGAAGAACTTATTAACAAATGTGACGGCTACGAGCCTTATTACTGCGATTCCCATAACGACAGCTTTATCCAGTGTGCGCTTGTTGATGACAGCACAGATTCACCTGTAATGTATGGCTTTGTTGGACTGCTTATCAATGATGAATGCGGATATGTTGAAGTTTCAGGTCTTGTAGCACCTGATTTTCGCCATAGAGGACATTTTCGTAATATGCTATCCATCTGTTACAGAAATCTTAAAAGCAGCTCTGCTGGCAATTTAGAGCTTATTGCGCCTATAAGTGGAGAACTTCTTAACTGTTCTTTATGTGGTGATGTATGTTTCTACGAATATCTGTACCAGCTTGATAAAGCACATTTTAACTTAGAATCAATACAGGCTGCAGAGCCTGACAATGCCGAATATTATCTTGAGGGTGATGATTATCTTATGTATCTGCCGGAATATGAAGAACCTGTGGCTCTTCTTTATCTTGATACACAGAACACATTTGTAAATGTATACGGCGTATTCGTTGATGAGAAGCTTCGTGGGAAAGGCATTGGTACATGCCTTATGAAGCATTTTCTTAAAGACTACTTTAACATTGCTTCACTTCCACTCGTACTTAATGTAACAAGCAGGAACAAGGCAGCTGTGGCATTATATAAAAAATGCGGCTTCACCGAAGCAAGCCGCATTGAATATCATTATATTAACTGCCCTGAAAACTAGTTCTTGGCTGCAATAACATCTCTCATATCGTACATTCCAGCCGGCTTTCCTGCAAGGAACTTGGCAGCCTCAACTGCCCCCTTTGCAAATACAGCCTTAGAATGTGCGGTATGCTTGAACTCTATAACCTCGTCTTCTCCAGCGAAGATTACTTCGTGCTCTCCAACGATAGTTCCGCCTCTTACAGCACTGATTCCGATTTCCTTAGGATCACGCTTCTGTCTTAACTGGCTTCTGTCATATCTGTAGAAATAATCATCCTCAAGCACTTCCTTCATTGAATCTGCAAGTGCAAGAGCTGTTCCACTTGGCGCATCAAGCTTCTGGTTGTGGTGCTTTTCAACTATCTCAATATCAAAGCCTGCTGACGCAAACACTTTGGCAGCATCCTGTAAAAGCTTGAATAATGTATTGATTCCAAGTGACATATTAGCTGAACGTAATATTGCAACACTCTTTGATGCTTCATTGATTGATGCAATCTGCTCATCGCTTAATCCTGTTGTACATATTACAGCAGGAATCTTAGTTTTCTTAATATAGTCAACAAGTGTATCCTCTGCCTTAGCTGATGCGAAATCAATAATAACATCTGCTTCAACATTACATTCTTCTAATGAAGCAAATACCGGATATAAGTTATGTCCGTCATCACGAAGGTCAATTCCTGCTACTATCTGTGCATTAGCATCGTTAGCAACTATTCCCGTAATGACCTGTCCCATATGGCCGTTACAGCCATGCATAATTATTCTTGTCATGTTCATTCTCCTGTCAATTAAAGTATTCCGTAGTTAACCATTGCTTTCTTTAATCTCTCAAGGTTAGCCTCTTCCATCTCGCATAATGGGCTTCTGAGAGGTCCCATATCCCATCCCATAAGGTTAAGTGCATGCTTAACAGGAATTGGATTAACCTCACAGAATAATGCATCTACAAGCTCTAATGCCTTAAACTGTAACTGTGCAGCCTTAGCAACATCTCCAGCTGCAAATGTAGCGCAGATATCATGTGTCTGCTTAGGAGCAACATTAGATAATACTGAAATTACACCCTTTGCTCCAATTGACATAAGAGGAACAATAAGTCCGTCTTCACCTGAGTACATATCAAGTCTTCCCTCAGCTAATGCCATTGTCTTGCTCTCCTGTGCAAGATTACCTGTTGCAGCTTTAATAGCAACGATATTGTCAACATCCTTAGCAAGCTTAGCTGCTGTCTCTGGCTGGATATTGCAGCCTGTTCTTCCTGGAACATTATACATGATAATAGGAAGGTCTACTGACTTCGCAACTGCTGTATAGTGCTGGATAAGACCCTTCTGTGTTGCTTTATTATAATATGGTGTAACTACGAGACATCCATCAACTCCTGCCTTCTGTGCTTCCTGTGAAAGCCATACAGCTGTTTCTGTGCAGTTAGAACCTGTTCCTGCAATAACAGGAACTCTTTTCTTCACATAATCAGCAGCAAATCTGATTGTTTCTACATGCTCCTCATGTGTAAGTGTTGATGCCTCTCCTGTTGTTCCACAGATAATAATTGCATCTGTTGAGTTATTAATCTGGTAATCAAGGAATTCTCCAAGCTTATCGTAATTAACTTCTCCATTAGCTTTCATTGGTGTAATAATCGCTACACCGGCTCCGGTAAATACTGACATACCATCCTTCTTTCCGCTGTTAACAGCTATTATTATGTACATGATTCCTGTCTATTCTCATCGCTACCCATGTGAGTAGCTCAACAACATAGAAGAGCCAATCTGCTCAAACAGACTGGCTCTTAAAGAAATCATAGTAATAGTCCTTTAAGTAGCTCTCCATCTATTCGATGACAGTCGTAAAACTATTAATCCTACGCCCAGTAAGACTGCTCCGGAAACAATCCTCTTCGGCACTTTCCCCTTTTACTATCCTTCATATGTCTTCCGGGACATCAGGATAATTACTCTTGAATCGTGCGACCTCTACCTGCTGCAGGGGAAACCCTTACAGTTAATGTGACTATATCACTCTGATAATGTTATGTCAATATATATCCTTAAACTAAAGAACATAAATGTTGTCTTAATTATTCCTCATCTTCAACAAGGTCAATCTTGCTTACTGATACCTCATAAGCAACTCTTCTCTCAACCTCTTCTTCTCCTATTTTCTTAGTGTACTCTCTGCTCTGTACACGTCCGCTAACCTGAAGATGTGCACCTACTTCAAGACCTCCTGCAAATCTTGCATTTCTTCCCCATGCTATACATGGTATGTAATCCGACTTGCCATATGGTCTGTTTACAGCCACTAAGATATCTGCAATTTCTCTTCCTAATGGAGTTTTTCTATAAATAGGAGGCTTGCATACATATCCGTCAAGGAATATCTGGTTGGACTTAGACTGCTCTTCAGGCATCTCGTCATCTTCTAAGAATCTTAATTCTCTTACAAATATTGAGAGCACCAGCTTATTCTTAGTTCCTTCATGTCTATTATATGAACGGAACTGTCCTGCAACCTCAATCTTCATTCCTCTATAATCCTTAGTAACATCAATGAGTCTTTCAGATATCATAAGTGGTATGACATCCACCATATCACTTAATCTGTTCACTGATACATTAGCAATATAGAAGCCCTCTCCAAAGACCTCATGGCTGAAAGTGAACTCTGAGACAATCTCTCCAATGATACACACTCTGTTGTTTTCAATTACTTTATCAAGCATTCTGTATTTCTCCCTTCTTTGCCACCTTATTATCAATGTGTTGTGGCATGTGCTTTGTTTTCTCTAATATGTATATGATGTCGTTTTCGCAAATATTACAAAAA
>OHTW01000564.1_pt1 | contig 16470 bp, 11 predicted proteins | sample 1579031 | NCBI WGS metagenome assembly OHTW01 (sample SAMEA3879602, study PRJEB24766) | human gut metagenome | biome: human-associated habitat; feature: feces | place: USA | collected 1985/1987 | reverse complement strand
TCTGATTCTGCCGGAAAGTTCCCTTGCATCCTCATCGCTGTCATTAACTCCGGCTACCAGACTGTATTCAAATGTGATCCTGCGCCCGGTTTCTTTAAAATAATAACGGCAGGCTTCCAGAACCTCATCCATGCTGTATTTGTTTGCGATCGGCATCAGTTCCCGTCGCTTCACATCATTAGGTGCGTGAAGGGAAAGTGCAAGTGTCATCTGAAGCTTTTCTTTTGCAAGGTCATAAATCTTCGGAACCAGCCCACAAGTAGATACAGTCAGGTTTCTCTGACTGATATGAAGTCCTCCGTCTTCTGTCAGGATATGTATAAACCTGAGAAGATTTTCATAATTATCAAGAGGTTCCCCCGTTCCCATGACCACAACATTGGAAACTCTTTCTCCTGTCAGAGCCTGTATCCTGTATATCTGATCCAGCATTTCTGACGGGAGAAGACATCTGGTCAGTCCTCCTATGGTAGATGCACAGAATCTGCATCCCATGCGGCATCCCACCTGAGAAGAAATACAGACAGAATTTCCATGTTTATACCGCATGAGAACACTCTCTATCACATTTCCATCACTGAGACGGAACAGATACTTCTGTGTACCGTCAATCCGGGATGTCTGTACATCTACCATCTTCAGTGCTGTGACAGGGTATTCTTTCAGTTTTTCCCTCAGGCTTTTGGAAAGATTGGTCATCTCATCATAAGAAGTAACAAGGTGTTCATGCAGCCAGCTGTAAATCTGCTTCGCACGAAAAGGCTTATCTCCCAGAGTGGTCATCAGTTTCTTTAATTCATCGATCGTCATTGACTTAATGTCTGTCATTACTTATTTTCTCCTGAATTTTGCAATAAAGAAGCCATCTGTTTTGTGTACTCCCGGCAGAAGCTGAAGATAACCCAGAGCTGTTGTCTCAGAATGCAGTTCTTCCGGAAGATACGGATCAATACTCTCCAGTTTGAACGGATGATTATTCATAAACCACAACATGTTCTCTTCATTCTCTTCCTTTGCGATAGTACAGGTACTAAATACCAGCACTCCGCCCGGTTTCACATATTCTGCCGCATTGTCAAGGATTGTTCTCTGAAGGATTACAATCTCTTCCTGCTTCTGTGCTGTCACCCTGTATTTGATCTCCGGCTTCTTTCCAATTACTCCATATCCGGAACATGGGACATCTGCCAGAACGACATCTGCCTTGAGTTCTGAATCTACATCAAATACCGTAGCATCCATCACATGAGCCTGCACATTAATGCAGTCTGTTCTGTGAATATTCTCTTCGATCATATCCACTTTGTACTGGCTGATATCGCGTGCATCTACTGTTCCGTAATCTCCCATTTTATCTGCAACATGGAGACTCTTTCCACCAGGTGCTGCGCACATATCTATCACATAATCCCCTTTTTGCGGATCTGCAATTTCTGCCACCAGCATGGAGCTTACATCCTGCACCTGGATTTTCCCCTGTATAAATGCATCCAGTGCAAGAATATGGTTATAATTTGAAATTTCATATGCATAGGGAAGATAAGGTGCAGGTTTCACTTCCACTCCCTGATCGACCAGGCTCTCATAAATCTCTTTCTGTGGATATTTATGAGTTCTGCAGCGTACTGTGATCGGTTTCTCAGTGAGAAAATCTGTAAGGATCTTTTCTGTTTTTTCTTCCCCGTAATCCTCAAGCCAACGGTTTACCAGTGTTTCCGGCATAGAATATCTGACAGACAGATATCTGACCGGATTTTCTTCCCTTGAAGGAAGTTTCAGATTTTTCCACTCTCTGGCAATCGTACGAAGAACACCGTTTACAAAAGGTTTCAGGCTGTAAAAGCCTTTTCTCTGTGCCAGCTTCACCGCTTCATTACACACTGCGCTGTCCGGCACACTGTCCATAAACCTGATCTGATAAACTGCACTTCTCAGGATTTCCCTGATCACAGGCTTCATTTTATCTACAGATACTTTTGAATATGAATCAATAATATAATCTATTAAAATACGATATTCCAGTGTTCCTTCACAGACTCTGGTAATAAAAGCTCTCTCCTGTCTTGGAAGGAACTGATATTTGGAAAGAGCATTGCGGATTGCAATATGGCTGTGTTTTCCCTCTTCCTCAATTTCCAGCAATATCTGTAATATCAGTTCTCTTGTATTTATTCCATTAGTCACGGTCTCTTCCTCCGGCAAGTATGATCAGTCTTAAAAGCTGCAGGATTGATGAAGCAAGTGCTGCAACATAGGTGAGTGCTGCCGCTGTAAGAACCTTCCTTGCACCTTTTATCTCATCGTTTCCAAGCATTCCTGAACCTCCAAGCATTTTCAACGCTCTTGAAGAAGCATTGAATTCTACCGGAAGAGTTACAAGCTGAAAAAGAACCGCAAATGTAAACAAAATGATTCCAACAGTCAGCAGTGGACGGATTGAGAAAATCAGTCCTGCCAGAAACAATGGCCAGGAAAGTGTGGAACCGATGTTTGCAACAGGCACAATCGCAGAACGAAGATTCAATGGCACATAGTTAGTCGCATGCTGAATAGCATGTCCACATTCATGCGCAGCCACTCCGATCGCAGCCACCGATGTTTTATCATATACATCCTGGGAAAGTGCCAGTTTCTTACTTCCCGGATCATAGTGGTCTGTCAGGCTGCCGGATATGGGTACTACCGTAACATCCGTAATTCCCGACATACGAAGAATCCGTCTGGCAGCATCGGCACCTGTAAGCCCCGATGCACTGCGCACTCTGCTGTAAACAGAAAACGTACTCTTTACCTTTGCAGATGCCAGTAAAGACAGCACCATTCCGATAACGAGCAGTAAATACGTAGGATCAAAATAATAATATCCGTACATCTAATCACTCCTTATGATCTGTAAAAACAATTCCATTTTCAATGTGATATCCCCGGAGAAAGGCTTCTGTTTCCATACGCTTCTTACCTTCCAGCTGTACCTCTGTAAGAATCAGCACTCCTTCTCCACATGCTGTATGGATCCCCTCTTTATCTGCCAGGAAGATTGTTCCCGGAACAGCATCTGCTTTCTCAGTGCTGACTTTACATTTCCACACTTTCAGAGTTTTTCCATTAAGAAATGTATAAGCACTTGGCCATGGATTCAGGCCGCGTACAAGGCGTTCCAGTTCTTCTGCAGATTTTCTGAAATCCATCAGTCCCATCTGTTTGGTGATCATAGCCGCATAAGGTGTAGGACTCTCCTCCGGCTGTTTTTCAAACTCCGCGGTTCCCTGCTCAATAGACGGAAGCGTCTTGATCAGCAGATCCGCACCGGCCTGCGCAAGTTTTCCAAACAGGCTTCCACCTGTTTCTGTCGGAGAGATCGGAATCACTATCTTAGAGATCATATCACCGGTATCAAGACCTTCTCCCATCTGCTGGATCGTTACACCTGATACTTTTTCCCCGTCGATCACAGCCTGCTGGATAGGCGCTGCTCCTCTGTATTTCGGAAGAAGAGACGCATGAATATTGATACATCCAAATTTCGGAAGCTCCAGGATTTCTTTTGGAATAATCTGTCCATATGCAGCAACAACTATGATATCAGGATTGATTTCTTTCAGAATCTCCAGAAATTCAGGGTTATTTCTCACTTTCTCCGGCTGATATACCGGAATATCGTGCATAACGGCTTCTTCTTTTACAGGTGTTGGCAATAATGTCTTACCTCTCCCTTTTGGTTTGTCAGGCTGAGTCACCACTGCTGCCACCGCATATCCGGCTTCTGTCAGTGCATGTAATGACGGCACTGCGAAATCCGGTGTTCCCATAAATACTATCTTCATTTGATTATCACTCCTCATCCTCATCATAGGAAACCTGATGAAGTTCTCCTTCTACCAGTTCTGTATACATATGTCCGTCCAGATGATCGATCTCATGGCAGAAAGCACGCGCAAGAAGACCTTCCCCTTCATATTCTACTTCATTCATATCCTCATCCAGAGCTTTTACCTTTACATAGTTCGGACGTGTTACCTGACCAGCCATTCCAGGTACACTTAAGCATCCTTCATCACCAGTCTGTTCGCCTGATGTTTCAAGGATTTCAGGATTGATCAGCACGATAGGACCCTCTCCTATATCGATCACAACAATACGCTTCAGCATACCTACCTGTGGTGCAGCGAGGCCAACTCCCATTGCATCATACATGGTTTCAAGCATATCCCCGATCAGATCATGAATACGTGGTGTCATCTTTTCTACCGGTCTGCTGACCTTTGCAAGTACTTCGTCGCCCTGTAATCTGATTTTTCTAAGTGCCATTTCTTTATTCTCCTCTTCTTTGATTATGATGTTAGAATCAAAAGATATTTTGCCCCTAACCTGATATCTTGATTATTGTTATATCACGATTTCAGAAATTACTGCCTTCCGGTTTTCCCTTCTGCAGCAGATTACTTCAGTAATGAGATTTTGAAAAAATCTGCCATAATTAACTGAAATCAAATTGTATGTATATTTTCCGGAAACCGGAATTTATCTCTATGTATTTCTCCAGCTGGTCTTTGATATGTACCAGCGTTTTATGATCTTTATGTTTTAAATAGATAACCTGTCTGTAAATATCCTTAACTTTTCCAACTGACGCATATGCCGGGCCAATGATATGCAGGTCATTTTCTCTGTATATCCTTTCTATATAAAGTTTCAGATAATACATTGCCTGAACCAGTTTCTCATCTTCCGGACCTGAACCCAGAACTGCCAGCATATGTGCCGCAGGCGGATAATCCAGAAGCATACGGTAACTCATCTCTTCCTCATAGAATGCCTGATAATCCTGCACTGCCGCCGCCTGAATACTGTAATGATCCGGATGATAGGTCTGGATCACTGCCTCTCCCGGTTTTTCCCCCCGTCCTCCCCGGCCGACTGCCTGACAGAGAAGCTGAAAGGTACGTTCCGCACATCGATAATCCTCTGCATTCAGCGAAAGATCCGCTGCTACTATTCCCATGAGTGTGACATCCGGAAAATCATGCCCCTTAACGATCATCTGTGTTCCGATCAGTATATCTGCCTCATGAGCAGCAAAAGCTGCAAGGATCTTTTCATAGCTGCCCTTGGTTCTTGTTGTATCAAAATCCATTCTGAGAGTCCTGACTTCTGGAAAATCTTCCCGCACTACCTTCTCGATCTGCTGTGTTCCTGCCTTAAATCCGCCAATATAAGGCGATCCGCACACCGGGCATATCCGGGGTTTTCCTGTCTCATATCCACAGTAATGACATAAAAGCCTTTCATTATTATGCTCCGAAAGAGAAACATCACAATGCGGACACTTCATCACATGTCCACAGGACCGGCAGGATACAAAACCTGCGTATCCTCTTCTGTTCAGAAAAAGCATTACCTGTTCTTTTTTCTCAAACCGGCCTTTCATCTTTTGCCGGAGTTCTCTGCTCAGTACAGACCTGTTTCCTGCTTTTAATTCCTCACGCAGGTCTACGATAGAAACCCGGGGCAGAGGTCTGCTTCCATATCTTGTTGTCAGCCTGACCAGACTATATTCCCCATTCATTGCCTTACTGTAGGCTTCCACTGATGGAGTAGCTGAACCCATTACCACATTTGCATGTTCTAAAACAGCTCTCCGGATTGCAGTTTCCCTTGCATGATAACGGGGTGTGCTTTCACTTTTATAGCTTGGTTCATGTTCTTCATCAATAATGATCAGTCCCAGACTGGCAAATGGCGTAAACAGCGCAGATCTGGGACCGATCATCACCTGGACTTCTCCCTTTTTCGCACGTTTAAACTGATCATAGCGTTCTCCCTGAGACTGTCTGGAATTGATAACTGATACTTTATCCCCAAATCTGGCATAAAATCTGCGTACCGTCTGATATGTCAGAGCAATCTCCGGGATCAGCACGATATCTGCACCGCCTGCAATACCTGCATAAAGTGTGAGCCAGCCAACCTTATGTCCCATAACCTCAATAATGAAAACTCTGCCGTGAGATGTTGCGGTTGAATGGATACAGTCGATTACATTTGTTGCAATATCAACGGCACTCTGAAAACCGAATGTCTTGTCTGTACCCCAAAGGTCGTTGTCAATTGTCTTAGGAAGCGAAACCACATTGAGTCCCTCTTCACGAAGAAGATTTGCGGTTTTTTGAGTTCCGTTGCCGCCGAGTACGACAAGACAGTCAAGACCAAGCTTTTTGTAGTTTTTCTTCATAGCCTCAACCTTGTCAACGCTGTTCTCGTCAACAACACGCATAAGCTTGAACGGCTGTCTTGATGTGCCGAGAATCGTACCGCCCATTGTGAGAATACCCGAAAAATTCTCGGGTTTCATCTTTCTTGTTTCGCCGTAGATAAGACCTCTGTAGCCGTCAATAATGCCGATGATTTCAACATCATTGCCAAGCTGATTATAAAGTGTTTTTGCAACGGCACGGATTGTTGCGTTAAGTCCCTGACAATCACCGCCGCTTGTTAAAATGCCTACTCTTTTCATTGTTCGGAGTCCTCCTTTTTCACTTCAACGGGTACAATCGGAGTTCCGACAGTGCTCGCATATGTCTTTTTCATTGCCTGCTTTTGAGCCTTTAACGCAAGCTTTGAAAAGAATTTCTGACAATTTGTTTTGTGTTTTCCACGCTTGTCAACAGACTTATATACACCTGTTGAAAGCTGTTGGCGTGCATTTACGGTATCCTTAAATGAAACCGTGATAACCTCCTGCACACGCTTTTTGATATCCTCGTCCTCAACAGGGAACACAAGCTCAACTCGTCTGTCGAGGTTTCTCGGCATCCAGTCGGCACTTCCCATATAGTAAAGCGGATTTGAATTGTTTTCAAATATAAATATTCGGCTATGCTCCAAAAGCTGACCGACAATTGAAATTACTCTGATGTTTTCGCTGAATCCATGAACCCCCGGAACAAGACAGCAGATACCTCTTACGATGAGGTCAATTTTTACGCCTGCGTTTGACGCATCGTACAAAAGGCTGATGATTTCAGGATCAACAAGCGAGTTCACCTTTGCGGTAATTTTGGCCGGAAGTCCGAGCTTTGCGTTCTCGGTTTCCTGAATAATCATAGCCTCAAAGAACGGACGCATTCCGTGAGGTGCAACGATAAATTTGTTGTATTCAGGCGGAGTTGAGTAACCTGTCAATACATTAAAGAGTGATGATGCGTCAACACCGTATTCTTCACGACAGGTGAACATACCGATATCGGTATAGAATCTCGCCGTGCTGTCGTTATAGTTACCCGTACCCATATGCAAATATCTTCTGATTCCGTCCTTGTCTTTTCTTACTACAAGACAGATTTTGCAGTGGGTTTTAAGTCCTGTAAGACCGTAAATTACATGACAGCCCGCCTTTTCAAGCTTTGTTGCCCACTGAATGTTGTTTTCCTCGTCAAATCTCGCCTTGAGTTCAACAAGAACAGTTACCTGCTTGCCGTTTTCAGCCGCCTTGATAAGAGCCGCAACAATCGGTGAATTTCCGCTGACACGGTACAAGGTTTGCTTGATGGCAAGAACATTCGGATCGGTTGCCGCCTTTTTGACAAAATCAACCACAACATCAAAGCTTTCATAAGGATGATGCACAAGTCTGTCCTTTTCACGGATAGCCTCAAAAATATCATCATAACCGCAAAATTCCGCAGGCGGATTTACGGGAACGATAGGTTCAAAGCACATATCCTCACAGCCCTTAATGTGAGCAAATTTTGAAAGGAATGTAAGGTCAAGAGGACCTCTCTGAAAGTAGATTTCACGCTCCGTAACATCAAGAGCGTCAACAAGAAATTCACGAATTTCTCGGTTGCATTTCTTGCCGAATTCAAGACGGACAGGTTCTCCTCTCTTACGCTTTCTGATTGACTTTTTAATTTCAGCCATAAGATCCTCGGTATCCTCGTCAATGTCAAGGTCGGAATCTCGGGTGATTCTGAAAGGATCGTACTGCTTAATGTTGTAAAGCTCAAAAAGCTCGCCAAGGTGCATTGCGATTATTTTTTCAAGCAGAATAAACGCTCTACCCTCGTGAGTCGGAAGCTCAAGAAATCTCGGAAGAATTGACGGAACCTGAACCAATGCGAAAAATTCTTCATTCTCGGCATTTGTAAGGCGAACAGCAATGTTAAGGCTTTTGTTTGCAAGCATCGGGAACGGACGGCTTGTATCGACAGCCATAGGCGTCAATACGGGGAAAACTACTTTTTCAAAGTATTCCTCAACAAACGCTTTCTGGTCGCCGTCAAGCTCGTCAGCCTCTTTGAACACAATTCCTGCCGAACGAAGTGACGGAATTATTGAACGGTTGTAACAGCTGTACTGCTTTTTGGCAAACTCGTGAATTTTTTCAACAAGTCCGTCCATAACCTCTGTAGGAGTCATGCCCGATGCGTCACGGCTTGTTCTGCCGTGATGAATCTGGTCAAGCACACCTGCAACACGAACCATAAAAAATTCGTCAAGGTTTGATGCCGTAATTGAAAGGAAGTTGCATCTTTCCATAATTGGATTGGTCTTTTTGAACGCCTCTTCAAGCACTCTTGCATTAAAGTCAACCCAGCTTAATTCTCTGTTAGTATAAGGCATCTTTTGCCATTTTGACATAAGCTTTGCTTTTTCGGATGTTTTTTTATTGTTGTTTTTTGAATTTGACATATAATTCACCACCATAAAAACTGATATATAACCCAATTTAATATATCTGATTAAGTATAAAATACGAAACGGATTATTTCAAGCGAATTGCACTAAATTTTACCTTTGACAACGCATTCTTTACATATATTTTACAATAACACAAATAAAATTGATTTGCAATAGATTTGACAAAATTCGCAAAGATAAAACCAAAATTTTCTTTTTGCAAAATATTCAAAAAATTTCAAAAAATATTGTTTTAATCTCTGTATTATGTTATACTTGCGTTGATTGTTTTATTTACAGATTTTAAAAAATTCTAAAGAAAATGAGAGGTAATTATCATGAGTAAAAAAAGGGGAAGCTTTTCCGGCGGACTCGGATTTGTATTTGCCGCTGCGGGAAGTGCAGTAGGCTTGGGCAATCTCTGGAGATTTCCGTATTATGCAGCTAAGTACGGCGGCGGAACATTTATCTTTATCTACATAATTCTTGCGCTTACATTCGGCTTTTCACTTTTGACTGCCGAAATCGCAATCGGCAGAAAAACAAAGCTAAGTCCGATTCTCGCCTACAAAAAGCTATGTAGCAAATTTTCGTTTTTAGGCTACCTTGCAACGCTTGTTCCTACAATCATTATTCCGTACTACTGCGTTATCGGCGGTTGGGTTACAAAATATATGTGCGTTTATGCACAGGGACTTGTTGCCCCTGCGGCACAGGACAACTTTTTCTCGGACTTTATTTCCGACCCGTTGTCACCCATTGTGTTTTTCTTAATATTTATGCTGTTGAGTGCAGTGGTAATTATGCTCGGAGTAAACAAGGGCATTGAGCGACTGAGCAAATTTTTGATGCCTGTTCTGCTTGTTCTGACAGTCGGAATTTCAATCTACACACTCACGCTCCCAAACGCAATGGAGGGTGTTTCGTACTACCTCATTCCCGATTTCAGCAAGCTGTCAATTTGGACATTTGCGGCGGCACTCGGTCAGCTGTTCTTCTCAATGAGCATTGCAATGGGCATTATGGTAACCTACGGTTCATACACAAAGGATGAGGTAAACCTCACAAAGTCGGTTAACCAAATTGAGATTTTCGACACAGCCGTTGCACTTCTCGCAGGTCTTATGGTAGTTCCTGCGGTTTATGTATTCAGCGGTGAAGAAGGTCTTGGTGCAAGCGGTCCCGGACTTATGTTCATCACACTTCCAAAGGTATTCAACGAAATGCCTGCCGGCGTAATCATCGGATTTTTGTTCTTTATTCTTGTATTCTTTGCAGCTATCACAAGCTCAATCTCCGTAATGGAAGCAATTGTTTCTTCGCTTATGGACAAGTTCAAGCTTACACGAATCAAGTCCTGTCTTATCGTTATCGGCATCTGTCTTATTATGGGTATTCCGTCGTCACTCGGCAACGGTATATGGTCAAATGTTAAGATTCTCGGAATGGACTTCCTTACATTCTTTGACTTCTTGAGCAACAGCATTATTATGCCGATTGTCGCACTTTGCACTTGTATTCTCATCGGCTGGGTTATCAAGCCAAAGACTATTGCAGACGAAGTCACAAGGAACGGCGAGCGTTTCAGCAGAAGGGCTTTGTTTGATGTTATGATTAAATATATAGCTCCAATCTGCCTTGTGTTCATCTTAATTTCCTACACACTTGCGCAGTTCGGCATTATTTCACTTTAACCCGACACTTTAACACGATTATTTATGAATCCGACAGTAATATCACCGAAATGAATCATAAGTAATTGTCTTTAAATGAAACATACAACAATTAACTATTATCCGTTTATCCCATGAACTCTTGAAATTATATGCAATAATTGGTATAATTACAGTTACAGCTCATTTGCTGAATTTTAGGGAGGACAAATACTATGTGTCAGAAAAAAACATTTTACATTACAACGCCTATTTATTATCCGTCAGGCAATCCCCACATCGGTCATTGCTACACCACCGTTGCGTGCGACTCTATTGCCCGTTACAGACGAATGCAGGGATACGATGTTATGTTCCTTACGGGTACGGATGAACACGGTCTTAAAATTGAACAGAAGGCTGCCGAAAAGGGTGTTACTCCCAAAGAGTATGTTGACGAAATTGTAAAAACCTTTAAGGGCTTATGGAAATTTATGAACATAAGCTATGACAGATATATCCGCACAACAGACGATTATCACATTGAAACAGTTCAGAAAATTTTCAAGGAGCTGTATGACAAGGGCTACATCTACAAGGGCGAATACAAGGGCAAATACTGCACCCCCTGTGAAAGCTTCTGGACAGAAAGCCAGCTTATTGACGGCAAATGTCCCGAATGCGGACGAGAGGTTACAGAGGCAAAGGAGGAGGCATACTTCTTTAAAATGTCATCTTTTGCCGACAGAATTGAAAAGCTCCTCACGGAAACAGACTATTTACAGCCAAAGACAAGAGCGGTTGAGCTTGTAAACAACTTTATCAAGCCGGGACTTGAAGACCTTTGCGTATCGAGAACAACCTTCAAATGGGGCATTCCGGTTACATTTGACGAAAAGCATATTGTTTATGTTTGGATTGACGCACTTTCAAACTATATCTCCGCTCTCGGCTACAAGAATGAAAAATTTGACGAATTTGACAAATACTGGCCTGCCGATGTTCATATGGTAGCAAAGGACATTATGCGTTTTCACGCTATCATCTGGCCTGCAATGCTTATGGCTCTTGACCTTCCGCTTCCAAAGCATCTTGCCGTTCACGGCTGGATTACTTTCAACGGACAGAAGATGTCAAAGTCACTCGGCAATGTTGTTGATCCGTTTGTACTCGGCGAGCGTTACGGCGCTGACGCAATCCGTTACCACATTATGCGTGAAATGGCTCTCGGTGCAGACAGCTCATTCTCAAACGAAATTATGATTAACCGTATCAATTCCGACCTTGCAAACGGTCTTGGCAACCTTGTTTCAAGAACAGTTGCAATGGTTCAGAAATATTTCGGCGGCACACTTCCCACTGAGCGTGAGAGCGGCGAATTTGACGATGACCTTATCGAAACCGCAACATCGCTCCGTGCAAAAGTTGACGATTTCATGGACAAGACTCAGCTCCAGAACGCACTTGCCGAAATCTTCAAGCTTGTTTCCCGTGCAAATAAATACATTGATGAAACCGCTCCGTGGGTTATTGCCAAGGACGAAACAAAGAAAGCAAGACTCGCAACGGTTCTCTACAACCTTCTTGAGGCAATCCGTATTGCCTGCACCCTTCTCTCGGCATTTATGCCAACAACAATGCCAAAGGCTCTTGAACAGATCGGTGCTTGTGAAAAATGTGCCGGCTACGAAAACTGCGACAAGTTCGGTGTACTTCCTGCTGATGTCACGGTTCACAAGGGAGATGCACTCTTCCCACGAATTGATGTTGAAAAGGAAATTGAAGAACTCAACAGCATTATCAAGAACAACGAGGGTGAAAGTGAAGAAACAAAGGCACTCCGTGAAGAGCTTGAGGGTGTTGCACAGATTGGCATTGATGACTTTGCCAAGGTTGACCTCCGTGTGTGCGAGGTTAAGACCTGCGAACCCGTTAAAAAGAGCAAAAAGCTTTTACAGTTCACAATTTTTGACGGTGTAAAGGACAGAACCGTTGTCAGCGGTATTGCGAACTACTACAAGCCGGAGGAGCTTATAGGCAAGAAGATTATTCTTGTTCAGAACCTCAAGCCGGCAAAGCTTTGCGGTGTTGAAAGCTGCGGTATGATTCTTTCTGCAGTTCACGGCGATGATTTAAAGGTTGTCTTTGTTGACAATATGCCTGTCGGCTCAAAAATCTGTTGATTTATGTTCGTGTAGACAGTTTGATAAATTAAAAACTATCAATACCCGAGCGAAAGTTTTTTAAAATTGAAAATTGCGGTCGGGTAGACAGTTTGCAATATAAAAACATATTATGCCCGAGCGTAGCATAGTTCGTGTGCGTTGCACACGATTGCACGCATTGCGTGCAAAATTGAATACACATATGTTATATCAAAACATATGTGTATGGACATATAAATTCATCAATGTGGGCGGTCAATGACCGCCCATACTTTTAGGGAGATATACCGATGTCACTTTACAACAACATTTTCGATGCGCATGCGCATTATGACGACAAATGGTTTGACGATGATCGTTTTGAGCTTTTGGAAAACATTCACACAAAGGGTGTGTGCGGAATTGTCAACAATGCGGTTGACCTTGAAACGGCAAAAACCTGCATTGAATATGCCGAAAAATATGATTTTATGTATGCCGCAGTCGGATTTCATCCCGAAAATCTCGAAAATATTCCGGACAATTATCTTGAACAGCTTGCACAGCTTTCAAAACATAAAAAGGTTGTCGCAATCGGAGAAACAGGGCTTGATTATCATTGGGACATTCCGAAAGACTTGCAAAAGCGTGTTTTTGAGGAACAGATCAGGCTTTCTCTTGACCTTGAAATGCCGCTTATAGTTCACGATCGTGAGGCTCACGGTGATGTGTACGATCTTCTGAGAAAATACAAACCAAATGCGCTGGTTCATTGCTTTTCGGGCAGTGTTGAGCTTATGCGTGAATCGGTTCGCATGGGAATGTACATCAGCCTCGGCGGTGTTGTTACATTCAAAAATGCCCGTCACAGTCTTGAGGTCGCCTCGGAAATTCCGCTTGACAGGCTTCTGCTTGAAACCGATGCTCCGTATATGGCGCCCGTGCCGTTCCGTGGCAAGCGTTGCGACAGCTCTATGATTATCTATGCCGCAGAAAAAATCGCATCTCTGCGTAATATAAGCATTTCCGAACTTCTGCAAATCACCTGCGACAACGCAAAACGATTTTACAATATTGATGATTAATTCATAAAAAAACACGGTCGGAATCCCCGTTTGGAAATCCGACCGTGTTATTTTTTCATTATTTTAGTAGTGGCGAACCGTGTTGTCCCTACAAACAGACAACAACTTTCATATAAAAAACGGTCGGGAAGACAGTGTTTTGCATTTGCAAACTATCTTCCCGACCGTAATTTTACATTTTCAATTTTCAACTTTCAATTTCATCAGTCTTCACTTGCGTGTCTGCGCATACTCTTGTGCAGGAAGAAAAGTCCGATCGAAACTATAAAAAAGATTACAGAACAGATTGCAACGGCGATAAGAATATTGTTCATACTCTGAACAAAAAGGTTGTAGAACGCCCTTGAATCAATATTAATCTTGCTCATATAGCCTGTTGAAAGCAACACCGCCGGAATTATACCAACTGTAAGGAATGCCGCAGATGTTGAATAACAGATATACCTTACCGCTCTGTGCTTCCAACGATTTGTAAAGATGATGATTACGCATAAAATTGCGACAAGGACTGCAAGACCGCCGATAATCAACGGCATCATATTTTTCAATGCAACGAGATAAACAGAAAGTGTGGCAAAAAGCGGTATTCTGAGCGCCGCCGCATAAATGTTAGCAGCCTGATTGATGAGATATTCTCTGCTCCCATCGTTTGCAACCTTGAGATTATTCTTACTTATGTAGCTGTCAAGCTCGCTGTTGAATTTCTGCTTAAACGCTGTTGTGTCAATCTTAGCCTCCTCGCCTGCATAAAAGCTGTTGAGATAGGCCTGTGTATTATCGTGAATTGTCACTTCGTCAACAACATTTTCAAAAAATTTTTCATCAAGTCCCGACGCATAACCGAGGTCAACAAGGCTCTCTTTGATTTCGTCACGCTTGTCAACAAAATAGTTGCTCGCATTCATATTATCCATAATATACGATGGGTTGAGGATTGTTGACTGAAGAACTATTGCAAACGAAAGCAAAAACAGTATAAACGAGAGAACGAACGAAATTATTCCGTAAATAATATGTCTTACTTTAGAATTCATCAGTTCGCCTCCTTATCAATCGGAGTACCCGACACTAACTTTGCATACACAAAATATCTCTGTGGTGTAAGACCGAGTGCGTCAAACGGATAGCAGGTGTACATTATGAGATTTTCATAATCCGCCGAAAGGTCATATGCGGTTCTGTCAGTCGCTTTTTTGACTGCCGTGTCGGTGATTTCATAGATGTAATTACCGTAGCTTGTCTTGATTTCAACCTTCTGACCGACTGCTGCGTTTTTAAGACCGTTGAAATAAGTGTTGTTATGACCTGCAACAAGGATTGTTCCACCGTAACCGGGGACAAAACTTCCGGCATAAATGCCAACACCGTTTCTGAGCGCAACATCATTGTCACCGAAAAAAAGATTTGCATCAACATTGCAGTCATTGATTATAAGCTCACCGAACAGATTTCCGTAGTTAGGGTACTGAACGGAGTCGTTTTTAACATAAGTTTTTTCCTGACCGTTTGAATCCTTTTTTGTAACGGTAGGAACGGTTGAGTTTTCTGACACGGGCACAAAAATATTATCGTACTCTGTTGAATAATCCTTTTCATTATCTGAGAAGAACATACCTACTGCCGAAATCACAGGTGAAAAGGACGGAACAAAAGCAAGATACAGCACAAGATATGTTATCAAACAAAAGATAATGGGAAGAATTATAAAACTCTTCCCATTCTTTGATTTATGACCGTGTCTGATTTTTTTATCAGACATTAGAATCAAGCTCTTTCTTTTTTAGATTTTGCAAGGTAGAAAGCACCGCCTGCTACCATTACAAATGCAACAGCAGAAACAGCGATAATGCCGCTGAAGTCAGCCTCTGCGCCTGTTGTCTTGATAACACTGTTATCCTGAACACTGCCTGCCTTTGTAAGTGTAGGAACAGCTGAGAATGCAACCTTGCCGTCTTTACCGTAAATTGTAAGCTTCTTTGAAGATGTGTCATATGACATTGTCATACCAAGCACACCGACAACTTCCTTACCGTAAGAAAGAAGTGTCTGCTTCTGAGCAAATGTGAGATCTGCAATATTAGATGCACCTGAGTTCTCAAGGAAGCTCTCGCCCTTCTTGAGAACAGCAACGATCTGAGATGACTCATCTGCTGTCATATCGATTGTGTTAAAGTAGTTTTCAGCCTGGTTTACAAACTCGCTCGGAATAACCATCTCTGAACCGTTCATCTTAACAGATGTCTTGAGTTCGTTGAGAACAGCCTGCTCGCTGTCATTGATTCCTGCTGCAAAAGCAGTGAAAGCAGTTGCTGCAACAAGGATGAACGCTACTAACATTGCTGATAACTTTTTCATAGTTCATACCACCTTGTATTTTATTTTGTTTTCATCAGCAAGAAGCTTCACGGATTCATTGGCATAATACGCATCTGCAAGCCGAAAACTGCAGGGAGCACAATGGAAAACTTCACCATTTAACTTCTTTGTACAGTATTATACACCACATTTCGCATTTTGTAAAGCATTTTATTATAAAAATTTGTTATATTCGGAAAAATTACAATCCTTTTGTCAAATCAGGCATTTTCATTGTGCATTATGCCGTTTTAAATCAATTTTGCACTGCATCGTTTTCTCTGATCTTGTATTTTAATTCATTTGTACACTTGCCTTTTACATAAAAATGCACCTGCCGATTTATAAATTTCTTCTTTTTCAAATATTCGTGTATAGACCTCATCCGTTTACCCTACACCTTTTTCTGTCATTGTTTTCTTATTATGACATATTGTGACATACTAATATATAAGTAGAAAATTTATCGGTTATTTGCCATATTTTTGTTTATTTTTTTGCAAATTTTACCTGAGCTTTATTTCAGCTCGTTATTTTATATACTTATCGGCTAAC
>OHTW01000553.1_pt1 | contig 16818 bp, 15 predicted proteins | sample 1579031 | NCBI WGS metagenome assembly OHTW01 (sample SAMEA3879602, study PRJEB24766) | human gut metagenome | biome: human-associated habitat; feature: feces | place: USA | collected 1985/1987 | reverse complement strand
GATGCGGCAACCGTTGTAGATCAGCATCAGCACGATCTGATAGTACGGGTCATCTGTAAGCTCCCACAGGCGGGCAATCTGCTCCTTTGTGAATTTGTTCCGGTCACGCTTGTTGGGGTTCTTATCCTTGTACCGGCTCAAATCTACAAACTCGGAGTAATCCTTGTTGCAGATGTCGTTTTTCATGGCGTAGGCGTACAGTTGGTTGAACAGCCCCTTGAGTTTTTTCAGGGTGGGGTAATTCTTCCCGCAGGTGTCCACCACAAATTGGAGGTCCATCAGCCGAATATCCCGAAACACCTTGTTGTAAAGTGTTCCGCACACCCGATAGGACGCCTCATAGCCTTTTACATTTGACTTGGAGATGGTGGGAAACTTCTCCTTTGACCAGCGTTCATAGACCTCCTGGAAGGTGGCTTTGGATGCCTTGATGTCAAAGGGGTTGTTGTTATACTCTGCCAACATTTGCAGCCCCTCTGCTCTGGTTGCTGCATAGCCGATGGTGATTTGTTCTTGAACGGACTTGCCTGTTTCTGGGTTAACATGCCACCCTACGGTTTTACTCACTGCATAGGGTCTTCTTCGCTTTCCGGACATTTTCTTTACGCTTCCATATCCGTTGGGTAATCTCAAAAAATCTCAAACTTCCTTTCTCCCAGCGTTTTCAAATTAAATTTGACAGGGGTATGTAACACCCACCGTTATTTCTGGTCGCCGTTTTCTTCGGCGGCCTTTTTCATTTTCTCCAGCATCTGCTGATCCAGTTCGTTGCGCCGCTGAATGCGCTCCAAATCGGAGAGAGCTTCCACTTCCTTGTCCTGCAACTTGGCACCTGCGTAGTAAGCCAGTTCTTTTTCAATCCAGCGGTCAAAGGATTCTTGATCGGTCCAATAGGTTTCCAGCTTTTCACGCTCGTCCCGGAACTCTTCCAAAATCAGGCACAGGGAATCATTCATTTCTGCGGAGTGGTCATTTCCCTTGAATTTCAGGGAGCAGGACCATTCTTCGCTGTGGGGCGGGCGCTGGACATCAATTTCGAACCGGATACCGGCCTTCTTGTTTAATTGGTAAAGAACCGCAATTACATCAGACAGGCTGTCCAGCTGGATTTCAGGTTTCTGGTAGCCAATCAGGTCTGCCGGAGATATGTTTAAGATTTTGGCGATGGCATTGATCATCGCTATGGATGGCTCAATTTCACCGCTTTCGTATTTTTGAACTGTGCGCATCGTCTTGTCCAGACGCTGTGCCAGCTCCGTTTGGCTCAAGTGAGCAGCCTTGCGGGCTGCCTTGATTCTCCCGCCAATTTCAGCCGGGTTGCTGTGCATTGTCATCACCTCGTTTGTATTGTAACACGAAGTCGTGCGAATTACAAGGTCGTAATACGAATAACTTTTTCGTATTTAGCGTTGACAAGCGGCCTTGGATGGCTTATAACCAAAATACGAACTAATAATTCGCATATTAGCAATAAGGAGGTCATTCACATGGAGAAGAAAGTTTATGTCGAACTGCCGCCCTTCACTGGACGCAATGTCCCCATCACCGAGATTGCAGTCGCCATGCACAAGGATGCCCAGTATGTGCGCATTGGTTTGCAGCAGGGAATCCTGAAATTCGGCTATGCGATCAAGCTGGAAAACTCTAACGAGTACAACTACTACTGCCCCGACAGAAAGGTGTGGGAGGAAATTGGATACTTCCAACCGGAAATCGCATAAAAAAAGAGCCCTCATCCTGGCAGATGAGAACTCTTGACGGACAGTACAAACGGCAGCTGCCGTGTGACTATCACTCAGCAAGGATATTATAACACGACAGCTGCCAAATTCAACAATTATTTAAGGAGAAATAGAATTTGACAGCTTTACCAGACAGCATCATACAAAATGGTCTGTTCTGCTGCTGGAAGTATGAGGAACGGAATGAGAGGAAAACGAAGGTGCCATACCAGCCGCAAACCGGTCTGGGAGCGAAAAGCAACAATCCTTCCAGCTTCGTACCTTATAAAACAGCAGTACAGGCCAGCGGATATGATGGCATTGGAATTGGAATTTTCAACGGCATCTGTGCGATTGACCTGGACAACTGCGTTTCGGACAGCGGCTATTACACCCAGACCGCCGCAGAAATTGTAGCCTTAATGCACAGCTATACCGAATACAGCCCCAGCGGAAACGGTCTTCACATTCTCTTTTCGGCAAAAGGGTTTCAGTATGATACCAAACGATTCTATATTATGAACCACCAGGCTGGAATTGAGGTGTACGTGGCGGGAGCAACCAACAAATATGTCACCGTGACCAGAAACCGCTGTGAGGATTATGAGTATGGTGACCGGACCCAGGAGCTGCAAGTGTTACTGGATAAGTTCATGCGCAGGCCAGAGGTAGGCGCAGAAAATGCAATAAATGCAAAAAACTCTGATTTAAGCATGGAGCAGCTTCTGCAACTGGCAAAAAGCAGTAAGAATGGGGCAGCATTCACATCCCTTTGGAATGGTTCATTGGAGGGATATTTGTCCCCATCAGAGGCAGATCTGGCATTGTGCAGTCATCTCGCCTTTTGGACAGGACGGGATGCTGCCAAGATGGACACTATGTTCCGGCAGTCGGGATTGATGCGGGATAAATGGGACCGGCAGCAATCCGGCACAACGTATGGTGCAATCACCATTCAGAAAGCAATCGAGCATTGCCGGGAGATTTACACTCCAAAAGCGGAGTCGTCACCGGTTTTTCAACCTATTGTTCCGCTGACTCCACAGTGGAGTGACCTGCCTGCATTTCCGGTAGATGCTCTCCCGGATGTGGTTCGGAATTATGTGAGTGCGGTAGCTGAACACAGTCAGACTGCCCCGGACATGGCAGCGGTGATCAGCCTGGGTGTGCTGGCTATCTGCTTACAGGGAAAATACAAGATAGAGGGAACGCCGGGATACTGTGAGCCTTTGAGCTTGTACACAGTGGTGATCGCCGCACCGGGGGAGCGAAAGTCCAGCGTCATGCGGGATATGACCACATTCCTCTATGAGTATGAGCAGGAATATAACAAGGCGCACAGCATGGAAATACGGGAAAACCTTTTGCAGCGGGAATCTATGGAGCGCCAGATCTCCGGTCTGCAAAAGAAGCTGGAGCGCAAGGAAAGCCGGGAAATGGAGTTGGAGCTGCGGCAGCTTCAGGAGCAGCTGGAAGAAATTCCAGAACTAAAGCCGGTTCGCTTTTTTGCGGACGATTGTTCCAGTGAAGCTCTGACCAGCTTGATGGCGGCCAACAACGGAGTATTCTCCGTGATTTCCACCGAGGGCGGTATCTTTGACATCATGGCCGGACGGTATTCCAACAAATCCAACATTGATGTCTGGCTGAAAGGTCATTGTGGAGATGCCATTTATGTGGATCGAATGACCCGTGAAGCAGAGTGCATCATGCACCCGGCACTGTCGGCTATCCTCTCTATTCAGCCCAGTGTGCTGGATGAAATCATGTCCAATACCACCATGACCGGACGGGGCTTAATTGCCCGCTTCCTGTATGCGTCTCCACCATCCAGAATTGGCAGCCGGGTCTTTCGTACCCAGCCGATTCCGCCCGAAATAACCGCCGTTTATCGCAGCTTGATTTTTCGCCTGATGGCTCTGCCGATTGCTGGAAATGCCCAGACGGTACACCTTTCCGAAAAGGCCTTTGATCTGATGGCCGATTACTTTCAGGAACATGAGAAGTTTCTGGTTGGCGAGGGACAGGCAATTTCCGATTGGGCAAGCAAATATATCGGTGCCGTGCTCCGGATTGCGGGATTGTTGCACTGTGCTGATATGGAAGATGACAAAACAGAAGTGGCAGCTTCTACGATGAGCAGGGCGATTCAGATCGGAAAATATTTTCTGGCTCATTCCACCTATGCCTATTCTATGATGGGTACTGACTTAAGCATCCAAAAAGCCAAATTTGTCTTGGCAAAGCTGAAAAAGAAGAATGTATCGGTGATCAAGCGTTCTGAGCTTTTTCAGATGTGCCGGGGAAAGTTTTTCAAGAAGACGGAGGAGATTTTTCCGGCGCTGGAACTGCTGGAGGGACATGGATACATTCGGCTGGAAGAACCGGAACGCCAGTCGGTAGGCAGACCAGCCGATGTGAAAATCATTGTGAACCCCGCAGCATGAAACCGGAATTTTCTGCGTTTATTGCATTTCCTGCACAGAGTTAAACTCTGGTATCGCACCACCGTCCCCACCGAAAAATCCGCAGCTTTGGAGATGGATGGTTCGGGAGAATCCGGTGGATTTTCCCGAACCATGGCCGGCAGGATTGCTTACCGGAGGAAGGATGTCGGACACACCTGGCTTGCTGTGTGGATAGCACACACAAGTCAGGGAGGCTCCCGCAGGAGCCGCATCCCCCCTCGGAGAGCCCACGATACTTTGCAGCCGCAGGATGAAAGTATCATAGTGGGTTATTACACTTCCGCAGGAAGTGCGCCCCGGCCCGCAGGCCGTACAAACGTGAAAGGAGCTCTATGGCGAGAAACGATGGGATTGACCGTACCAGTGCAAGAAACGCAAACCTGACCGCCGCCAAAATCGGCAATGCTCAGCGGCACAATGAACGAGAAAAAGAATCCTATACCAACCCAGATATTATACCAGAACGCACCCCTCAGAACATCCACTTTAAGAAGCCTACCGCCGGGTATGCAGAGATATTTGCCCAGATGGAGCAGAAGGGCGTAATCTCCACTCGTGGCCTGAAAACAGATGCCAACCTTTATGGAGAATCGATTTTTGATGTAAACTCCGCCTACTTCTATAACCATGGTGGGTATGAGTTTGCCAAGCGATTTTATGAGGACGCTTACAGGGCAGCCGTAGAGATCGTGGGTGGCGAACAGTATATTCTCTCTGCCGTCATGCACGCCGACGAGCGCAACCAGGCTATGTCCGAAGCACTGGGGCAGGATGTGTTCCACTATCATCTCCATGTGGTCTATGTTCCGATTGTGGAGAAGCAGATCCTCTGGTCCAAGAGGTGCAAAGACAAATCACTTGTGGGAACCGTCAAGGAAACGATTATGCAGGTGAGCAGCAGCAAAAAATGGCTATCCAAACCTGCATTAGACGAACAGGGAGCGCCCATTCTCCAGAAGAATGGCAAGCCGGTGCTGCGGAAGTCTTACAGCGTTCTCCAGGACGATTTCTTCCGGGCTATGCGAAACGCCGGATATACGGATGTGGAGCGTGGAGAACGGGGCCGCAGCGAGGAACACCTATCTGTGACCCAGTTCAAGGTGATGAAGGAGCAGGAGCGGCTGACTGAACTGACCGCGCAGACAGCCCAGAAAAGTCAGGAAGCCGCCGCTCTGGACCAGAAGATTGAGCGTGTCCAGAAGCAGCAGTTGGCTGTTGAGAGAGTGGAAAAGATTGAGCCAAAGTCTGTCCCTCTCTCCTCTAAGGTAATGCTGGATCGCTCCGAGTATGAAAGTCTTGCCACGGCCGCAAAGAAGTATGTGATACAGGAGAAGAAAGAACGGCACCTGCAAAAGCTGCTGGATGCCGCCAATCAGATGATCTCCAAGCTTGAACGGAAAATTGCGGAGCTGATGTCAGAGCTGGCAAAGTATAAATCTGTCCGGGGAAAGCTGCACATCAACGAACTGGAGCAGGAAAATGCGAAGCTTCGGGATAAGCTCCGCAGCTATGAAACAGTGATCGACCGGCATGATCTGTGGCACCTGTTTGGACGGAAACAGACTAAAACGGCTACCAGAGAAGAAAGCCGTTGATTCCCGTGCAGAGCCGTAAAAGTCAGGATTCCGCCGATGGGAGAAGTCCGGATGAGCGGTACATCGTCCGGGCCCTCCCTGTTCAAAAAATGCCGCATGGCGGCTTTGACAGGCTGGCTGCCAAAGCAGTTGTTGAAGCGAAGAAAATAGACCCAGAAGTAACCCTGGCGTTGCTGCTGCCGTATCACCCTGAGAATCGTCCCATGGTACCTCCGAAGGGCTTTGACGGCCACGTATTACCATCCCGATACGGAGCGTGTGCCACGCCGTGTAGCCCTCGTCAGGGCGAACCGCTATATGGTTGATCATGTGGACTACCTGATTGCCTACGCATGGCATCCGGCCAGTAATGCCCAGAAGTTGGTGGAGTATGCAAAATTGAAAAAGACATTGTTAAAAGCAACTAAAATATCATGAAAAAGTGATATTTAAGATTGATAACGTGAAAATAAATTGCTATTTAAGCAAATTTGTGATATTATTTACAGTATTAACAAGCGTTAAATATCTGCTAAGGATGAGCTGTATGAAGGTCAACTACGACAAGCTATGGAAACTGCTTATAGATAAAAAAATGAAAAAGACAGATTTAATTGGTCAAGCAAATATCAGCTCTAATGTTCTGGCCCGGATGGGGCGTGAAGAACCAGTTTCTTTAGAAAGTATTGGGAAAATATGTTCTGTATTTGAATGTAAGATAGATGATATTTTAGAATTTGATGTTGAAGATGAGGATGGACAATGAATAAAGAAAATATAAAAGCACGTCTCCAGATACTGCTGGAACGATATAATCAGACTACACGTTTGGAGGCTAAGGAAAACGTTTCAGAAGAAACGATTCGTACTTGGCTAAATGAGTTTCTTGGTTTATTCGGCTGGGATGTTAAGAATACTCACGAAGTAATACAGGAACGTTGCTTACGAGGCGTAGCGGGTGAGCGGCTGCGAGAAATCCAGTCTCCGCACCGAAAACCAGACTACATTTTGATAAATGGGACTAATATTAAATCGTTTTTAGATGCTAAAGCGCCGACAGTTGATATTATCAATGATCCGCAGGTAGCATATCAAATTAGATCGTATGGTTGGTCAGCACAAGTGCCGTGCGCCTTTGTATCTAATTTTGATACCTTTGTGATCTTTGATACCCGGATGTCACCTACCCCTGATATGCCTGCGAATTATGGGGCGAAATGTATTTCTATCGACGAGTATCTCGACAACTTTGATGTCCTTTATGACCATTTGGCACATGATCTGATTTGTAATAACTATTTATATGAACTCTATGAAACAACGGCAATTGAAGGCAAGAGCCGTGTGGATGATCATTTTTCTGCAGTTCTTTCAAATTTTCGTTTAAGAATCGCTAACAATCTTTTGTATAATAATCAAGAGTTCAGAAATGATGCAGATGCGTTGAATTACTATACACAAGTGATTTTGGATAGAATTATATTCATACGCGTTTGTGAGTCTAAGGGGATTGAAGAACAGGGAAAACTTAAAAGCTTTTGCGACTCTCAAAGCGGGTTTTGGGAATCGTTTAAAAATAGTTGTTATTTTGAATTTTATAATCACTATGATGGTCCAATGTTTACCAGATTCCATGAGTTACATGTTGATAATGCTATTTTGGAGGAGTTTATTCAAAACCTCTACTACCCTTATCCGTATTGTTTTGATGTAATTCCGGTCAAAGTAATTGCAAAAATTTATGAGGAGTTCTTGGGAATCAAACTGGTTATAAGAGGAAATAATGTTATTGCAGAAACCAAGGAGGAGTATATCAGAACCAACGGCGCAGTCAGTACGCCTGAGCATATCGTTGATATGATTTGTCGCCAGACAATTGATATTGCGCAATGTCAGACAGTTGAAGAACTGATGGCAACAGAAGTTCTTGATCCATGCTGCGGTTCTGGTGTGTTCTTGATTGCCTGCTATGAAATTCTTGTAAGAAGATTATCTGATATTTTGCGCCACAATGCTGCTGAAATGCAGACACATCAAGAACTATTTTGCTTACTGGGTGATGAACTGATGCTCACCATGGAGGCACGACGTGCAATCGTAAAGAACTGTCTGTATGGTATTGATTGTGATGCGGCGGCTATCGAAGTAACAAAAATGTCTATCGCATTGAAAATCGTAGATGGTAATAATCAGTTAGCCTGGGAAGATATTGGAGCGTTTGGTGAACGAGTTCTGCGTGAAATATCAGATAATATCAAATTGGGTAACACTTTGGTCGATTTTGATAGAGCATTTAGTGCAGATCAAATAATAGCAATAAAGCCTTTAAATATCAGAAGAGAGTTTAATTCGGTGTTTGGAAACCACGGGGGATTCCGTTATATCGTGGGCAACCCTCCATATGTTGAAACCAAGCACTATAAAGCTGCCAGTCCGATTATGCATGAATATTTGACTAACAAATATGCTACTTTTGAGGGAAAAGCTGATTTGTCGGTCCTGTTTATCGAGCGTTGTCTGTCATTGCTTGCCAGAAACGGTAAGTTTGGTTTGATTGTACAGCGAAGATGGTTTAAGACCAATTATGGCCGTATGGCACGACACATGATTACACATGGCCATTATTTGAGTAAACTGATAGATTTTAAAGCAACAGATATTTTTCCTGGTCGGATTACGTATGTTTCCATCATGGTTTTGGAAAAGGGCGGAAATCCACATCTTCAGTACTACTATATGCCGGAAGCGGCAGATACAATCAGAACTAAATTTGAAAATGCTGATGAAAGTGGTCATTTTACAGGATGCCAGTTTCAGAACATTGATTATGATGATGACGATGCCCCATGGACATTTGAAAGTTTTGCTATTCAAAGTCTGAAAAAGAGGCTCCAGGAAGAATGGGGAACTTTAGGCCAATATCCTCAGCTGCAAGTTAAAGACGGTATTCAGGCACTGTGGAAAAAAATGTACCATCTTCAAAATGTCCAGTTCCACAATGGAATTGCTACAGGAAAAAATGGATTTGGTGAGGTGGTAACAGTAGAAAAGGATATTTTGCGTGCGGTTATTTATAATAAAGTGTTTTATCCCTTCAAAAAAGTAGAACCCGATGCTTACTGTATTTTCCCATACAATGGAGCAAGTGCCGACCCGATTAAATTTAATGAAATGGAAATTAGATACCCCTTGGCATATCGGTATTTAAAAGAAAATGAAGATCGAATCAAAGAGAATGTTCAATGTCGAGAAGGTGTTATGTGGCACACATTTACACGTGAACATAATCAGTCGATGTATGATGTAGATAAAATCATTATTCCTATGACTGCAAAGGACACAATTGCAACCTACATATCCAACAGGGGGTTGTATATGGATAATGCCAATGTTTGGTTTATTACCATCCCAAATGCAGACAGTAAGATAATGAAAGCCATTACTTGTGTGATTAATTCCACAGTTTTTTCTGTGTTAGGAAAAGCTGGTGCTAATCCACAGACTGGCGAATACTACAAATTTAACAAGCAGTTCTTAACGCCGATACCGTTTCCTTCAGTAAAATTAACAGCAGACTCTGGGGCGGTGCTGTATCTGAGCAGCATATTTGACGAAATTACTGAATTGCAGGATCGTTACTTGGTAGCAACTCAGAACCAAAAAGAAGTTTTCACACGTGCACTAAAGGAAAAATGGTCCGATTTGGATGAAGTGTGCTTCAATCTGTATGAAGTAACCGATGTAGAAAAAGCACAAATCCAAGCTATTGGTAGAACCATTAGTCGCATTGATTTGCTGAATGGAGCAGAATGATGACCTTAACTCAAATCATTAAACGAATCTATAAGAGTTCGAAGCAAACCGTTGATGCGTGCAGTATGGTACATGTATTGGTAGCCGTCTTTGTAAGAAGACATACTATCAACATAGATCGATTTCCTAATTTAATTTCAGCGGTGGCAGCAGCCGATACAATCCTTGTAAACAAAGCCGAAGAACAGCTTTCTGCACATGGAGAGATTATTTCTCTGCATGATTTAGTAACTTGTTTTGAAAGCCTAATTTCCTCAGATGAAAAAAAGGAAAAAGGAATTGTATATACTCCACTCGAAATCAAAGAGTACATCATAGAGAAGGCCACATGTGAGCAGAATGAAATTCCTGTTTTGTGCGATCCGTCCTGCGGATGTGGATCGTTCCTAATCACGGCTGCAGAAATGTTTCATAAAAGATACCAAAAGTCTTATTATGACCTTTTTTCCAAGTACCTGTATGGAATTGATATAGACCATCATGCCATTGAGCGGGCTAAAATATTGATAGACTTGCTGCTTTCCATGAATAGCGAAAAGCCTCTAAATCGCTATCACTTGTTATGTGCAGATATGTTAGATCCACATACCAGCACTGTTGTATTAAAAGGAATACCGAATGGTTTTGACTGTATTGTTGGTAATCCTCCTTATGTTCGTGCACGAAATGTATCCGACAAGACGAAAGAATTCTTTTCCGACTGGGAATGTGGAAAAAGCGGTAATATGGACTTATATATGCCGTTTTATGAGGTTGGCCTGAAATTATTAAATTCTCACGGAAAATTGGTTTACATTTCCCCAAACACGTACCTTCAGGCGGTCAATGGCCGGGGACTCAGAAACTATTTTAAAAGCCAAGATATTACATTAGAGATCATTGATTTTAGAGATTCACAGGTTTTTAGCAATGTGACCAGTTATACTTGCGTTACCAGTGCATACCGAGAAGCTGGCGGAACAATTCATTACGCACGGATGAAAGATTCCGAGAAATTGGGCAGTCAGAGCTTTACAACTTACCACATGAAGGACTTTGCAGAAAATCAGCCGTGGAGACTCTGCGATGCTGTGCATGATGACCTTATCTATAAAATCGAGCATGTAGGCACTCCTCTGGGTACATGGAAAATTCGCAATGGATTGGCTACACTGAAAAATGATTTATATTTCTTTGTGCCCGATCGAGAAGATGACGCATATTACTATCGAATGAAAGATGGTAAAGAGTTCCCCATTGAAAAATCCGCCTGCATTGATATAGTAAAGCCAAATACAATTAAAACGGAAAAGGAACTGGCGGACAATAGAGAAAAAGCAATTTTTCCTTATGTCAAAAAAGCAAATGATTTTCAAATCATTCCAGAAGTTCAATTCAGAAAATGTTATCCGTATACATATGACTTTTTACTGTTGTATAAGGATGAGCTGGCACAAAGAGATAAAGGAAAGGGACACTATCCTGCTTGGTATGCCTATGGCAGAACCCAGGGGATGAATAATTATGGCAAAAAGTTGCTGATTCCCTATATTAGTGGTACACCAACAGCAGTGATTTCTTTAAAGGAAGATCTTCTTTTCTATTGTGGATACGCACTGTTTTGTGAAGATGCTGAAACCTTGAAAATTCTGAAAGTATTTCTGGAATCAGATGTATTTTGGTATTACATTCGACATACAAGTAAACCGTATGCAAAAGGCTTTATGGCGTTAGCCAAAAACTATATCGCAAGATTTTCTATACCTAATCTGACAGACTCTGAAAAAAACAATTTATATTCGGAAAGTAAGCTAAAGGCAAGAAATGATATGATCTGGGAGAAGTATGGAATAGATAAAGCGCATATTCCAACTGATTAAGGCGAATTTGTAGTACTCTGAGTGCGTGCTTTATATAGTACAAACAAGTTTTGCTTCGACAGGAGAGTAAACCGTGAAAATATATTTTCCATCCCGTGAGATACATGATATGACAGATACTACTGTTGATGTGGTATCAACTTCTGCAACAACAGCGGATGCCTCTCCTATTGTATTAGCTCAAACAGAAATGCTTCGTTTGAAGTTTTTGCCCACTTTAATAGATAACGTCAAAGATCCTCAGAAATCCGTGTCTGGAAAGCTGCTATATGAGAAAAAGCGCAAAGGTGATGAACGCTTTCCCAGTGATAGCAAAGATACATCGGAAAAAGTTTCACGAGGATCTGTTAAAGTCTGCGACTGGACGGAATTTAAGCTGAGTACCAGTGAAACATATGCACTGTATGAGGGCCTGCAACGTTTGTATGCCCTATATGATGATATGGGAAAAATTCCTTACGGAACAGCTACATACGCCAGAGTAGATGGTGCTTTCCGGCAGTTTTTGTCTATAATCCAGAATGATCCAGCGGCTGCCAGAATGATTGGAAACGAAGAGAATTATGATCTGGTTAAAACATTATTGCGCCTTATCACCCAAACGAGCTCCCTGGAATCTTTAAAGAAAAGTCTTTCTGAACTTCAAGATGATAATCTACAGTATTTGACAACATCGCTGAACATCGAGAAACTTCAGAGAGTCGCTACACTCATGAAAGACAATCTTGATAATAATAGCGAGGAGTTTTGGCAAACTACGGTCTTTAAAGAGAATCAATGGGTTTTGGCACAGTTGTTCGCTTGTCCTTGTACAATATTTGCAGACAAGGCATATGTGGGAGGCAAAAATATTAATAATGGCTGTGGTAACCTGTGTGATTTTATCTATCAGAACAGCTTGTCGCAAAATGTGGCTTTGATTGAAATTAAGACACCGTGTACGGGAATTATAGGTGGACAATACCGTTGAACATATAGTTTTAGCTATGAATTAAGCGGTGCAGTCAGTCAGGTGTTAAATTACAGAGATAAGCTAACAAAGGAATACTATACGTTGTGCCATCAGGGATCACAGCCGTTTGAAGTGATGACACCTAAGTGTGTTGTTATCATCGGAAAGATTTCAACAATGGATTCTGGACAGATTGCTGCTTTTGAAAACTTTCGGAATAGCTTGAATAATATTCTTGTAATCACATTCGATGAACTCTATCAACGGATCATTGACTTAATAACGATCCTTTCAGAAAACACTGAGCAAGAAATAGAACCGTCTTCTCAAAATGGAAACGAAGAATATCCGTTTTAAGTGGCGTCAAAATTAAGATACTGACTGGAAAGTGTATGCTATAATACATGCAAGCCATAAGTCTGGCGCAATATTTTGGAACATATATTAAGCGTAGTCTTGTGGCAACACCAGATCAGATAGTCTATACTATCCTGATAATGAGAATAATAGTAATACGAGATGCTATTTTCACTAACTAAAAAGCTTAGTTTTCCTTAATCAGGAGCGAGTAGAAGTAATAAATCGGCCAAGCAGTGACCAACTGCTCGGCCGATGGTCGATATTGTTATTCCTCCATAACCTCTAACATCATTCTGGCACCCAGCTTAAAGCTATTCTGGAACAATAGGCACTCTGCCATGGTCTGATACTCACGAACAACGTCCGTATACCGAGAGAACAGTTCTTTCTGCTCATCCGTCATGGTAGCCAAAAGCTTTTCTTCATTTCGGGTAATCAGTTGAAGCACTTCCTTGTATTCCTTGGAGGCACTTGTGTCATATTCAGTCGGTTCGATGTTGCCATACCAAAATTCTTCAAGAAGTCTCATACGGCATCCTCCCCATAGATCAGCTCTTGGAGGATGATTTCCTCTGCACGGTTGCGGATGTTGTTCATGGCTCCGAGCCATGCCATCTGATCCTGCGATTTCAGCTGCTCATTGATACCTTCTTTCTCGGCCAGCTGTGTTACGAGCAGATGAAGTTTGTTGCGTGCCTGGGTGTCAATATCAGCCAGATAGCTGTGCAATCCTCCGCTGAGAACAAGATCGGAATAGAGCATGGGGCGATATTCTTTTAGGTATTGCTGGTGCTTTCTACCCCACATACCGATGGGGGCTGTATCCGGTTCATTCAGCATTAAGCAGGGAATGTAGCAGTCTCCTTGGAGTTCATACCAAAGGACGTTGCTTTGATCGTAGATGTATTTTCCCATTATGCTGTCCTCCGTGTTTGGATTGGATTTTGAGGTGATGACGAGAACAGCAACCAAGTTTCTTTCCTTTCTGTTGTCCTGCGTCGCCCTGGGCAGCGATACGCAAGGCACACATAAGGAGCAAAACCTGTTTTTTGTGCGTCGTGCACGAGGGCGAAAATTAGAACTTCATGTGCCGAAAAAACCGCAGTATTAAGCCAAAAATCAGGTGGAAAGCGAAGAAATATCCAGATGTTTGGCAGGGGCAGCACAGGGCTCTTGAAGTTCAGCAAGCGCTGATCGAGTACGTTTTTACAACTCAAACGCTCAGAAAGCCCCGGAAAACTTCGTTTTTCCGGGGCTTTCTTATAACTTTTTCCTTTGATCGGCTTTGCTTTTTCGCGAATTTCGGCCAAACAAGCCATGTTTCGCTCCTTTCAGGGAGACTAAACCCGGTCGAACCGCAGAGAAGGTACTCATCTCCGATGAAGCTTCGCTGATTGCCGCCCCGTTCTGACCTCCGTCTCTTTGTGCGCGCTTTGGCCAGCGCCGCAGAGCAGCGCGCAAGTACCTCTCCCGGTTTGGCCGTGATCAGATCCTCTGCAGGAAATACCGTCTTACTCCCTGCCGGCGTCCGCAGTCGGCGCGGACAACGGAAATGTTACGGCCAGTACGCTGCCGCTGTCAGTGCTTTTCTCCACCCAAACTCGGCCGCCGTGAAGCCGCGCGATCTCCCACACCAGCGGAAGGCCAAGCCCCGCTCCGCCAAGCTCGCGGCTGAGGGACTTGTCCACGCGGAAAAAGGGCTGGAAGATACTCTGCCAGAACTCCTGCGGGATGCCGCGGCCGGTATCCGCTACATGGATGACCACCTGCCCGTCCCGCTGCTGCACATCCACCTTCACCGTGCCGCCGGGATGGTTGTATTTGACGGCATTCTCCACCAGATTGAAGAACATACGGCAAAGCAGCATATCGCTGCCCACAACGGTAACATCCTCCCCCTCACGCAAGAGGGAGATCCCATTGCGTTCGGCCAGCGGGGCAAGGTCGGCAAAGATCTCATCGATCATGGGCGAGAGCAGAATGACATCATCGCGTGGAACGGACTGAAGATCGCTCATGTCCAGCAGCGCATGCGTGAGCCGGCTGAGCCGCTGGACTTCGCCCTGCAGGGAGGCGAGGAACGCCGCGCTTTCCGGCGGAATATCCGGATGCTCATCGGGGAAAAGCTCCAGTTGTGTTTGCAGCAGCGTCAAAGGCGTGCGCAGTTCATGGGCGGCGTTGCCGACGAACTGCCGCTGGGCGTCAAAGCCGCGGCTCAGGCGCTCCAGCATTTCGTTGAGAGCGTGGGTGAGGGAGCGAAGCTCCGGCAGCGTCTCCTCGTCAAGCCGGATCTCGGAAAGGTTGCTTGTCTCCACCTGTTCTGTCTGCTGCGCAAAGCGGCGCAGCGGACGCAGCGCATGGCCGCTGACGAAATAGGCCAACATACCGCCGAGGAGCGCGATCGCCGCTGTGATGTACCAGTTTGTTATGCGGAAACGCGCCTGCGCCCCGCTGACAACGATCGTCAGGCCTTCACCGGGCGGGATAAGCTGCGGGTCAAAGCCGGCAGTTTCTCCGCTCTCAACGGCAATGTGGTCGTAGTCCTGAAGCGAATCTGCAATGGAGTCCATATAATATACGCCGGATGAGCAGAGCAGCAGATTCATGGAAACGCAGGTAACACCGATAAGCAGGACGGTCATCAGCGTAATGCGCCATTGAAGAGACAGCGCCTTCATTCTTCCGACCCTCCCAGCAGATACCCTTCTCCGATGCGGTTATGAATAGGATCATAGCCCATCGCAGCGCGCAGCTTTTTCCGCAGCGCGGAGATGTGGACGCGGATAGAGTTGCTGAAACCGTCCACGCTATTGTCCCAAACATGGTCGATCAGCTCCTCCTGGCTGACCGGGCGGCCCTGATTGAGCAGCAAATACTCTAAAATACCGCTCTCTTTTTTGGTGAGGGAGACAGTCTGTCCGTTCACCGCGGCGATGCGGCTTCTTGTGTCGAAGCGCAGCGTACCGAAGGAGAGACACACATCCGGCTGAATGAACTGCCGCTGGGTCAAGCTGCGGATCCGCGCCTCCAGCTCGGCCAGTGCAAAGGGCTTTGAGAGATAGTCGTTGGCGCCTGCGTCGAGGCCGTCCACCTTGTCGGCGGTGCCGCTGCGGGCGGAGAGGATCAGCACCCGCGTTTCGCGGTCGGTCTGCCGCAGTGTGCGCAGCACGCTCATGCCGTCCAGCTTGGGCAGGTTAAGATCCAGCAGCACCAGATCGTAGCGCTCCACCTCCAAAAGCTGCAATGCCCGCTCGCCGTCGTAGGCGAGATCTACGCTGTAACCTGACCGGCGCAGCCGGCGCGCAACGGCATCGCACAGCGTGCGTTCATCTTCAATGAGCAAAAGGCGCATGGTATGCCCTCCCTTTCCCGTGTAAGTTATCCATAGTATAGCACATTGCGATAAAGTTTTTGTTAATTTCCCGTTCTCAACATCCGCTCTATGTCCGAAAGTGTATCACAGAACCCGTCCCGCTTTCGGGGCCGGGTACCGGCGGCGGCAGTCTCGTCCAAATTCAGTTCCTTTTATTATACCACAGATTTTCTCATTCTGCCGGCAATGATCGCGCTGCGTATCATATTTTGCCCGCCGGTGCGTTTTACGCGCTGTTTAACGGGGTGTCCCTGTTCCGGATGAAGATGGGCAGGAACAACTGCTTCTCCTGCGCAAAATGCGCCAAGGCCCGCAAAATGGACGCAGACGCGGCAAAAACGCCAAATTTGGAACGTCAATTGCCGGAATAGCTTGACTTTATACGGATGGTGTGTTAGAATTTTTCCGGTTTTTAAAGTGACTGTCTGCGGATAGTCCGCTGGGAAATCCATTAGAATTTAACAGATCGGAGATACATGCTATTATGGAAAGAATCAAGACCCTCGAGACTCGTAGCCTGTGCGACAGCGCCAAGAACGGCGGCTGCGGTGAGTGCCAGACTTCCTGCCAGTCCGCCTGCAAGACCAGCTGCGGCGTGGCAAACCAGAAGTGCGAGAACACCAACAAGTAATCGATCGCAATTTTCAAAAAGCTGCCGCCTGTCCAGGCGGCACTTTTTCTGTACGAGGAGAACGGAA
>OHTW01000533.1_pt1 | contig 17366 bp, 14 predicted proteins | sample 1579031 | NCBI WGS metagenome assembly OHTW01 (sample SAMEA3879602, study PRJEB24766) | human gut metagenome | biome: human-associated habitat; feature: feces | place: USA | collected 1985/1987 | reverse complement strand
GCGCTCGATAGATTCACGGATTTCGGCTCCGCCTTCCATCTTTACACAGTCGGCATGCGTTTCTTTCATGATTCTGATTGCCGAGGCAACAGCTTCTTTGGAGTTGCCCTGATAGGAGCCGAATGGCATATCGACGACGACTAAGGCACGTTTAACGGCTCGGACAACCGACTTCCCATGATAAATCATTTGGTCGAGAGTAATAGGTAAAGTCGTTACATTTCCGGCCATTACATTGGATGCCGAGTCGCCTACCAGAATGACATCGATTCCGGCTTGGTCTATAAGAGTCGCCATTGAAAAGTCATAGGCGGTTAACATCGAAATTTTTTCGCCGCGGAGTTTCATTTCCATCAGGCGGTGAGTCGTTACTTTACGAGTATCTTCGGTATATGTAGACATAATTTTGATTGTTTGAATTTCGGGACAAAGGTACACTCAAATTTTTATATTGCAACCTTTTTCATTTTTCAATCTTGTTTTCTGTATATTTGCATAAAGTGTAGAATGGATTGATTGTACGGGGCGATCCTCTTTGCACCCGGAGGCGGTAACACAGATCGTGCAGATATGATTGCGGTTTTTCTGTGATTACAGCCGGTCGATTCTGCTTGTTTGAATGAGTGTTGATAGTATGGAGAAAGAAAAGTCGTCTCGGGAAGTTCCCGGTTGGTTCAAGATTTTAATCCTTATAACGGCTTTGCCGGTTTTTGCGTGGCCGTGGTTGATGAGCCGGGTAACGTTTGTATTTGTCGAAAAAGCCGCTGGCGATGCTTTGCCTTGGGCTTTGGTCATGTTGTTGCCTTTGTATGTGGTTTTGTCTACGTGGATTAGTTATCGGGTGTATAGTACCCGACGAGAGATTTCGTGGATTTTACAGGGCTTGCAAATGCTGGTGTATTTGGCCTTGTTTGTTTTGATTTTGTAATTTGTGATTACGGATTGTATAGATCGGGGTTGGAAAAATTGATAATGTCCATTACCATTTCATAGGCTTGTTTGGCCGGGCTTTCTGGATTGATTTCTATGGCTTTCAGATAATTTTCGATTGTGAGTTTCCAGTTTCCTTGTTTCCAAGAGACCAGCCCTTTCAAGTAGTACGCCTTGTCGTCTTTCGAGTGGTTCGAGAGCCATTCGTCGATGTATGCAAGAGCTTTTTCCAAGTTGTTTTCTGCGATGAGCCGGTTTATTTTTTCTGAGTCCATTTGCTGTTTTCTTTTGGGCAAAGATAGTGTAAACCGAGGGCAGAAACAAATATACTTGTTGACGTATGGATAATGTGACAACGGGGAAGTCCTAAGAGCAGGACTTCCCCGTTGTTTCAATTTGCATCTTTGATTAATGGGTTAGTTTTTCGGGTTTGGGTAGTTCTAATTCGTTCCCTTCGGGAGCCCAGATAAAGCCTTTGTTGTTCCATGTGCGCAGATAGCCGCCGATGTTGTTGTTAATCATCAGTAGCTGGAATGCATGTTTGCCTTTTTGCAAAGCGATGGAATTACGTGTGCGAGAATGGCGTATGAGTTTACCGTCGTTACTGATGATGACCTTTCCGTCTATTCTCAGTTCGTCCATTTCGGAGGAAAAATAGTATATGCCATCGGCGGGAACTTCGAAGTAGCCGGTGTAGCAGTATGCTCCTTTGTCTTCGATATCCGGTTTGAATTCAAAATCTTTGACAATCTTCGGTGCACTCCAATGCGCTCCATCGAGGTCTTTTACAAAATAGAGGTTTCCCTCGGTACGTCTCAACTCGATACCGGGTTGGGTGCTTTTTTCGGTAGCCGGCATAAGCTTTTCGTGAACTACTTCGATAGAGCGTACCGGACTTAATTTCCCTGAGGGGAGCATAGTGGCTATTTTGACTGTTACATCTTTATTGAAATATAACGGCTTTTCGTATTTTGTCGAACTTGTTTGAGGATCACTTCCATCGGTCGTATATACCATAGGATAGTTACGGCTGTTGTGGAACGTCAGCGTGGTATTTTCGGTATATGCAATACGGTCGGCCATAGGGCCTTCGGGCATGGGTATGTGGTAGTTGATGTGGTGCATATCGAGTCGGATCAATTGATTGTCGAGCCGACGAGTGAAAGAGTTGTAATCTTTTTTCTCTTTGGGTGTCCAATCCAATTCTGCCAAAGCCAGCATGCGGGGATATAACAGGTATTCGGTATACTCGGGGGTTACGGCATATTCGGTCCACATGTTGCATTGTGCTCCTAAAACGTGGTGCCGCAAATTTTCTGGAATTTTTGGAGATTTGGGGTCGTAGCTATAAGTTTTTTCGAGAGGCAGTCCGAATTTAATGGCAATGGGTTCGGCTTCGACGGCTCCTTGTCCATGATCCATATACATCCATTTGGAGGGTGTCATGATAACATCGTGTCCCATAGAAGCGGCGGCAATGCCTCCTTCTTCACCTCTCCAAGACATCACAGTTGCTGATGGAGCCAGTCCTCCTTCGAGAATTTCGTCCCAGCCGATCATCGATTTTCCATGAGCAAGGATTATCTTTTCGATACGGTGAATGAAATAGCTTTGCAGTTCGTGGGCATCTTTCAGGTTTTCGTCTTTGATTCTTTTCTGGCATTTGGGGCATTCGTTCCATCTTACTTTGGGGCATTCGTCACCGCCGATATGGAAGAATTTGCCGGGAAACAGAGGAATGACTTCTTCGAGAATGTCTTGTAAGAATTCAAAAGTTTTGTCATTCCCGGCGCAATATACGTTGTCTTCCACGCCCCATTTGTTGCGTAGTTCAAACGGGCCTCCTGTACATGAATATTCGGGGTATGCGGTCAAAGCGGCAAGTGCATGTCCGGGAAGTTCTACTTCGGGGATAACGGTAATGTACCGCTCTGCTGCGTAAGCAACGACTTCTTTGATTTGTTCCTGTGTGTAGAAGCCCCGATGTATGCTTCCATCGGCATTCCGGCGTACAGAGCCAACCTCGGCGAGACGGGGATATTTTTTTATTTCTATGGTCCACAGATGGTCGTCGGTCAAGTGCCAATGGAAATAATTCATTTTGAACATGGCCATGATGTCGAGTTGTTTTTTTACAAATTCCACGTCGTGGAAGTGGCGACATACGTCGAGCATCATACCTCGGTATCCATAGGCGGGTTCATCTTTGATTTCCACACAAGGGATTTCCCATGCTACGTTATCGATAATCGTTTCGCTCTCGATTTGGGGAGGAAGCAACTGCATAACCGATTGCATGCCATAAAAGATTCCTTGCGGAGTTTTGGCTTTGACAATTACCTTTTTGGGGGTTACTGTCAGTTGGTAGCCTTCGTTCCCTATTTTTAGTGACTTGTCTATTTGCAGACTGATAGCGTTTGAGCTTCCGCTGTTTTTTATATTTAGATTGTATCCTGTGGAGTATAGGATTTTTGACTGGAAATAGGCCGCTACTTTTTTTAAATCAGCTCTTTGGTTTTTCCCAATGGCAAAAGAGGTTTTGGAATTTAAAGTAAAATGTCCGTTTTTCTGAACCAAACTTTGGGGAGTGGGAGTGATGTCCAAATGGTTGTCTTGACCCATGATTACAGAACTCGATAGGACGAGAAGACAAATCCATAGGCAAGAAATAGAAAGAGCTCTTTTCATTATAAATAATTTTTATGAGATGAATAATAGGGTCGTTAGTTTTCTCCGTAGTTTACAGTAATGTTGATTACATTCATGTTGTTTACTTCTATTTCGACAGTTTGGTATCCCGATTTTTTGAAGATGAGATATTCGTGATTGCCGGTAGTGAATTTGAACTGACCTTTTGCGTCGGTAACAGCAATGGTTTTTCCGGTGCTTTTTTCAATAATCTGCATATCGGGAACGAGGGTAGCCTGCACGTCACGCACTTCTCCTTTCACTTCCATTTGGCGGGAACTTTTTTTGTTTTTAGGTTTTACGATTTCGTCATTCCCGATCGTCGATGGTTCTCCCGCCACGATAGTTTTCGACAAAATGATATTATTCGATGCTTGTCCTACTTCCAAAATGAACTCGCCGGCTTCGACGAAGCGTTGGTTTTTCTCGTCGACCAAATAGAGATCGGAGATGGGTACTTGAAGTTGTACGGTGCGGGTTTCACCGGGCGCTAATTCTATTTTTTTGAAGTCGCGCAGTTGTTTTACCGGTGTCACATAGGTACTGGCTTTGTCTCGGACATATAATTGAACTACTTCTTTACCGGTGTATTTCCCCGTATTTTTTACTTCTACTGTGGCGTGTATCGTGTCGTTCAATTCGTATTTGTCTTTGTCGGTGGAGAGATTCTTATAAACGAACGAGGTGTAGGAAAGTCCGTATCCGAAACTATATAGAGCCGAAGGAGCCGAGAAAACATAGTCCCGTCCGGGTGAGTCGTAGCTTCCGGGGTTTTTGTAGAATCCACGGTCGGACGGCAGATAGTTGTAGTAGACAGGCAAATGTCCGGTGCTGCGAGGGAAAGAGAAAGTGAGTCTTCCCGAAGGAACGACTTCTCCGAATAGGATATCGGCAATGGAGTTTCCGGCTTGTTCACCGGCATACCATTGGACGAGTATAGCGGGCAAATTGTTCTTTTCCCATTCTATGACAAAAGGTTTTCCTGTTACCAATACAAGTATGACGGGAGTGCCGGTTCGATATACTTCGCGTATTAGTTGCGATTGCGCGCCCGTGAGGTTCAAATCGTTCAGGTCGAACCCTTCTCCGCAAGTGGAGCTTTTGTAGTCACGGGCCAAAGCGGCACTGGCGCTACCGCCGAAAATTACGGCTACTTCGCTGTTTTTGGCGGCTTCGACCGCTTCGGCTATTCCCGATGTGTCCAATGATGTGAGACTGCAACCTTTGGCGTAGTGTATGGCGGTGTTTTTGTTTACCCGGTTCTTGATACCTTGTAGCGGGGTGACACCGTCTTTGTTGTTGCGGCTCCAAGTGTAATCTCCGAATTGGACTTGGTCGGCATTGGGCCCGATAATGGCGATCGATTTCAGGCTTTTGGCATCGAGCGGCAGTAACTGGTTTTCGTTTTTCAGCAGGACGGTCGATTCGTCGGCAATCGTTTTGGCGAGTTTGACGCTTTCCGGGGAGTGTCGTTTACGGTTTTTGAAGGTTTTTCCGTAAGGGTCTTCAAAGAGTCCCATAGCGAATTTTGCGAATAAAACCCGGCGGACGGCCGTGTCGAGAATTTTTTCATCGAACTGGCCTTTTTCGATCAATCCTTTCAGGAAGGGATAGCATTTGCTCGATGCCTCGGCATCGAGCCCGGCGGAAATGGCTTGAATGGCGGCCTCAGAGGAGTTGCGGGCTGTGAAATGCAATGTTTTGAGCATTTCGATAGCACCCCAGTCGGAATATACATATCCTTTGAAGCCCCATTCGTCACGAAGTATATCGGTAAGCAGATAATGTGATGCTGAGTTGGGTATATGGTTCCAAGAGTTATAGGTTGACATGACTGCCAATATTCCGGTGTTTTTAACAACCATTTCGAACGGTTTGAGATAGATTTCGTGCAAATCTCGCAATCCGCATTCTACCGAGGCTAAATTTAATCCGCTCAACGGGTTGCCGTGCGGGCCGTAATGCTTCAACATGGGCGATATGCCGTTTTCGAGATACCCCGAAACCTCCTCGATGCCGAAAAGGCCGCATAGATATGGGTCTTCCCCATAGGACTCTTCGACCCGTCCCCAACGTAAATCGCGTACTACGTCTATACAGGGGGATAGAACTTGTCGAAATCCCATGCTGTGGAGATCGTCGGAAATCATTTGCGTTTTCTTTCGTGCCAGTTCGGGATTAAAGGTGCTCCCCAAAGCGATGTTTTGGGGATATATGGTGGCTCCGTCGTGCACAGCACCGTGCAGAGATTCTGCAACCGTGAAGATGGGTATTCCCAACCGGGTTTTTTCTACCATGTATTTTTGAATGAGATACATGCTTTTAGCGCAATTGTCGCCGGTGAGGGGAAAGCCTTCGACAAATCCCCATGAAGTATTACCTGCCCAATCGGTCAGTTTTTTCATATCGAGCTCTTGCCTGTTAAAAATTTTCGAAGAGTGTATGTGCCGTATTTGTGCGATTTTTTCATCGACAGTCATGCGGTTCAGCAAGTCTTCTACGCGTTCCTCGATGGGGAGATTTTTGTTTTTGTATGGCAGGGATTGGGCTTTTGCCATATCGAGGGTCGATGTGGCGGTGAGAAGGGATAAAAAGGCTATAAAAATTTTGTGTCGCATAATGTGGTATGTTTTTAAGGATTCTGTTTCTGTAAAAAGACAACCGACATAGGCTTTTTTACATAGGAGAACCGGGATATTTAAATGTTTTTATAGGTTTGTTGTAATTCGATGAAGTATTTTTTATAGATTTCTTCGACAGCAGAAATCGCATTTCCGGTAGAGGTACTATCGTAGCGTGTATCGGAGTCGACCCAATTTTTTTCGATTTGGAAATAATCGGGTTCTTGTGCGGTTTCTCCTCTCAATAGAGCCAGTTTGTAGTCGACCCATGCTTCCCAACGAGGCAGATACATGTCTCTCATCAACCCGCTCCATTCTTTAAGGGCGTAATCATGGAGTTTTGAGTCGTGGTTTGTCCAAGTGGTAATTTGTCTTTTTGCGTTTGCAACGAAACGCTCCTGTTCCTGAGGCGTACAAGCGGCGTTGCGTGCTTGGTTTATCCATGTTCCTACATTGAACTCTTTGCGGGTGGACAGCAGTTTGTCTTCGTCTCGAATGAGAGCGAGGAATTTGGAGGAATAGGTTTGAAATCCTTTTAAATCGTTTCGATAAAAGGCGTTTACAGCCTGTTTGTGAAGATATTTTGCGTAGTCACCCAAAACTTGTCGTGTGAGATCTACCAAATCATATTGATAGGTTTCGGATTGTGCGAATTCGTGTCGGACATTATACATGCATTCCCATGCTGTAACGATTTCTGCGGGATCATAGAAAATCTCGGCAGTACCCCATGACGAGGCGTGTTTGATTGTATCGGAGGGGCGTGCACATATATAAGATTCGACGGGCCCTCCTATTTCATTGTGACATTCGTAAATGGTTTTCGACAGAATTTCCCAAGCTCGATTGCAGTTTGGATCGGCTTTACCGTACCGATATTGCGTATATTGGTTCACCCAGTCTTTTATATCGATGCTATCTTCTCTCCAAGCTATGTCGTATACCATGTCATATACGACGGGAATCGTACCGATTCCCTCGGGAGCTGTTCCTATTCCACATAGGTTTTTTCCCAACGGGTGGTTTTTGGCAAAGACTACACCAGAGGCATAACTGCTCATTTTGCCATGCAGCCCTGTTTTCCCGCCGAAATTGGGCAGTGCGCACCAAATCCAGTCGTGGTGCATGTGTCCTTCGGCTTTATAAAACAACGAGTTTTTTATGCCGCCCCATTGGGGACGCTCGCATGCCATGAGGTCGAGAATGATGGCCTCGCCATGTTCCAGCCCTTCCAATAGGTCGCGCATGGGGTTACGTTGCCAGCCTTGTATGATCCATATAGCTTCCGGGGTTTTGCGTCTCATGGCTTGCAGTATTTTTTTAGCCGCGGCTTTTACATCGATACCTTCCGACTGACCTCCTTCGTGGAATGGGTCTCCGGCGAAATAGACGGCTTTACCGAACAGTTTTTCCTGTTCGTCGTAGTATATGTCGGCGATTTTATCGAAAAGGGGATCGTTCGGGTCTAAGAACGCAGGACGCTGATAGGTTTGCCATTCACCTTGTTCCTTGATGTTGGCTTCGGGGAATTTTTCTTTCAAACTGTTGGGAACCATGCCATAGAATCCTTGAAAGACGGGAGCCATACCCAACTCTCTCATGCGACGCAGCATTTTTTGTTGGAGGTCGGTTTGCCGGTCTATGAATTTTTGGGAAACGGGGCCACCGAAGCCTTCGAGATTACCCATGAGCCACCACGCTTCATAGCCGGCTCCGGGAAGGAATTCCGATATTTCTTTTTCGTTATATCCCAGTCTTTTGAGCGTATTTTGCCAAACGGCGTACTGGCTGTTGACAGCCATGAGAGGGAGGTTGACACCTTGTAGGGCCATGCGGTCTATTTCTTTTTCCCATTCTTCCCACCCCCAAAAAGCCATAGAGTAGCTATATGTGCAATAATTCAGATAATACCGCAGGGGTTGAGAGGCTTCGATATGAACCGGTTCACCGACTGCGGGCAGTGTGTCGGGTATGGAAGCCAGATTATCGCCACACCAAGAAACAGAGGCATGGCAATAGTGGCGCAGGTAGTGGTTTAGTCCGCGTGCCATAGAGATTCCGTTATTCCCTTGTATCTCTATTTTATCGCCATTCTGCCTTAGTTCGAAGAAATCTTTTTCGGCAGGAACGAGCGTAAAGATGAAATCATCGGAGTGCGATGGCACAATGCGTCCGGCGAGCCGGGCGGCAGAGTCGGTGTATTCCGGAGTCCGGGAGCAAGAGGTAATACATAAGGCTATGAGTCCTATGAATAAGAAACAGTGTCTTGACATGGCTTTATGAAAGTTTCAATTAAATTTATTTACATATAATGTCTGTGAATACAGGATAGTGGTCCGAAATTTCACCCAAATCTATCGTTTTTCCCTCGATATTTATTTCTCGCACGATTTTGCTGCCGACTATCTTTATCTTATTCTTCCCTTTTTTGCTCAATAAAATGAAGTCGATCAATGCGCCGTTGTCGGTTCTTCCGGGGATCGTGTTGCCGACCGTGTCGCTTGCAATGATAAAATCTTTTTGGTATAGAGGAAAAGATACATTGCTTCGCGACCAGCGGAAAGAGTCGTTGAGGTCTCCGGCCACGAATACGGGTTTTTTCATTTCGCGGGAGTCGTTGCAAATGATTTTAGTTCCTTGTCTGCGTTTTTCGTTATTGAGGTCGGAATGTGTGGCGATGAATACAAATTTTTCGAGTTCCAGTTGAATGGCCGCTCTCGGCTCGTCTCCCGGGAGATAAGCGATGTACCGGCTGACAATCGGCAGATTTTTTCTAACCAATGCGCCGCAACCGATGCTTCCCTTCTTGTCGAAGCGAGCCGCATTGGCATACACATCGGTATATTCGATTCCTGTATGTTCGGCTATTTCGCGCAGCAGATAACGGTTTCCCCGGCTTTGAGAGGCACTGTCCAATTCTTGCAAGGCGATGACATCGGCATCCAGAGCTTTGATGACTTGTGCAAGTTTTTTCACGTTGCTTTCGTTGATTTCTCCCGGATCATAACCTCCTTTGCAATAATGGGTGTTGTAAGTGAGCAGTCTGATTGTTCCCGGGGCTTTGGGATAGGATTGTGGTTTTGCCGAGAGTAGTGTCCCGGCCAAAACGATGGAGAGTAATATCGCTTTCTTCATGATGTGTTTTATGTGTTTGTCGGCTGTTTTTATAGGGATAAAAAGAACTCGAAGTTCATTGATATGGACTTTGATAATTGTATAAATAAGTTTAATAAGAATGACTTATCTCTTGATAATCTTTCCTTTGAATGCCGTGCCGTTATCTGCGAAAATTTCCACGATGTATATTCCGTTCGATAAAGAGGAGATGTCGATCGATGCCGTGCCGGGGTTATTTGCCTCTAATTGTTTTTGACCGGTCATCGAGTAGATGTTTATTTTTCTGACGGGGGATTCGCTTTGAATGTTTAATGTGTTTTGTACTTGGGTGGGATATATTTGAATCGAATTGCTTCGGGTAGCATTTTCGATTCTACTTAGCCCGGGAATCTCGATGTCTACATAAACGGGGTAGTGGTCGGATATCGATCCTAAGTCAATGACAGACCCGTTTACTTTCAGTGTGCGGACAATGTGTGTCTCAACGATTTTAATTCCCGAGTTTTTATAATCTTTGAACAAGATATAATCGATGAGAGCCCCGTTGTCGGTCCGACCCGGAATGGTGTTACCTTCCGTATCGCTGACGATAGAAAATTTATCGGCCAGTACGGGGAATGCGATTCCTCCGTTGCCCCATCGGTGAGAATCGTTCAAATCGCCGGCGAGGAAACAGGGTTTATGGATAAAGTCGGTTTCATTGACCAATGTACTTGCGCTTTGGGTTCTTTTTGCATTGTTCAGGTCGAGGTGGGTTCCCATGAATGTGAATTTCTCGAAATCCACCCGTACTGCGCTACGAGCTTCATCGCCTGCCAACGGGATAATCTTTTTCTTTACTACTTCCAAATCTTTTTTAAAGAGTAGTCCCGGACCTACTTTACCGCCATTGATGGGGGCTAAGCCTCCGAAGAAGTGCTGATAATCGAGTCCGGTGAATTCGGAGATTTGTTTTAACAGATCTCTTCTTCTACGATCGCTCATGGCGCTGTCCAGTTCTTGCAGGGCAACTACGTCGGGGTCGAGGGCTTCGATAACCGAGGCAAGGCGCCGAGTGTTGTAATCGTCGATAGAGCCGGGGTCGCTTCCTCCTTTGCAATAATGAGTGTTGTAGGTGAGCAGACGAATGACATTTTCTTTTTTGGGGTATGTCTGAGCGTTCAAACTGATGTTCAGACAGATAAAAAACGCGAGTAATAGAGTAATTTTTTTCATGATAAATGTTTTTGTTTTGAAAGCCGACGTGTTGTCGAAAATCTTACGGCTATTTATATACAAGACAAATATATAGTGGAAAAGGGTAGTCTGCAAATTATTTTTTTTGAGAGGAAGCCGTCGGTCGTATCGGGGAATAATCGTTATTGGCGTTCTATGGCTGGGTGAAAGTATTGTGTTTTTGTTGGTGTTGTGGGTTCAGTAGAAAATTCATGGGGATAGACTTGAATGTTAATGAATGAGAGGGGGTAAAAAGATCGGGGTTTGTGCTTTTGTTTGTATTCTAACCCCCTCGCCCTTCGGGCACTCCCCCTATATTCCTTGCAGGAACACAGGGGGAGAGGTTGAGATGTATTCCTTTTTCGCCCTTGCTTTGATTTTATGAGCTACACAGAGAGAAAGGGGTGTAAGTGTCGTTTTGAACAGCTTTTTACCCTTTCGGAACTTTGTGGGTATTCTCCCTTTTCCCCTGCCGTGTTTCGTAGCCTTACGGGGTGTTCTGTGAAACAGTAGAGACACTGAACAATCCATTGTTTATATAGATTTGGGCTTTTTATTTATGAACTTCTACCCGTTGTGTCGAGGGTTTAGTTGCATTGCGCTCCTCTGTGGCTTTTACGACGGCTTCGGCAAGTTGCTTGAAAGCTAATCCGGTAATGGTATCGTCGAGTGCCACGGGGTGTCCCGCATCACCGCTTTCGCAGATACTTTGTACAATAGGTATTTGTCCCAAAAGAGGAACTCCGGTTTCTTGGGCCAGTCGTTTCCCTCCGTCTTTACCGAACAGGTAGTATTTGTTTTCCGGGAGTTCGGCAGGAGTGAACCAACTCATGTTCTCGACCAATCCCAGTATAGGGACGTTTACCTTATCCCCGGTAAACATACTGATACCTTTGCGGGCATCAGCCAAAGCAACTTCTTGCGGAGTGGTTACTACAATCGCTCCGGTGATAGCGAGTGTCTGTACCAAAGTGAGGTGTATATCGCTGGTTCCCGGTGGCAAATCGAGTACAAAATAGTCGAGTTCGCCCCATGCGGCATCGGTGATGAGTTGTTTCAAAGCATTACTTGCCATTCCTCCCCGCCAGAGTACGGCATCGTTTTTACGAACAAAAAAACCGATGGAAAGGATCTTCACGCCGTATCGCTCGACCGGGAGAATGAGATCGCGTCCTCCGATGTTCTCGGTATAGACTTCGGTGTCTTCGATATTGAACATCGTGGGAGCCGAAGGGCCGAATATGTCGGCATCCAGCAGCCCGACTTTATACCCTTGGCGGGCCAACGCCACAGCTAAATTGGAGGCTATGGTAGATTTACCAACGCCGCCTTTTCCCGATGAAACGGCAATGATATTCTTTACATCGGGCAAGGGATTCTCGGGGTTCGGACGAGCTGTTTGTCTTGCCTTTACAGCTATATTTCCTTTGATATTTACTTCTGGACTTACGAAAGTGAGAATGGCAGTTTCGGCGGCTTTCACGACCGATCGGATAAAAGGATCGGTCGGCTTGTCGAAAATGATGGAGAAACTTACTTTGTTACCGTCGATACGAATGTCGTCTTCGATCATTTCGTTAGCGACCAAATCTTTCCCGTTGCCCGGGTAACGCACTTTGGCGAGTGCGTCGAGTATTAGTTTCGGATATAGTTGCATATTGTCGTGTTATTTTGATGTTGTATTTTCTTGACTGCTTTGTTTACCGCTACGTTTTCCCCGATTGAAGCTCCGGTATGTGTCATAAGGAATATCAACGTCGGGTTCGATGAATTGTTCACGGGGTTGGCAGACGAAACGAATATATTTGATATTCATGCCCCGTTCGAGCCACTGTTGCTCGTAGAAAGTTTTTATTTCCAGTATGTCGTCGGTTATTCCCGAATGGTAGAGATCGTCGGTCGAAACCTGTACGGGATAGCCGTTTGCTTTTACCATTTCACAAGTATAGGTGTACATGAACGGACTGTCGCTTTTCAGATGGATCAAACCTTCGGGCGATAGAATATTTTGGTATAGTTGCATAAACCGGGTAGAAGTGAGCCGCTTTCTCACTTTTTTCATTTGCGGGTCGGGGAAGGTAATCCATATTTCTGATACTTCACCTTTGGCAAAAAAACGATCGATCAACTCTATATTGGTACGAAGAAAGGCTACGTTATTTATTCCTTCTTCGAGGGCCTGTTTGGCTCCACTCCACATGCGGGCTCCCTTTATATCTATTCCTATAAAGTTTTTTTGCGGGTAACGTTTTGCCAGACCTACGGCATATTCGCCTTTTCCACAGCCCAATTCAAGGACTATCGGATTTTCATTTTTGAAGAATTGTTTTCCCCATTTGCCTTGCATCTCAAATCCTTTTTCTTGTAGTGCAGAGAAAGGATATTGGAATACATGTGGGTAGCCTTGCAGGTCGTCGAATTTTTTCAGTTTATTTTTTCCCATTTTGAAATGAATATCGACAAGTTCTGGTTAATTGACTCTTCCTAATTTTAAATGATAGTATTTTCCTGATTCTATTTGTACAGAAAGGATAAATACTTCTCCCGAATACGATTGAGTATCGATTTTCGCTTCGGTCGTTTTGCCTTGTTTTTGATATATTGTGCGTCCGTCAATTGTATACAGGGTTATGCGGTGCATGGGTTCGTACGAATTTACGATGAGTATTTTTTGTTCGAAATATGCTTTCAACGCCTTGTCGTCGATTTGTTGCTCATCTACCTCGGATAAATAACGAATGTCAAACTCTTTCCATTGAGGCGTGTTCAAATAGAGAGATAGACTTTCGTCGGGGATTCCCAGCCGGCAATCTTTTTGCGGAACATTTCGAAAGACATTTTCTCCCAGTATCGGAGGCTCGGTCGGATAGGATAACATAACATTCAATCTCGTGCAATTATCGAAGGCGTGGTCTCCGATGGTCTTGACTGTCGACGGTATTTTTGCGGAAAATAAATATTTCATGCCATAGAACGGCCATCGACCTATTTTTTCAGTTCCTTCGGGCAGGAAGGAAAGTCCTGCTATTCTACTGCATCCGGCAAATGCATAATCGCCTATGGTTCGGACAGACTCTGGTAGAATACAGTCGGTGAGCGATGTGCAATAATAGAATGCACCTTCTCCTATTTCTGTTATGGTATTGGGGGCTTGTATGGAGAGTAGTTTTGTACAATGGTCAAAGGTGTAAGGGGGCAGGTTTTCCAATGGACATTCTTTTATATCGACCTCTGTTAACGAGATACAGTGGGAGAAACAACCTTCGCCCATAGATTCTAGTTTTTGAGGGAGTGTTATTCCCGTCAGAGACGAGCATCCGGCAAAACATTCTTTGCCGATAGATTGTAACGAGGCGGGTAGGGTTATCGAGGATAAGGCGGTACAGTTGAGAAATGCTTGGTTTCCTATCGAACGAAGGACAGACAGGGAGAGGTCTATTCCAGTAAAAGAGGTGCATTGTTTGAATGCATATTCGCCTATTTTTTCCAATGTCTGTGGTAACGATGTGTTCAAAGAGAAACAGTCGCAAAAAGCGAATCCTGCTATTTCTTGTAAATTGTTTCCCCAATCTATGTTTTTTAGTTTAGGACAGCCTGCGAAAGCGCCTTTTCCTATTTTTTCGGTATTCCGGGGGAGCCGTACGGTCGTTAACTCTTGAAATCCGAAGAATGTGTTTGCCGGAATACAGTTGGCATCGAAACGGGTTTGATTTCCGAGGTAAATATCTCGACTTTCGAATGCATCTATCGTACAATCTGCAAGGTCTATGCCGGTTAAGTGAAATAGGGAGTCGTTTATGAAAGTAAAATCGCGAACGTCGATTGTTCCTGAGACGGTTAGATTCGTGATTGTCCGATGCTGTTCTCCGATGAGAGATTGTAGTTGTCCCGCTTCGGTGTGACAATTGTAATTTGTCGCCTGCAAATGTTTCCCGACGGATAGGAACAGAACGATATATAACAACTTTCTCATTGGAGTGACGGCGGGTTTGATTGTTTTATAAAAATAGAGAGAGATAGGAATAAGATAAAACGGACAAGCTCGTTTTTTATACCAAGTCGCACCCTATTTTTGTATTTGCAAAGATAGTATAAACGAATGTAGAAACAAATTTTATTTGTCGGGTCGGTATGTTCGGGTGTTTTTGTTTTGACGGACAGAATGTTGAGCCTGAATTGTTGAAAAAACGGAGACTATATTTGGGGGTAATCTTTAATCTCTTGATATGCGATAATGTGCGCCGCAGTCGAGTATGAAATCCAGTACATCTTTGAAAAGTTCTTCTACATGGGACGGCACAAATACATACGACGTGTCGCCGCAATGTTTGCATATGGTTTGGGGTAAGTCGGTTAATTTTACATCGAGGTGTTCCGACATAGCCATTGCTTCGTCTTTTTCGATTATCGCATAGGTATGATGTTGTACATTTTTATAATCGTAAAAGGTCAGACAGATGACCAGACTTTTAGTGTAGTTGAATCCGACCGTAAGTGTCGACCAAGTGTCGAAGTCCTCGTGGGACATGGCGATGGTTATTTCTTCCAATGTTGACATAATTTTCGTGAATGTATTGTGGGCGAGCTATATATATATCGTAGTCATTAAATGCGGCTGTCTATGCGTATAATGTTTTCGACAATGAACAGATCGCAAATTTCTTTTTTCTCGATTTCGATGTCGTCGTATTCTTTGTTTTCACTGCGTAGGATAACCCTATCGGGATTATCGTGTTTACGAATATATTTGACCATGCGGTAATCTTCCAGCAATATGACGTAGATTTGCCCCCAGAAGATAAGCTGGGGATTTTTTATTTCGCGGATTGCGATCATGTCACCATTGTTAATAACGGGTTTCATGCTGTCTCCGCTTACTTTGACAATGCTGCAATCGGGATTGATGAAAGGAACGTCTATACTGCCGATTACCAAATCTTCGGTAAACATGCGATCCCGCGCCAAATTACCGGCGGTTACGTCCAGACCGTATACTTTCGCCCCATTTCTTGCTTCTGGTATAATCGCTTCCGAGGGAAGGGTTAATGTGCGTATATGAGAGTGTGCATCGTTGTCTGAGGGACGAAACATATATCCTTTACCCGTACATAGCCATTCTTTCGATACGCCCAAGTCTGCGACGATTCTGTTGATAAGTGAGTCGCTGACAGGTAGTTTTCCGGTCAGGTGTTTCGAGAAGTTGGACGCATCGATCGATATGCGTTTGGCAAATTCCGACTGGGTTACTCCAAAGTTTTCCATCAATGTCTTGATTCTCTCTATTTTAGCTTCATTCTCCATAGTCGTTCACATTTTTATTTTTATAATATGGTAAAATCACCATAAATAATTTGCTTTTCAATAAAAGCGGTAGTATATTTGTGTGGTTTTATTACCAAAACAAAGGTATAAACTTTTTTTGAAAAACAAAATAATAGATTAGTAATTAACATAGTTAGCCATGTTCCATCGGGGTATATTGCCTATAAGAATTGTAAACAAAAGGAGGAGATACACAGGCAAAACGGGTAAATGCAGTGTGAATATACCCTGATGGAAGTGTGCTAACAGAATAGGAGAAGTTATGAGAACGATTGAATGGGAAGCTCCGGCTTTGGCATCATTAGCGGCAGCACATTGGTTGGTAGCTTATGAACGGGAAAATTCGCCACGAAAGAGGGTGAGGTATGAGAATGAAATAGAGTTCGACGGAGTAGCTTATATGTTGATGTGTGAAATCGAATTAGTGGAAAGAGAACATAAAGCGGTGTCGATGATGTGCGGTATAGAGCCCCAATATACCGATATGCCGGTAAGAATTATTGGAAATATGGGAAAGGCCATCTACGGGGGGAATAACGAAACGTGTAAAATATAATTGGGGTAAAAATAGTTGATTGGTTTGTATATCAACAACTTGTGTAAGTAAGGCGTGTGACAAATGGAAAAACGAAACGTTTACATTGCTTTACGCCAAGTTTACATTTAAGGGCTTTTTGAACGCCGTTCAAATACATTGCTTTACATTGGGGAACAGATAAGCGACAAATGACGAGTGTGAGGATTTATTTTCTCTCATGCGATGGTGAATAGTTAGATTGTTGTACAAATATAGCAGTTTGGGGCGTGTTATGCAAAAGTGCTGAAAATATCACTTGCCAATGTCACCGTATAACATAAAGCAAGATGTGCGACTTTATCAAGTCTAACAATCTTATATGTTTATAAATTATTCCATATAATAAGTATTTAGTATATTTGCATTAAAATAAACGCTATCTGTTATGACTAAGATTATCCATGTCCATTTGATTTTTGAAAAGAAGAACCTGTATTTTGGTAGTATTTCGGCTATATTTGATACTTTGACGGAGGAACAGATGGGAATCACTAAAAACAGTCTTTTACATGCCGGATTGACTGATGGATCCGTGAAAATGACTAAGCGTGCGATGATTATTCGGTCACATTTGATAACGAGAACTCGAAAGGTCTAAAACGTTTTGGAATGTATTTAAAGCCGCTTTTGCGGCTTTTTTTATGTTCTTTTTTGGGCGTATGTTTGAACGCCTTGAATGGTCAAAAAAATGGATAGGAGTGACATAAGGGGTGACGTTTGGGGTGACAAAAAGGGCAATGGAAAAACGAAACGTTTCGATAGGAGTGACGTTTGGAGTGACATTTTAGCCGTTTATATTTACGATTAGCATATTGGTAAGGTCTATTTATACCACATTTTCGGCCGTTTTGTACACATTGCAAGGGGGATATTGTATTTGACAAGTATTTATTTAC
>OHTW01000528.1_pt1 | contig 17471 bp, 18 predicted proteins | sample 1579031 | NCBI WGS metagenome assembly OHTW01 (sample SAMEA3879602, study PRJEB24766) | human gut metagenome | biome: human-associated habitat; feature: feces | place: USA | collected 1985/1987 | reverse complement strand
GAGCAGAAACTCATGTTTTTGTGCTTGCGGGGGCGGGCAAATTCAGCACCATAATGGATTGAAACGAACACCCATCGGTCGGCTGCCGGGTGGGTGTTCATTGTATAACACAGGCGCTGTGACGAATTTGTGACACTTTCCCCGCACTTTCGCGGGAGAATTTCAATGCAGCTTCTGGTATGATACAGACAAGGTTGATACACGACCCCAAATACTTCAAAAAGGAGCGTAATATACCATGAAAAAGAAAACAGTTTTGAGCTTTGCACTGGCACTGGCATTGATGGTATCGGCCATCGGCGCATCGACCGCAGCTTTGGCGGCTGCGCCTGACACGGTAGGGCAGACAACTGCCATTGCCACCGAGAATGAGAACGCCATCTGGGAGCAGATCGAGGCGGTGGAAGAGAAGAGCGACGCCATCTTCCAGAGAAACGCGGCGCTGTGGGAAAAGCTGGACGAAATCTGCAACGCCCTGCCTGATGACTATGACTTCACAAACTTTGATGAGGCGGCGTTTATCCGCAGCACCAACGCTCTGACGGAAGCGGAGAAGGAAACGCTTCTGGCGGACATCAAGGAGTTGAACGGCCTTGACACCGAGATGGAGGCACTGTACGCTCAGCTGCCCGACTGCGACAATATGCCTCTTTACGAGAAGGCGCTGGAAAAGGCCGACCCCAAGGTGCTGGATGAGATCGACACCCTGGAGCAGGAGTATGACCGCCTCTGCGAGAAGAACGCCGATCTGTGGGACAAGGTAGATGAAGCGTACTTCGATCTGCCGGACGACTACGACTTCGACAACTACGATGAGGCCGCCTTCATCCGCAGCCTGAGCTTCCTGTCCGACGCGGAAAAGGACGAGCTGATCGCCGACTATAACCGTCTGGTAGAGCTTGATAACCAGCTGTGCAAGCTGTACGATACCATTTGGGGCAACACCGGCTGCGAAAGCGGCATCTGCCCCATTTGACGGAAAGGTGAGATTCTGATAGTATAAAATCAACATCATGCCGATGCTGCGCCCACGCGCAGCATTTGGCGCTGCTTTCAAGGAGGTCACCATGGGACATTCCATCTATTTGGCGGACGATGAAAAGAGCATACGGGAGCTGCTCCATAGCTTCCTGGCAAGCGACGGATATACCGTGCGCTCCTTTGAAAGCGGTGACGCGCTGCTGGAGGCGTTTCGTCAGGAGCCTGCGGAGCTTGTAATACTGGACATTATGATGCCCGGCACGGACGGACTTACCGTGTGCCGGGAGCTTCGCGCTGTTTCCGATATTCCCATCATCCTGCTTACAGCCAAGGACAGCGAGCTGGACTACGTCATGGGCATCAGCCAGGGCAGCGATGATTATCTCACCAAGCCCTTTCGCCCGACCATTCTTCTGATGAAGGTCAAAGCGCTGCTGCGCCGTGTGGAGATGGACAGGGGAAAAACGGCGGCGGCGGAGGACGAGCTGCATTACGGGGATATCCGCTATTCCGCTACGGAAAACGCCGTCTTTTGCGGAAGCACGATCGTGGCGCTGACCCAGACCGAGCTGCGGCTGCTCAGCTATATGATGAAGCAGCCGGAAAAGGCCTATTCCCGTGAGGAGCTGCTCAGCGCGGTGTGGGGCTTCGACTCGGAGGTGGAGACCCGCGTGACCGACGAAACCCTGCGCCGTATCCGGAAAAAGCTGCTGCAAGCGGGCAGCACCGTCAGCATAAGCACCATATGGGGCTTTGGCTACAAGCTGAAGGGAGCAGGAAGCGTATGAAAAACATCAAGCTGCGAATCGTGTATCTGATCCTCGGTGCGGCACTGCTGCTCTTTGCCCTTTTCATGGTGGCGGTAAACCTCATCATACCTGCTCACTTTGTGAGTGAGGCAAAAAAGGCGCTCATCAGCGAGGCACAGTACCAGAACCGCACCATCCCCTATACCGACGATGAGCCGATCTATGACGAGGGCGAGGAGGAGGGGAATTTCTTTACCCCCAGCATCGTCTTTTTGGAACTGGATGACGGATACCGACCTAACACATGGAACCGGGATACCTATCGCCTGGAGAAAAAATTGCTGGAATACTGCGCCGGGCGGGATATTGCACTCAATCAATGCTATACCTTCAAAACGGACAGGCATCACCTGATATTCATGTCCGTGCAGGAGGAGCAGGACGATTGGGAAAAGCCATACGCCTACATCATGTATATAGACATTGGCCCAATCACCCGCTATATCGTGACGCTGAACTGGGCGTTCTTTGGAGTGCTGCTGGCAATCTCCTCCGTCATGTGTCTGCTGGGGTTCCGGTTTGGCCGTGATATTGAGAAGGAGGCGGAGCGGCAGCAGACCTTCTTTCAGAACGCCTCCCATGAACTGAAAACGCCGCTTATGGCGATACAGGGCTATGCGGAGGGCATACAGGCGGGTGTCATGGACGCAGGCGGCGCCGCCGAGGTGATTTTGTCGGAAAGCGAGCGCATGACGGGGCTGGTGGACGAGCTTCTGGACATCTCAAAAATCGATATGGGGCGGCAGCAGCTTACCCTTTCCGAGATGGATGTTCGGGAACTGCTCTACGACAGCATACGCGCCGTGGAGCCGGCAGCCGCCGCCGGCGGTATCACCATCACGCCGGACTTCCCCGAAACGCCCGTTATGGTCAGCTGTGACGATACCCGGCTGCGCAGAGCCGTCACCAATATCCTATCCAACGGTGTGCGCTATGCCCGCAGCGAACTGCGCCTGACCTGCCGCGCGGACAAGCGGTATGTGACGATACGGATACAGGACGACGGGGATGGCATTGCCGCGGAAGATCTGCCCCACATCTTTGACCGCTTCTACATGGGGCGGAGCGGAAAATCCGGCATCGGCCTTGCCCTGACCAAGGAGATCATCCACCTGCACAAGGGAACGATCCGCGCCTACAATGGGGACACCGGCGCCGTGTTTGAGATCTCCATTCCGGTGAGCAGATAAGAAGATCACCGCGCCGTCTTCGAGCGTCCCTCTTGCAAAAAGGACGGGCCTGGAAAGAATCTTTGCTGGTGCCGGGCGGAGAGTTTCCCGTGATTTCCTCTTGTGCCCACATTGTCAGAATGGAGTACATCTATGGACTGCAAAGCAAAAAAATATCTGCATATTTATGACTGGAACTACTGGTGGGGCTATTACCGCTGCGGCAAGGACTGGGAGCCTTTCCATGCGGCGGAGTTTTCTCTTTCCGAGGACGAGGCAGGAAAGGCGCCCTTTTTCCACTTTGATTTCCATAACCTCCCTGCCCTTCACCAGACTATTCTGGACGGTGAGTTTGTGGAGCCGGATAACCCGGATCATCCGCACTTTCTGGAGCAGGCAAGACGGCTCAGAAGCGGTGAACAGGACTGGTTCGTCGGGGCGCTGTACTATCCGCTTTTTTCACAGGAGATGCATTTCTGCAACGCCTCCGTCCGGAGCGGCGTCCCGCTGACACAGCTGCTTTCCCCATCTGTACCGCCCTATTACGGGGTGATCTTTCTCCGGGAGGAGCGCCCCCTCACTCCGGAGGTTCTGACACATTGGGCGGAGACACTGTCCAAACCCCTGTTCGGCCAGCAGTTTTCCTGCGAGCTTGCACAAGTCCCCAGCCGGCAGGAGGCGATGGAACAGTTTGAGAATGAGATGCGGCTGATGCGATGAACAAGTGCCAGCCGCGCTGCCCGGCGGCAACTGCAAGACCCCAAAGCCCTGCGGATGCAGAATTACTTACAACGGAGAATATGAATGACTTTTGAAATTCACAGTGATATCACGAATCATTCCATGACCATAGCCGCCCGCGCGATGCGCAAGGTGCTGCGGCGAAAACGCAGCATCCTTTGGGCCATTTTCGGCTGGAGCGTCTTTTTATTCAGCGCATTGCTGCTGATTCCATTCGATGGAGAGTCTTTTACGCTTGATGCCAGAACGGTGATTTCCTTGCTGGTAGAGGTGATACTGCTGTCCGTTCTGCTGTTTCAGGATCGGTTCAATGGCATGATCGCCCGCAAAAACGCGCTGGCGGGCACAAAGGACTATCATGTCGCATTCGGCGAGGATTCCTATACCGTCGTTACGGCGGCCACCACCTCCACGTTCCACTATGAGCTGATCGACGCACTGGCTGAGTCGCAGGACTACATCATCTTTCTGATGAAAAAACGCTATGCGCAGCCTCTGGACAAGCGCACCCTCACCGGCGGGACGGCGGAGGAATTCAAACGATTTCTTGAGGAGAAGACCGGAAAGACATTCCGGCGTGTGAAATGAACGGATTATCTATAACGCCTTTTCGCGGGCTGCATCTGCTCCTGCTTTTGCTGACAGCAGCGGCGGCGCTGCTCATATTCTTGCTGCTGCGCAAAAAACCGGAAGCACGTCGCTCCCGGCTTCTGATCGGCATGTGCCTTTTTAATCTTGCGCTGTTTACCTTCTACAAGCTCTCACTGTCCATGGACGCAGCGTATATCCGTGCATACTATCCCGATGGCTTCAACATTTTCAATGAGCTGCCGCTGCACCTGTGCAACATCAATCTGTTCCTGATCCCCATCGGACTATGGAAGAGAAATCGCTCGATCATGGGCTTTTCATTCTTTGTAGCGCCCCTTGGCGCACTGATGGCGCTGCTCTTTCCGGAGCCTCTGTTCTCCGGCTTTTCGCTGTTCCTGCCGCGGATCTTTGGCTACTATGTGACCCACGCGATCCTTGTTGTCTGCGGACTGAGTCTGGCGACGCTGGGGTTTTACCGCCCCGACCCAAAGGATATCCCACGGATCCTCAAGACCTTTGGTTTGCTTGCCGTTGGCGCGCACCTTATCAATCTCCTGTTGCGCCTCACGCTCTGCCCGGAGGCAAACTACTTCTTCACTTATGGCGCGGAGATCGGTGTGCTCAAGCTGTTTTGGCGTATCATCCCGGTGCCGCTGCTTTACGGGCTGCCGGCACCGCTGATCCTTGCAGGCTATATGTACGCGGTCTGTGCGTTGTCCCGCCTGGCGCGAGGCGCGGAAGAAGCGTCTTTTTCATAAAACAGGACACAAAAAGCGGCCTTGGGCGCGATGAACTGCCCCGCTTTTTTGGTGGTTGGCAGTTGAACGCTGCCGGCCGCTTTTTATGCATCGGACAAAGCGGAGCGCTTCTGCGCTCCGCAGCAGGATATCAGAAAAGGCGGGCTGAGGCGCGCCGGGGAAGGAACAAGGTCAACAGAACCGAAGAAGGAGCGCGAGCAAAGGCCCACTGGGGCGCTTCCGGGAAGAATTCACCGTGCACCGCGTGCACGGCTTTTTCATATTCCGGCTCGCTGATGCCAACGGTGATGTTGATCTCGCGCGTGCCCTGCACGATCATCCGCACGTTGATGCCGGCGCGTCCGAGCGCACAGAGCAGACGGCCGGAGACGCCCGGCCTTCCCGCCATGTCCCGTCCGACGATGGACACCATGGCAAGCCCGTCTGCAACGCAGATGCTGTCCGGGCGGACGGCGGCGGAAATGTCCGACAAAAGCGCCTCGCGGCAGGCGGAGACCGCCGCGGCCGGGGCGATGAACGAGATGCTGCCAAGCCCCGTCGCGATGTGGTCAAAAGGGACTTCGTGCGTTTCGAGCACCGAGAGAATCCGGCGGCAGTAGCCCACGGCGCTGTTCATATTTTCCTTCTCCACCTGTATGGAGCAATAGCCCTTGCGCCCTGCGATTCCCGTGACGGGACAGACGGAAGGAGGGCTCTGCGAGGAGACGAGGGTACCGGGGGTGTCCGGCTGCATCGTGGAGCGGATGTGAATGGGAATGCCCATACGCCGGGCTGGCGTCACCGCGTCCTCGTGCAGCACGTTGGCCCCCATATACGCGAGCTCCCGTACCTCGTCATAGGCCATGGCAGGAATCGCCCTTGCGCTGGGCACGATTGCGGGATCGGCGCGGAAGATACCGGCTACGTCCGTCCAGTTTTCGTAGGCATCCGACCCGGAGGCGCTTGCCAGCAGCGCCCCGGAGATATCCGAGCCGCCGCGCGGCAGCGTGTGGATGCGGCCGTCCGCGCCGCCGCCGTAGAAGCCGGGCATGACGGCACGCTCCATGTCGCGGAGCCTGCGCGTTAGCGACCGTTCCGCCAGCTTGTGCTGCGGGAAGCCGTCAGCGTCAAAGAAGTGCAGCTCTGCCGGGTCGAGAAACGGCCAGCCCAGCAGGGCTGCCAGCATCCGCCCGCTGAGGTATTCACCCCGGCTGACACAGTATGCTTCGGATGCGCCGGAGGCAAGCGCCGCCTCGATTTGCCGCAGCTCCGACTCTAAGTCTATGGCGAGATCAAGCTCCTGCACGATCTGCCGGAACCTCGCAGCGACAGGCGCAAAGGCAGTCTCGGGGTCTGTGCCTGTTTTTACAGCGGCATGGCAGTCATACAGCAGATCCGTCACCTTTTTGTCCTCCGCAGAGCGCTTTCCCGGGGCGGAGACCACGACAAAGCGCAGCTCCGGGTCTGCCGATACGATGCGCTTTACCTGCCGGAAGCGGGCTGCATCTGCCAGAGATGTGCCGCCGAATTTCGCTGTTTTCATAGGGCGTCTCCCTTCAAAAGATCGTCCATATCGTAAAGACCGGGCTGCCTGCCGCAGAGGAAGACTGCTGCCCGCAGCGCACCCTCCGCGAACAGCCGCCGGTCATGCGCCTCGTGCTTCAGACTCAGCGTCTCGGCTCCGGTCGAGATCAGCACCTCATGGATGCCGGTCACACTGCCGAGGCGGATGGAGGATATGCCGATCTCGCTGTGGTTTCGCGGTGAAAAGCCGCTGCGGCCGCACACAAGCGCTGCCTCCGGCCGCTCTTTTTGAATGGCGGCGGCGAGCATACGCGCCGTGCCGCTCGGAGCGTCCGCCTTGCGGCTGTGATGCGTCTCCACGATCTCGATCTCCGCCTCCGGAAACAGGCGCGCGGCCTCGCGCACAAGGCCGCAGAGCGCCGCAATACCGAGACTCATGTTGCCGGAAAAAAAGACGGGGATCTGCTCTGAGGCGCGCTCGATGCGCGCGCGCTCCTGCTGCGTGTGTCCGGTGGTGCCGATCACGATGGGAAGGCCGTGCTCCAGCGCAAAGCCAAGCGCACTTTCGGTTGCGGTGTGAAAGGAAAAGTCGAGCACGACGTCGGCAGGCTCCAGAACTTCGGAAAAGGACGCAAACGCGCCGTTTCCGCTGCGGCTGACCATGGGGCCTGCGGTGCAGCCTGCAAATCCGGCGTCCAGCAGCGCGCGAAGCGCTCTGCCCATCGCGCCGTTTGCTCCGTGCAGAAGGATATTTGTCATCTCAAACACCCCATACTTCGAGCGCGTTCAGAAGGACGGCCCGGCGTCCTTCCTCCATCGGCGTGAGCGGCAGACGCAGCGTGTCGGTGCCGTAGCCCATTTTTGCCAGCGCCGCCTTGACCGGAATGGGATTGACCTCGGAAAACAGCGCGTCTATGACGGGCAGCAGACGGCACTGGAGCGCCGCAGCGCCGCGCACATCGCCGGAGAAGAACAGCTCGCACAGCCGAACCGCCTCCTTGGGCAGCACATTGGAGAGCACGGAGATACAGCCCTCGCCGCCCATGGCGAGGATGGGCACGATCTGATCGTCGTTGCCGGAATAGACGTCCAGATGAGCCTCTGCCTTGTGAAATAGCGATACGATCTGCGAGATGTTCCCGCTTGCCTCCTTCACGGCGGCAATGCGCGGATGCCCGGCAAGTGCGGCGCAGGTCTCGGGCAGCAGGTTGCAGCCCGTGCGGGAGGGAACGTTATAGAGGATCACGGGCTTATCTGATGCATCCGCGATGGCGGTATAATGGGCAATCAGCCCCCGCTGTGTGGCCTTGTTATAATAGGGCGTCACCACCAGACAGGCATCCGCTCCGGCGGCGCAGGCAAACCGCGTCAGCTCGACGGCTTTTTCGGTGCAGTTTGCGCCGGTGCCCGCAATGACCGGTACGCGCCCGGCGGCCCGCTTTACGGCAAATGCGATCGTCTGCCGGTGCTCCTCGGCGGTCATTGTGGACGCCTCGCCCGTTGTGCCGCAGGTGACAAGCCCGGCAACGCCGCTTTCGATCTGCCAGTCTATGAGTCTGCCGTAGGCGTCATAGTCGATGGCGCCGGAAGATGTCATCGGGGTGGCAAGCGCCGTGGCGATGCCGCGGAAAAGTGTTTTCTGTTTCATTTGAGCTACCTCCTGTTTCTGTAGGTCGTCAAGTTCTTCTTTCCTGTTTGAGCTTTCGGATGACCGGCGCACTGCCCATGAGATATCCGATGCGCCAGCCCGTCATCGCCCACGGCTTTGAAAAGCTCTGGGCGATCAAAAGCCGCTCCCGCAGGCCGGGCAGGGCCGCAGGGTCCGGACAGGGACGCGTGCACAGCCCGCGATAAACGTCGTCGCAGAGTATAAAGATGGGCTTGTCTCCGACTGCGCGGCGGACGGCGGCCTCACATATGGCTGCGGGCGTGGGAAGATCCGGCTCACCGATGGTGAGCACGATGCAGTCCTCACGCTCTGCGGCGAGGGCGGTATAGCGGCGAATGGCGCTCAAAGAGAGCCCGCCGAGCGATGTGCAGAGCCTGTCTACCATGCCGTTCCTCCCGCGACCGCTTCATAATAGCGCACGCCCGCTTCCAGCACGCGCTCGTCAAAGTCAAACTCCGCCGTGTGCAGCGCCGGTGTGCCGCCGCAGCCCAAAAACAGAAACAGGCCGGGAAGCCGCTGCTGATAGTATGAAAAATCGTCGCTTGCCATGCTCGGCGCGCTCAGCGCCTCGATGGGAAACAGCGCAGAAGCCCTGCAGAGCAGATCGGGCGGATTCACAACAGCGGGGTAGCCCTCGCTGAAATGCACGGCAGCCTCGCAGCCGCTGGTTTGCGCGGCATGGCGGCTGATCGTCTTCAGAGCCTCCCGGATGCTGCAAAACGCAGCATCATCGAGCGCGCGTAGACTGCCCTCCAGCCGTGCGCTTCCGGCGAGCGCATTGCGGACGCTTCCGGCCTCCATGCGTCCAAAGCCGAGCAGGAACTCCGGCCTTTGCGGGAGCGACAGCGCCGCCGCCTCGTTGTAAAATGCCACGCAGGCGGCAAGCGCGTCGCGGCCGGAGCCGGCGGAGCAGAAATGTGCGCAGCGGCCCGTGGCGGTGAACGTCACCTCGGCCGAGCGCGCCATCATGGGGCCGGGCAAACCGGCGAGCGTACCGGCAGGAAGCCCCGGCCAGAGATGCAGGGCGAAAATGGCCTTGACGCGCAGCCGCTCAAAAACCCCTGTTTCACAGATCCGTCTGGCTCCGCCGGTCGTTTCCTCGGCGGGCTGAAACACCAGCAGGACGTTGTGCGGCAGATTTTCCTTTCCGCGCAGCCTGCGGCCAAGCTCCAGAGCCATCGCCATGTGCCCGTCATGACCGCAGGCATGCATGCGCCCGCTGTGCTGAGAAGAAAACGGCAGACCTGTCTGCTCCGCAATGGGCAGTGCGTCCATTTCAGCGCGAAACGCCAGTGTATCCGCCGCGCCGAAGTCAAAATAGGCGCATACGGCGCTGTCAAGCGGGAAAAACACCTCGCAGCCGAGCGTGCCGAGGACGTTTTGTAAATAGTCCATGGTCTTGGGCAGCTCGTCGCCCAGCTCAGGGATGCGGTGCAGGGCGCGCCTGTCCGCTGTCATGGGGGTGAGCGTTTGCATATTTGTAAACCTTCCTTGCTGCTTTTTGAATGTCATGCGTCTGCGGCTCAAAGCTCCCGCAGGGCGTCCACCAGCGCTGTTTTTGCAGCGGACACATCGCTTTTGTGCTTGATGATGTGCGCGGGGCATCCGGCGACCACGCTCTCAGGCGGTACGTCCGATATGACGACCGCACCTGCGGCGACGACCGCACCGCGGCCGATGTGGCAGCCCTCGAGCACCACTGCATTCGCCCCGATGAGTACCTCATCCTCCACAACGACGGGCAGTGCACTCGCGGGCTCGATCACCCCGGCCAGCACCGCGCCTGCGCCGATGTGGCAGCGTGCGCCGACCGTTGCGCGGCCTCCGAGCACCGCGCCCATGTCGATCATGGTGCCCGCGCCCACGCTTGCGCCGATGTTGACGATGGCGCCCATCATGATGACCGCGCCCTCTCCGATCTCGACCTGCTCGCGAATGATGGCGCCCGGCTCGATCCGGGCGTTCAGCCCCTTCGTGTCCAGCAGAGGAACGGCGGAATTGCGGCAGCTGCTCTCGACCACGATATCGGCAATGGCGTCCTGCTGCGCCTCGATGGCGGGGCCGATGTCCCGCCAGTCGCCAAACACAATTTTTGTCCCGTCTCCCGCCGGAAAGACTCTTGCATTCGGAAAGCTCGTGGGCGAGCGTTCCCAGAGGTAGACCTTGACCGGCGTTTTTTTCTCGGCAGTGCGGATATATTCGATCAGTTCCGCTGCATTCATATGTGCGCTCCTTTTCATGCTTATTTACTGTAAATCCATCATATCGGATACTTTGATGCAATACAATGCACAATAATGCGAAGATTATTGCAAAAAATGCTCATTTCGCCGCCATAAAACGCTGAACTGCCAATTTGCCGCCGCCTTCTGCGGCTGGACAGCAAAAGACCGCTGACCCGAGCTCTGAGCGCAAGGTCAACGGTCTTTTAAGGATTAAAGACACGTATCTTTATGGTGAAGACACGGTTTATAGTGCAGAATATGCAATATACCGCTCCGCTTCTGCATCACTCTTTCCGGCTTTATAGGGTAGTATTCCCCTGTGAAAATCCATATAACTCCTTGAGCGTCGAGCTTTATGCTGTCTGCATTTCGCTGCCGAGAACGTGGAGCAGGGTATTACAATCCCGCCCCACGTTCTGCTATCCCATTTTCTGCTGCTTAAAAGCACCTTGTCATAACTTAACCTGTTCTGCGCTGCTTGGAATCGGAATTTTGAGATGTGCCCGGCACAGTCTCGTACTCCTGACGGGAAAACCAGTCGGTTTTCTTCCCGGTAATATCCCCGGATACTGCATCGACCTTGTAGGAATACGCACACTTGTCCGTGTAGAACTCCAAGATGTAGCAGGGCTTGCCAGAATTGCGGCTCAGCTCCTCTCGGGTGAACACGATTTTCTGCGCTGCCTCATCCAGCCCTGCGTCCTCTAATACGATCTGCTTTGCCTTTTCCAAGCCGATAAACTCCGGGGCAGGGGGAATGATCTTATCGCAGGTCTTATCCATGATCACGCCCAGAACGGCGTTGATTTTGTAAGTCCAACGAGCAGAGGCACTTTCAAAGGCGAAGTAATAGTAGGGCGACTTGATGCCGCCGGCAACCAGCGTTTCCTCGGTAAAGGTGACCTTTTCGCTGACCCCGGCATCGTCCAGTGCGATTTTCTTCGCGTCCGCCAGAAGAATGAAGTGGTAAGCCTCCATGATGCTGCCGTTCTTGGCGTCCACCTTGTAAGAATACTGCTTCTTCGCGGTGTAGAACTCCAGGATGTAGCAGGGCTTGCCTGAATTGCGGCTGAGCACCTCCTTGGTGAACACGATTTTTTGTGTGGATTCATCAAGTCCCGCGTCCTTCAGGGCGATCTTCTTTGCTTCTTCCAAAGAGATGAAATCTGCAGTGTCGCTTTCCGTTGTGGCGGTCTCTTTCTGCTTTTTCTCCAGAACGATGCCCAGCACTGCATCAATGCGGTATGTCCACTGTGTTTTTGCATCGGCAAAGACGAGCCGGTAGTAAGGCGTTTTGATGCCGCCGCTCACAAGGGTTTCCTCGGTAAAGCTGACTTTATCCGTGCATCCGGCATCATCCAGGGCGATTTTCTTCGCTTCGGAAAGAGTGATAAATTTCCCGGCGTAAATAATGCTGCCGCTCTTTGCGTCGATTTGGTAGAAATATTGATTCGTCCCGGTGTAGAACTCCAGCAGGTAGCAGGGCTTGCCCTGATTGCGGTTCAGCTCCTCTCGGGTGAACACGATCTTCTGCGTCAGTTCATCAAGCTTCGCGTCCTTCAGTGCAATCTTCTTTGCTTCCTCCAAGGAGATGAACTTCGATACGCTGACAGAAACAATGCCGGAAGCATCTTGGAATTTGAGAAGCTCGTCCAACGACATGCGGGCAACCTCGTCCGTGGGCAGCCCGGTTTTGTTTGCTGCGGTAAGGATCCAGTCGGCGCGGCCAAGGGAAACATGGAATTTCTCGGCGATCTTCGCCACTTCAGCGTTTTCCGTCAGTTCGGAGTGGAAAACCAATGTGCCGACGGCATCGGTCTGCTCCAGGGCCTGCTGGATCTCCGCAGAGAGCGATGCCTTTAGCTCGGCGTTCGCATCAAGACGGGAATCAAAAGAGATCAGAACAGTCGCTTCGCCATTTTCCATATATCCGCAGGCTTCGTAGGCGGCGACCGTGCGCGTTAGAGCGGTCTCGACGCTCTGCTTTCCCAGCGCAACATCGCTGAGCGCATTTTCCGCATCGCTGTTCAGACTGCGGATGCTCTTGACGGCGCCGCTCTTGGCAATCGTATATTCCACGCTGGGGTTGACATCCATTGTGAAGGTGCCTGCTGTCGCATTGCTTCGGATGGCATGTGTGGCGATGCCGGTGCAGAGAACCAGTGCAAGGCAGGCAGCCATTGTTCCAAGCTTGGCCCAGCCGGGCTTTCTTTTGGTATTTGCTTCGCTTTCCGCGTCAGCGATAAGCTCGTCATTGATCTTTCCGATCGAACGAAGAAGAACTTCGGTTTTCATAGCATAATTCCCTCCTTTTCAAGAAATCGTCTTAATTCGTTTCTCATACGGAAAAGCAAAGACGTCACCTTGCTCTCGCTCATTCCGTATGCGTCCGCAATATCCCGTATTGCGTAGAGATGATAGTATCTGCGGACAAAAATGTTACGGTTCAGTTTGGGCTTTGCATACAGGAAGCGGTCAATGGCGGCAGCCAACTCATTTTCTTCTATGGTCTGCTCCACAGTCGTTTCCGAAGGAACGCAGGCTTCCAGCTCAGACAGCGCGAGGACTACTTGTCCGTGTCCGCGTTTTTCGGCAGTATACCGCTTATAACGGTTCAGAGCGAGGTTGCGCGTGATTTTCCCTAAGTAGATCGACAAACGGTTCGGACGCTGCGGCGGAATTGAATTCCATGCGCCGAGGTATGTATCGTTGGCACATTCCTCCGCATCCTCTTTGTTACGCAGTATGTTATATGCAATCGTGTGGCAGTAGCTCCCGTACTTTTCTGCGGTGGCGGTAATCGCGCTCTCGTTACGCGCCCAGTACAATTCTATGATCTCATGGTCTCTCATTGCGCCCTCCCTTCTCTCTGCGTAAAGGCCTTTCACCTATATAGACAACAAAAATCGCCGTTCATTGCGTGTATTGCACACAAAGCATGCTTGTAAATTCATTATATCGTGTGGCAGATCTGATTTCCACCGGAATAAGCACTCCGCTTTAAGGAAGCAGGCACAGAAGCTGCGGCGGCGGGGAAGATGAGCCCCGCCGCGCAAAATAAATATATACGATTTTTCCGCTCCCGGCTATTGAGGAATACAAAATGTCTCACGAAATGGCAGACTAAATGGCAGGGTTTGCGCCGATGACACGAAAAAGACGCTGTGGTATAATCGTACCGTCCCCCAATGGGTCGTGAAACCCGGCATGAATGCCGAATACTGCCCAAAGGAGTGCTGAATATGAAATATTGTCCCTATTGCGGCGCCGATCTTGCTGATGGCGTCGCTTCTTTCTGCATGGAGTGCGGGAAGAGCCTGCCGACTGCGGAAGGTGGTCAGAAAAAGCCAAAAGAGAAACCCGTAAGGTCACAAAAGCGTATGGAAAAGAAACGCAAGCACCCGTCTCCAAAGCCACGGAAAAAGCATGAAAAGCCTGTCGGTGAACACGTGGGGGGAGCTTTTGCTCCAAATCTTGGCTTTTTGAGGGAGCTTTTTTGCTGCTGTTTTCTGCCTCCTGGTGTGCATGAATGTCGTGCAAAAAAGCAGCAGAGACTATGTAATAGCATTCCTGCGGCAGAAGGACTTTACCGTATTTGCTGATATGCCAGGCGTCTGGGCGATCTCCCCATAACCATTCCCGGCAGCACGCAGCTTTTTAATCTGTTCTCTCTGATTGTATGTCATAACCCTTCGGCTCCTTCCGAGGGAAGCTCTTTGCTGTGTCTCCCTCACTCACTGCCGAAGAATTCACCCCATCGTTATGACATCCAAATTCGGAACACGAAAAAAGCTATTACACTGTATGATTTCTCAATAATTTAGGGTATATAAAAGTATGTATTATATAGTGAGATGGGAATTTGGTGTTCCAACGTGTTCTCGTGTTCCAATAACCGTGGAAAAACTGCAAAAAATGTCCACCGGTATACCGAGTATTAACTCAATACGCCAGTGGGCTTTATGCATCTTATTTATTTCTTGTTCACTCCGGCAGCTTAGTATAAATGAGCAGTCCTCTGACAGAGAACGATGGTGATAAGCACCTGCGTGAAAATCCAGAATTTCCACATGGTACTGTCAGCCTTGATGATGTCCTTCTTGATTTTCTTGCCTCTATTATAGTTTTCTGCTGCTTTTCAATCAATTAGTCTCACGCCTGCCGGGGAGCACTTTTACCGCAAGAGCATTATCATCCGCAGTGATCTGGAGCAGCTTATCCGCGAGACAAAGCGGCTGGATGCGGATGACAGCTACACGCTTCGTCTGGGCTGCTATAAGGGCTACCACGGCGGCGAATTTTCGGAGGCCATTGCAAGGTTTTCCGAAAAATATCCCAAGGTCTTGGTCTGCACGGTGATTACCGGTTTGCGGATTCTCTGCAAGAAGCGCGGCTGATGATCATCACCGGACAGGGCTATCTGCCGGTGGACGTGATCGGAGAGCAGGTGTGGTTTGATTCCGCCGTGAAGCGTATCCCGCTGGTGAGAAGAGGCGAACCGGTGACCAAGACCTACTGCGTATTCTGGAAGAAGGACAATTCCGGGTATTATATCGAGGAGTTTGCGGAGATGCTGAAAGAGGAGTTTGCGTGAAAGCGTATTCCTCTGTTGTCTCCATACTAAACAAACTTATCTAAAAAACTGCATCGCACTACAACAGTGCGATGCAGTTTTTATTCTACCTGCTCCTTTAATACAGGGTAACAAGACCCTATACCGCATTCATGTCGCGCGAAACGCTACGGTTTAAACTGCGCTCGCGAACCGGGCTGCCGCAAAACATACCTTGGACTACCGGGTTGCGTAGCACCTACGGTTTACTCCATTGTCCCGAACCGGGCTGCCGCAAAACTCAGCAGCGCACTCATGTTACGCGTAGCACCCACGGTTTACTCCATTGTTCCGAACCGGGCCACCGCAAAACTCAGCAGCGCACTTATGTTACGCGTAGCAACCACGGTTTCCTTCATTGTCCCGAACCGGGCAACCGGAGATATATGTATCCGTAGCAGCCCCAATTCGCCTCTAAAAAGTAAAAACAAAAGACCGCAGCTTGAGCTGCGGCCTTTTGTTTTGGAGAAATAGAGAGGATATATGTCGGGAGGAAGAGAGAGAACCCTCCCGATAAAGGAGAAGAAACATAGCGTGGTTATTGCTTCGGAATGCCGGAGGCTCCGAATTCGCTGACGCCGTTCGTCCCGGACTCGGGCTTCGACTCGTCGAAGGTGATATTCAGCGTCGCGTACTCGCCGCCGCGATAGACGACGATGTCGGTGCTTTGACCGGCTTTGAAGTTTTTGACCGCGGCATTGAGGTCGGAGTAGCCTCCGATGGCCTCGCCGCCGACTTCGGTGATTATATCGCCGGCAGCCAGCCCCGATTTCTCGGCGCATCCGCCGGATTCGACGTTGTACACATACGCGCCCTCGGGCATGTTGTAGTACTGCGCATACATTGATGTGTAGCGGTTGTCGATGTTGACGCCCATATAAGCCTTGCCGCTGACGTAGCCCTTGGTGATGAGCTCGTTTGCGATATCGGCTGCGTCGTTTATCGGGATCGCAAAGCCCAGACCCTCAACTCCGTAAGAGCCGACCTTTGCCGTTGCAATGCCGATGACCTCGCCGCTTTCATTGTAAACAGGTCCGCCGGAGTTGCCGGAATTGATGGCGGCATCGAACTGGAACATGTTTATCGGGGCGCTGCTGTGGTCGGTCGTGATGCTGCGGTCAAGCGCGCTGACACGGCCTGAGGTCATCGAAAAATCAAGCTCGCCGAGCGGATTGCCGATGGCAAAAACACTGTCGCCCACTGCGATATCGTCGCTGTTGCCGATCGTGGCCGGAGTCAGATCCGATGCGTCGATCTTCAGCACGGCAACGTCGTTGTCCTCGTCGAAGCCGACGATCTTGGCTTCGTAGCTCGATTTATCCTTGAACAGGACGCTGACCTTGTATCCGCTTTCTTGTGCCGACTCGATAACGTGATAGTTCGTCAGTATATATCCGTCGGCGGTTATTACAAATCCGGTTCCGGCGACCGCGCTTGCGCTCCGCTGGCCGAATATGTTGGCATAGGTGCTTTCAAGCGAAACGCCCACTGTCTGCCGGCAGCCGAGCTCGTATATCTCGTTTGCCGAGGCGGTTTCGGTGCTGACCTTCTTGATGTTGGTCGTGCTGACGATGGGCTTGGTGGCATCACCGGCCGGCGCGTCGGCCGCGATGCTGCCCTTGACTGCGTTCCATGAAATGAAGCCGCCGGCAAGGCCGCCGACGAGTGCGCACACAAGGCACAGACACGCCGTTTTCAGTGTGCCGCTGCGATGTGCGCTGCCCGACTTCTCGCGAGGCTTCTTTTCCTCGGGAGCGTAGTAGTTCGGCACTTCGGTCGCTTCATCCTGCGGGACGAATTCCGCGTCCTCATACAACCGCTGCTCGGGCCGCACAAAGTGATACTCACCGTCAATTCCGGTGTCGTCGGACGAAGCACGTGTTCTTTTGTCTCTGTTATCGTCCATGACGGCCTCCGTCCTTGCTCGTTTCGATCTTGTGAGCTTATAATACACATTCTTTATGACAAAGGCATGAACAAAAAAGAAAAATTCTATAAACACTTATTTTTGGAGGCGCATTGACGCACCTACGGATACATTTATCTCTGGTAGCCCGGTTCGAGGGTGCGGAGGAAACCGTGTGTGCCTCGCGCAACGCAAGTGCGCTGCTGAATTTTGCACCGCACCTTGTAGGGAACGGGCTTGCCCGTTCCGCTTGCCACGGTTTCGTCGGCATAAACCGGTCGGGCTGACGCAAGAAATGTATCGGTCAATGTAAAGGCGCCACTTTATTGTGTAGGGAACAGGCGAGCCTGTTCCGTTTGTTATAGTTTTGCCTGCACTAAAATCCATAGCTGTAGGGAACGGATTTATCCGTTCCCTACAGGCGACCGGTGGCCGCAGCGGAGAGCTAATAGCTGATAGTTAATAGATTTTTATTCAACCCCTCGGCAGCAAAGCTGCCTGCTCCCC
>OHTW01000505.1_pt1 | contig 18437 bp, 17 predicted proteins | sample 1579031 | NCBI WGS metagenome assembly OHTW01 (sample SAMEA3879602, study PRJEB24766) | human gut metagenome | biome: human-associated habitat; feature: feces | place: USA | collected 1985/1987 | reverse complement strand
AAAAGTTCCGATATGTTTATGAAATGCCAGTATTTAGATGAACTGACCGGAGGAAAAGGAGTTACCTTTGCAACGGGGACCCCAGTGTCCAATAGTATGGTTGAACTCTACACCATCATGCGGTATTTACAATATGATACAATCCAGAAAATGGGCCTCGGACATTTTGATTCCTGGGCGGCGGCTTTTGGGGAGACGGTTACGGCGATTGAACTTTCGCCGGAAGGGACGGGCTATCGTGCGAAAACACGGTTTGCCCGGTTTTTTAATCTTCCGGAATTGATTTCTCTTTTTAAAGAAAGTGCAGATATCCAGACTGCGGATATGCTGAATCTGCCTGTACCAGAAGCGGAATATATCAATGAGGTGCTAAAACCCAGCGAGATACAGCAGGATATGGTCAGTGCATTTGCCGACAGGGCAGAGGCGGTTAGAAGCGGTTTGGTAGAGCCAACAGTGGATAACATGCTGAAAATTACCAATGATGGAAGAAAGTGTGCGTTAGACCAGCGGCTGTTAAACGACATGCTGCCGGATGAAGCGGACAGCAAGGTAAACCGTTGCGCAAAAAATGCATATGACATATGGGAAGAAACGGCAGAAAAGAAATCAACGCAGCTTATCTTTTGCGATTTGTCCACGCCGAAGAATGACGGGACATTCAATGTATATGATGACATTCGTGAAAAACTGGTGGAAAAAGGAATACCGAGGGAGGAAATTGCATTTATCCATGAAGCGGGCACAGAAGCAAAAAAAGCGGAATTGTTTGCAAAGGTACGTGCCGGACAGGTGCGTATCCTGCTTGGTTCCACACCAAAATTAGGGGCAGGAACCAATATCCAGGATAGGCTTATTGCTCTCCATCACCTCGATGTGCCCTGGAAACCATCTGATCTTGAACAGCAGGAAGGCAGGATTCTTCGTCAGGGTAATCAAAATCCAAAAGTGAAGATATACAGGTATGTAACCGAAAATACGTTTGATGCGTACATGTGGCAGATTTTGGAGAATAAGCAGAAATTTATCGGACAGATCATGACCAGTAAATCCCCGGTGCGAAGCTGTGAGGATGTGGACGAAGCGGCACTTTCCTATGCGGAGGTTAAGGCACTTGCAACAGGTAATCCCTACATAAAAGAAAAGATGGATCTCGATATTCAGGTATCGAAATTGAAACTGATGAAGGCAAACCATACCAGTCAGAAATACAGGCTGGAGGATAACATCACACAGCATTATCCGCATCAGATCGCTATTTTCAAGGAACGTATCGAAGGTTTTACCGCTGATATGGAAAAATATGCGAAAAATAAGCCGGAGGATAAGGAACAATTTTTCATGCAGGTGGGAGGAAAGCCATATACAGATAAAAAGGAAGCAGGAACTGCAATCATAGCCATGTGTAAGGAAATCAAAGGCATCAATGCCAGTGCGGATGTAGGGGAATATCTTGGATTTAAGCTGAATGTAACTTTTGATTCTTTCAACAATAAATTTGTAATGAATGTCAAAGGAGCCATGAGCCATCCGATGGAAGTCGGCACTGATCCGCTCGGAAATATCACAAGAATCAACAATGCACTGGAAGCAATGCCAGCACAACTTGAGGAAGCACAGACGAAACTTTCCAATGTGGAACATCAGCTTGAAACAGCAAAAGCAGAAGTAGACAAGCCGTTTCCGCAGGAAGCGGAGCTTTCCGAGAAACTGGAACGTCTTGCAGAACTTAATGCCTTGCTTAACATGGATGAAAAGGGCGATGATGCGATTGGTATGGATGATGAAGCCGCAGAACCGGAAAAACCACAGGAAACTGTGAAAACAGTGGATAACAAAAGGGACGAGGTCGCAGATATGCCAGCAAAGCAGAGTAATCTTGGAAAAACGGTTACGGATGATAAGCTGTCAGACCGACCAGCAGAACGGACTTCATTGCAAGAAAGGCTCGCAGCAATGAAGGCAAGAGTGTCTGGGACACCTGCAGGAAGGGATGCAGTGGATAAGGCAAAGGGGAAAGATCAGATTTTATAAAAAAGTTTTATTCCCAACTTTATTCCCAACCTGTCAGCACTATTCGGGTTGGGAATATTGAAAAGTGTTATAGCAGTTTATGTAAGGGCAGTCCGTAGTGGCTGCCCTTTATCGTGCAAAGATGGAGATCATTTATGGCAGACAATTGTTATTGGTAGGAGCATGTGGCAATGAGGATTGGCAGATGTTACCGTTTTGCTTGGATGCGCAATCAGGAATTGTATCAGATTGTGAAAATGCAAAGGAGTATCGAAAACTTATAGGGTTACAGATATAGTAAGAGGCACGCCCAAATTTCAGGTTTCGTTCCATTCTGTAAAGAAAAATGAATAAATGTCGATAAATATTATGAGCTAAGGATGGCGTCTGTTTTCAAGGGATTGAATGTGAAAATAGACGCTGTTTCTGTTTGGATTGGAGGTTATATTATGAGAATACAAGCGGCAAATACATTTTATACAGGTACTTACTCTGTTTTGAATACGAAGTCATCATTTCCATATGCTGTGAAAGTTGAAGGTTACGGAAATACAAGAAACCAAAGGAGTTTATTTCAGTTTGCACATGTGACAATAACAGAACATATGGTAAATGCAAAATATGGTACAAAGATTACAAACGGTCCGAGAGTGCAGATGCAGACCGCAGGTAGTAAGAAAAAAGAAGATTGGACTGAGGTTTCCAAAGAACAGTTGGCAGAAGTAAAACTACCGGCATCATTTGATAAATTGAAAGAACAAAATTCTTATTTTTATCATGGAGAAAACATATCGGATTATGAACTAGTGCAAACTGCAGTAGCATTGGGGAAAATGGAATTACCAACAGATGAGAAAAAGTGTATCCCAGACAGAGTTGCAATGGATGCATTTGAAGTGCTTGTCAGAGACCAGGCGGCTCCAAAAAACTCATGGTCAAATACATTGTATTCGGAAGATGGAAAATATACCTTTACAAAGACTGAAAGCGGAAGATGGCAGATGCATTTGATTGATGATGCTGCCATAGGTGCATCTTTGGAAGATATAGCAAATTGGATGATGAGCGGCACGCCCAATAGAAATATTGAGACACGCTACCTAAATTATCTTCATACTGTTGATCCGGATTTATATAATGTGGCGATGCGAATAGGTTCCGAGGTTCGTTCTTATGGTTTTATGGAGGATTTACATCAGCAGGGAGTATTAAGTGATAGTCAAAATCAGTATGATATGAGTCTGTTGGGTATGTTATTCGGTAAAGATGCGGATAGTATGCGTATGATATTGAATGGGTGTAAGGAGTCTGGTAATTTTTTGGAATTATTGGATTTGTATAGCCCGGATGGAGCAAAATCGTTGGATAAGCTTCGGGAACAGCAATATAAGCACGGTGGAATTGTTTAATATAGCGAGTTTTATGACAGGATATGAAAAAGCAATTAATTCTCGAAGTAGAAGAGTGTGAAACACTAATGTAGCAACGGAGGTAAAGACAAACAGCAAGGACAAAGTGCAGGAATATTATGAGAAACTGTGTAAAAAGTTCCCGGAGATTACTTTTAATACGGGTAGCAGTCTTATGAGTGGAAATGAAAATAAAGTGGTAATAAATCTTTCTAGCGAATGTCTAAAGAAAATGGCAAATGATCCGGAATTTGCCAAGAAAGTAGAGTTTAATTTAACTGGTGCAGTACCGGGACAGAATAGAATGTTTGCACAAGCCAAAGCTGATAATGCAGTGATACATGGTGTTACAACTGTAATAGATGCCGATGGGAATGCTTCTGTTACTTGCGGAGGTATGACAAGAACCAGTGGTTCAAAACAAAATTCAACTACATTGAATGCGGAAAAGAAACAAAAAGAAAGATTATAGAAAAAGCGTGAGGAAAGAAAAATCTCAGAAGAAAAGGCAGCTAAGAGACGGGCAGAGAAAAAGGCGCAGTTGGAGAAGCTGACAGAAGATGAAACGTTTACAATATCAGCTACTGGCACTGATGGAAAAAGTGTTACGCAGAACCTCTTAGCTGCGGTTTCTGGTACATCTGCGCCGACAGGGGCAAGTTTTGATATAAAGGCATAAGGAGAAATTGTTCATATTCCGCAAGGCGCATAAACCTTTGCTTTTGCGGACTGCCCGGACTTATTGCAAGGGGGCAGGGGCGGCAATATAAAAAATTGATGACAATGGAGAATTAGGAAATGGCTATTAATGGAGTCGGACATAATTATGATTATTTGGGAACGACTACAAATTATATACGGGGAAAAGCAACTGTTAGGGAAGCAATCTCAAAGATGGTGAAGCAGTAGGCAAATCTTTCTATTTCTGATGCAGGAAGAAATATGCAGCGGGAAATGGCAAGCAAATTTGAACCCGATTCGGATTATACCAATGTCAGGGAACTGACAATACAAAATACAAATGAGGTTGCTTGGGAACACTATACCGCAATGCGGGATATTAGCAGCCTAACATTAAAAGACAGGAATTATAATGTTGAAGATGTGATGAAATCTATAATGGATACATATGAAACCCGTTATAATGAAATCGTAAAAGAACATGAAAATGGAGATCGTGAAGTTTCCTACGAACTTACGGGGAAAAGGTCATTGACACTTGACGAAGATTTAGCCGGATTGGACGAAGCCTTTAAAATGCGTCTGGCAAATTTAGAAGGATATATTACCTGTCAACAAACCAATAAAGCATTTGAAAACGCAGACAGTTCATGGTATTTCCGTAGAAATAGCCCTCAAAATGAAGTAAAAACACAAGATAAGGCTCAAATGTTTGATACAAAATATCAGAAAACCGCAGTATCAATAATGGAGCAGGCTAAAGAGAAGTTTTTGGTAGCCTTTAAAAGTATAAATTACAAACAAGGAACAGCAACAAGCATACTATCGGATATTATGAAAAAGTGCTGATAAAGGAGGATTAAAAATGGCTATTAGTGGAGTAGGACAGAGTTATTATCAGAACAATGTTGCAACAACGAAAAGTACAAAGAGCGTAAACAGCACGGGAGAAACGGGCAATACAAAGGAATTATCAGAAGCGGAAGAAATGGCGATTTTCAAAAAGGAATTTTATGCTGAAATTGATAAGATACCCAGAAATAGAACTATAACCAATGTGGCTATCAACATATCAGAGGAAGCATTTAAGAATATGAAAGATGATCCGGAGTACAGGGAAAAGATATTATCAGCACTTAAACGTGACTTAACTTCGTCCTTTGCACCGTTGGAAGCTTCTATGGTGCTCACTGTAGGAGCTACTGCTAAAGATTATAGGGGCGATTCATGGTCTGGTGTTAATAATCAATCGGAATTTTATGCTCGTTCACAAAACAGTTTTTATAAAAAGACAAGCAACAAGAAAGATAGACAAAAAGAGCTTTTGGAAGAATATCTGGAAAAACGGGCGCAGGTTAAAAAACAGCAGCAGGAAATGTTGAATGAAAAGATTGCAAAGCAGGAACAGGAAAGAAGCCGATTATTACGGTCGTGGAACAATGAAAGGCTGTTGTCAAAAGCGTCTAATGCTTATGAAGCAAGATACCAAACGGCAGTTGTTAAAGGTAGATAAAGAAGCAAGTGCCGCAAGAGAAAAGGCATATCAGGATTATGTTATGCAGTATGAGATGGCGGTTGCAAAGCAACAGAGTGAAGCGTGGAGAAAAGCGATAGATGGAGTGCCGGATAGTTTAAGAATGTTGTTGGAAATAAATAATACTGAAAATGTGCCGGAATATTCAGAAAAACAAAAAAGCAATATAACGATGCAATCAAGGCTTATGATCATACCGGTAACGGTGTAAGCTGGTAGCAGTTTGAATGGAAAACTTACGATACACAGATGACAGTCACATTTGAGGATTCGGTGAAAGTTGAAGGCATTTCGAAAGGAATGAATGTGATCAACGGGTAAATGCAATGGTAAACAGGAGAGACATAAATGGCAGGTATAAATGTGAATGGTATAGGAAGAAATCCGTATGCTGACAGTTACTTAACTTCTGCAAAAAACAGAAGTAATACTACATCAAAAGATACTTTTGTAAATGCGGTGAAGAAAGTAGAGGAAAGTAAAAATTCAGCGGATACAAGTAATGTGATGTATCCGGGAGATGTGACGATTGATTATCCACCTCGGATAAACAATGCTGTAAACAATAGCGTGGTTTCTGAAAAATCAAAAGATGAGATGTCACTGGATGAGTATAAACAATGGGTTATGAATCAAATATCTCAATTTCCCGTAAGCGGATGGGTTCGTTCCACATTTTCTTCAGGGTCGATTGTGATTAAGGAAGAAGCTTTTGAAAGAATGAAAAACGATCCTGAATATGAGAACTATGTTTTGAACAGAGTTCGTTCAGCATATTCCGTTCAAGGCTTGCCGGTAGGATCAAATAATGTTAGTTTTGATGTTATTGGAGCGTCACCAGAAGAATGTTACGGTTATGCAGGTCCAGTAGGAAAGAGTGGATCAGAAACAGCGAATGACGGAGAATCTTGGTGGGAGAAGCGCCACGAAAGAATGGAAGAACTTATGAAAGAACAGGAAAAGGAAGCAGTAAAAAGAGCACAGGCAAGACGAAAAGCTGTACAAAACGAATATCTAAATAGCCAGTTGGCGGCGGCAGCATATGAGAAAAGCAGTATTATTTTACCAGATAATCCTGTTATACAGTAGGCTCATCTTTTGACAGGAAAGCATAAGAATACAGGTAAGATATTTTTCGGGAGGAAGGATAAGAAATGGAAATAAACAGTAATCATTCTACATATGGTGCGGCATTTCGTCAAAAACCAATTTTTTTCATGTCAGGGAAGGAAACAGTGGCATATTTTGAGGGAAAGCTTAAGAAAAATATGACACTTCAAGAGGATACCTGTACACTTGGCAGCAATGACACTTATCGCAGACAGCATACCACTTATGAGGTTTCGGACAAGAAGAAGGGAAGTACGTTTCTGGATCTGGATTTTCTGATTAAGGACGAAACCAGCAGTCTGAAAGGAAATCTCAGTGATAAAAAGGATGTGGATTTCTACAACTTTTCCATTCCATTTAATCGAACCATACAGAATTATTTTGGGGTTCAAATATACATGGACATGCCGGAAGGCTGTGATTATGACCTCACCTTATATGATGAATATGGCAATCAGGTCGGAAAGGCAGAATGGGACGGGGAAGGACGTAAAACACTGACCATCCCGAACTGGGATACAAATACCAATAAATATTGTATCAAAATAGAAAACAAAAATGGGGAAGAAGTTTCTCCGCATGATTATTATAAAATCAGTTTCAAGGTTACGGAAAATAAAGAACAGGAAAAGACCGATGCCATAAGGGAGGCATTCGGGAACCTTCACGGTGCATACAGCCGGAAAGATGAAAATTGGAGGGAATACCTCGACAAATATAATGAAGTCCTGATGGATACAGAGAAAAATTATACAAAAGAAATGGAGAAACTCCACCAGAAGCAGTTTGAAAGTCTGCCGGAAGAAAAACAATACAAAGGCGGGCGCACAGTGGATGAATTGTTGCAGGACATGGCAGAAGGAAAGACACTGGATGATGCGGAAACGGAGTATGTGAAGATTTTTGCAAACCTGAAAGATTTTGAGAAAGCACAGCAGAAGGCGGAACTGAAAAATGATTTTTCCGAGGATTTTGTAAAGGATCTGGAAAGCAAAGGTATCTCCCGTGATGAGCTGGAGGGAATGCAGATAAAGATTGAAAGCAATGGGAATGTAACAGTGAGCGGTATCGAAGATAAGGAAGTCCGGGAACAGGTTCAGAAACTGGTAGAGGAAAAGTACAGTGACCGGATGTATCAGTATTACACAGGAATTGCTGACAGTGTGGGAAATCTGTCGTCCAATACCTATCAGTATGCCACGGATGTGCAGGAAGTCAGGCGTTACTTAAAAGGGGTTACGGGAGAAGATATTTCTCTGGAGAACCTTTATCTGACACCAGACGGAAAGATTGGCGGGCTGCCGGAAAAAGCTGCTAATCTGATTAACAAAACAAAGGACAATGCCAAGATAGAGCGGATAAAGGATGCATTGATAAATATTATAGGACATAACCGGACAAGCGGTGATCTGGGGATTCCCGATTTTACTTCGGAGTTTCAATTCAGCAATGGAGCTTTCTCTGTGGCAGACAGTGGTTTTACGGTGGATATGGCGGCATTGGATAGAAGGCTGACGCCACAACCGCATGATAACATGTATTCGGATATGTATGCGTATAGTTTCAGGAAAGTATTATGATTATGAAAAGTAATTATACACAAGGAGAATGAACAGATGGTAATAACCCGCACAGTAGAGATGCATGCGCAGCTTGTGGGATATGATTTTAAGAAAAAAGGTTTACCCACTGATAAAAATATTGCAGTAGAAAATAGTAAAGTTTCCAATGATTATTTCTGGAAAACAAATAAATATACGGATCAGGATGTGTTTGGAAGAACACTGGATCTGACGGCACTTATCAATAAGCCGGACGGATATTTAAAGGGAAGTTTATCGGATACGGAGGATGTGGACTATTACGAATTCAATATTACAGAGTACCGGGCATTAAGTTTTGCGAAGGATACCTATAATAGGGATATTACTATCACTTTAGATCATATACCGGAAGGCTGTGATTATGAGATGGTTTTGTATGATGAGGAAGGCAATCAGGTCGGCATTGGGAAAGAGAATGGAAATGGCGGTCTTAGTATTACCATACCGAACTGGAATTCGGACAACAGGGGTTATACCGTAAAGGTACAGGCAAAGAACGGTTCGACGGTAAACCCGGATGCCGAATATCATCTTTCCTTCCAGACAACGCAGGCGGATAAAAGCCATGGAGCTTATCAGGAAATGGCAGAGGTTCAGAAGTATGAAGGGACAGTCAGGAAGCAGATGCAGGAAGGCTTAACCGATACTGAGGAAACGCGTGCAATTAAGGAAATCCGGCAGAAGTACAAAGCCTATTATACAGAGCAGATGGAGAAACTGCATCAGAAACAGGCAGAAGATGTTATGCAGGGTGGGGCAGTGCCGGATGATGAGCAGATTCACAATTTACTGGAAAAGAAGGCGGCAGGCAAAGAACTGACGGAGCAGGAAAATGCCCTTTTAAATATCTTTTGTACCGCAACAGAGCTGGATAGTGCGAATGCAAGTGCAAAAATGAATACCACAGTAAAAGACAGGATATCTGTTGATTTGCAAGAAGCGGGAATGGATATTTCAGATTCCACGTTTTCCATAAAAATTGGGGCGGATGGTCAGGTAAGTGTCGATGGCATTAATGATAATGCAATGAAACAGAAGATAGAGGATGTTTTGTCAAAGTATTCGGATGATCTGATGGATATTTATTTTTCTATGGATTCGGAAATACAGGCATTGTCCGATAAAGAAAAGTATCTGTTACAAGCTGCGGTGGATGTGGAAAAATTTTTATATAAGGCAACTGGCGGCAGCGTATCGCTTGGAGACCTTTCGGTGGAAAATGCAATGATACATGGTCTGCCAAAAACACTGGATGACCTGTTAAACAATCCGGGCGAAAATCTGACCTATCAGGATTATGCAAGCGATATCCGGGAAATTTTAGCATATAACCGGACACAGCACAAAGATATTATGTCTGAGTTAAATGTACAGTTTGTTATAGCAGACGGTACATTTCAGATAAAAGATTAAAGTTTATAATGGAGTATTCAATAAAACCCAAGTGATTGGGAGGGAGAATCATGAGAATAGAGAATGGTTACTTACAACAAAGTATGTTATGCAGTAAAAATAATAGAAATGCAGTAGGAAATTTTTCTGATACAATGAATAAAGCCCAAGAGTGTATAAGTAATAAGATTAGCACAAGGGATTCCTATGTAAACAGTACAGATTATAGTAACTTTGGAATTTATACACAAAATAGTATCTCTCAAGATATTGAATTACCAATAGAGACAGAAAGATATAAAATTGAAGATGCTACATATGTGAATGGAGTAGCAGCATATGAGATTGTAGATAAGCAGACAGGAAAAGATTTTTATATAAGAGAAGATCAATTAGCAATTCAAAGAGATGAGAAAACAGGAATGGAGTTCCTGATTAATATGGATCAGCCATTTTCGTATAATGTAACCATGACAAGTGAACTGAAAAATCTTTTGAATGATTTGTCTGACAAAAGAAATATTGATATAAAGGAGATACCGCTACAGGGGGGATTGGTAGTAAAACGTGATCCAAAGACAGGGTTAAATTATTTGTCGATAAAGGGAAATGAGGCACAAGGAGTTTCGGTAATCATAACATCCGATAAAGATATAGAAACGCTGAATAAATTAGCTGATGAATTTCAAAAATATCCGGTAAGTTCACAGCGGTCTACGGCAGGATTATATGCTTTACTTGAGATATCAGGAAATCTGAAACGCGAAAAAGATGGTTTTACATTTTTGACTCCTAATGGAGTTACATATATTCCGTATGATGGTGATTCCAGCAAAGCATGGGAAATTGATATGCCGGGTTCCTGTTATGCTACTGCCAGAAAATGTTTGGCGGCAGAAAATGATTGTGCAGACATAAGTGCATGGACAAAAAATTTGAAAGGAATAAAGATATATTATGGTGATAATTATGGCACATCCGATTAAACATTTCAGAACAATAACCCGTCACAGGCACAAGGTAATTGCCAACTGTGCAAGGGCAGGAATTCTCAGACAGGGATTAATACACGATTTGTCAAAGTATTCGCCTACAGAATTTATTCCGGGTGCAAAGTATTTTCAGGGCACGAGAAGTCCCAATGAAAAGGAAAGAGAGCTGTACGGCTATTCACAGGCGTGGCTGCATCACAAGGGCAGAAACCGTCACCATTACGAATACTGGAACGATTACAACCCAAAGACAAAGCAGATTGAAAATGTTGAAATGCCTGTAAAATATGTTATCGAAATGTTCTGCGACCGAGTTGCCGCAAGCAAGATCTACAACGGCAAAAATTACACGGACGGCGCTCCGTTTACATATTTTTGCAGAATCAGAGGCAAACACCGTATGCACCCCAACACCGAGGCTTTGCTTGAAAAATTATTGGTTATGCTGAGAGATGAGGGTGAAGAAAAGACCTTTGCATATATAAGAAGTATGAAAAAGTGATTGTTTGTGCGAATCCTCCCGTCTGAAATATAGTCGCAATGCGTTGTACATAAATGTACTGCCTTTTGCTCCCTTTATCCGCCACAGGCGGCGGTCGCAAGGCTACCCCTACAGAATTGCACAAACAAAAAAACTGTCTACACGAATAGGGAACGGCGGCTCGCCGTAAGGAGTGATAATATGAAAACCGACAGGGTTATAACTGCTATGATTGAATATTTTGGAAGTGACAAGAAAAGAATTCACCATTTTCTCAAGGTTTATTCATTCGCAAAGACAATCGGTGAAAGTGAAAATCTTTTGCCCGACGATCAGGAGCTTCTTGAAATCTCCGCAATCGTTCACGACATCGGCATAAAGGTGAGCGAAGAAAAGTACAATTCGTCCGCCGGAAAGTATCAGGAACTTGAAGGTCCTCACGAGGCTGAAAAGTTGCTTGCTGCTCTCGGCTACGAAAAAACATTTATTGACAAAGTTTGTTACCTTGTGGGACACCATCACACCTATGAAAATATTGATACTTTGCCGTACCGAATTTTGGTAGAGGCAGACTTCCTTGTGAACCTTTACGAGGACGATTCAAGCCGCAGTGCAGCAGAGCAGGCATATGACAAACTATTCCGCACAAAAACGGGAAAAAATCTGCTGAAAATAATGTTCCTCATACCCTAAAATTGTACTCATTTACCATAGTATTTTGAGTGTGAAAAAGTGGTGTAAAAAGTATCCCAAAATGCTTGACAACGCCCTTAAAAAGTGTTATTTTAATGGTGTTGGTTATATGATTATAAAAGTGAATAAATGACAGAATACAAGGATGTATGACGATTTTTTCAAGGAGCTGACCTTACCGGGCGTCTGCTTGGAATTGAGTCGGCATTTTTTTGTGTCATATACAAAATTCAGTATTAATTATCATTATCGGAGGTTTTACAGTAATGAGAGAAGAATGGACAAATTTTGCAGGTGGCAAATGGGAGTCCGACATTGATGTCAGAGACTTCATTCAGAAAAACTACACACCTTATGACGGCGACCAGTCTTTCCTTGAAGGTCCTACAGAAGCTACAGACAAGCTCTGGGGCGAGCTCAAGGAACTCCAGAAGGAAGAAAGAGCCAAGGGCGGCGTTCTTGATATGGAAACTGAGGTTGTAAGCGGCATCACAGCTTACGGCGCTGCATATCTTGATAAAGACCTTGAAAAGGTTGTAGGTCTTCAGACAGACAAGCCTCTCAAGCGTGCATTTATGCCTTACGGCGGTATCAAAATGGCTGAGCAGTCATGCCAGATGTATGGCTACACTCCAAGCCCTAAACTCCACGAAATCTTTACAAAATATCACAAGACTCACAACCAGGGTGTATTCGATATCTATACTCCCGAGATGAAGCTTGCCCGTCACAACAAGATTCTTACAGGTCTTCCCGACACATACGGCAGAGGCAGAATCGTCGGTGACTACAGAAGAGTTGCTCTTTACGGTATTGACCGTCTTATCGAAGGCAAGAAAGAGGACTTTGCAGAAACAAACCGTCAGGGTATGAGAAGAGGCGACTTCCAGCTTCGTGAAGAAATCGCCGATCAGATTCGTGCTCTTAACGATATGAAGGAAATGGCACTTTCTTACGGCTTTGATATTTCACAGCCTGCTAAGAACGCTGCAGAGGCAGTTCAGTGGCTCTACTTCGGCTATCTTGCTGCTATCAAGACTCAGAACGGCGCTGCAATGAGCGTTGGTCGTGTATCAACATTCCTCGACATCTACATCGAGCGTGACCTTGAGAACGGTACACTTACAGAATCACAGGCTCAGGAACTCGTTGACCACTTTGTTATGAAGTGCCGTATGGTTAAGTTTGCAAGAATTGAGTCTTACAACCAGCTCTTCTCGGGCGACCCTGTATGGGCTACACTCGAAGTTGCAGGTCTTGGCATTGACGGCCGTTCAATGGTTACAAAGAACGACTACCGTTTCCTCCACACACTTGAGAATATGGGACCTTCACCTGAGCCAAACCTCACAGTTCTTTATTCTTCAAGACTTCCCGAGAACTTCAAGAAGTATGCTGCTCATATTTCAGTTACAACAAGCTCAATTCAGTACGAGAACGATGATGTAATGCGTCCTGTATGGGGCGATGATTACTCAATCTGCTGCTGCGTATCCGCAACACAGACAGGTAAGGAAATGCAGTTCTTCGGTGCAAGAGCTAACCTTGCTAAGTGCCTTCTCTACGCTATCAACGGCGGTATTGATGAAAAGACAAAGATGCAGGTTGGTCCTGAATATACACCTATCACATCAGAGTACCTTGATTATGACGAAGTTATCAAGAAGTATGACACAATGATGGATTGGCTTGCTCACCTCTATGTAGGCACACTTAACATGATTCACTACATGCATGATAAGTACTACTATGAGGCAGCAGAAATGGCTCTTATCGATACAGATGTAAGAAGAACATTTGCAACAGGTATTGCAGGCTTCTCACATGTTGTTGACTCACTCAGCGCTATTAAGTACGCTAAGGTTAAGGTTATCCGTGACGAGGACGGTATTGCTGTTGACTTTGAAACAGAGGGCGACTTCCCAAGATACGGTAACAATGACGAGAGAGCAGATAAGATTGCCGTTGATCTTCTCAAGACATTCATGGCTAAGCTCAAGTATTGCCACACATACAGAGATTCAGAGCCTACAACTTCTATCCTTACAATCACATCAAATGTTGTTTACGGTAAGGCTACAGGTTCACTTCCTGACGGCAGAAAAGCAGGCGAGCCGCTTTCACCGGGTGCTAACCCAAGCTACGGCGCAGAGCAGAACGGTCTTCTTGCTTCACTTAACTCTGTTGCTAAGCTTCCTTACGAGTACGCTCTTGACGGTATTTCAAATACTCAGACAATCAACCCGGGTGCTCTCGGACACAACGATGACGAGCGTGTTGACAACCTCGTTAATGTTATGGACGGCTACTTTGATCAGGGCGCACACCACCTCAATGTAAATGTATTCGGTACAGAAAAACTCATTGACGCTATGGAGCATCCTGAGAAGGAAGAGTATGCTAACTTCACAATCCGTGTATCGGGTTATGCTGTTAAGTTCATCGACCTTACAAGAGAGCAGCAGCTGGATGTTATTGCCAGAACCTGCCACGACAGAATGTAATGTCGGACAACGCTGTTAAAGGCTTTGTACACTCAATAGAAACTTTTGGCTCTGTTGACGGTCCGGGCGTGAGATTTGTGATTTTTCTGAGCGGTTGCGCAATGCGTTGCCAGTTCTGCCACAATCCCGACACCTGGAAACACGATGAAAACACCGTGGAATACACCGCCGACGAGTTGCTTAATAAAGCGCTTGCATACCGCCCCTATTGGAAAAATAAGGGCGGTATCACAGTAAGCGGAGGTGAGCCACTTTTACAGATTGACTTTTTGCTTGATTTGTTTAAGAAGGCTAAAAAGCAGGGCGTTAATACCTGTATTGACACAAGCGCCAACCCGTTTACAACCAAAGAGCCGTTCTATTCAAAGTGGAAAGAGCTAATGGAATATACGGATTTGCTGTTGCTTGATATAAAGCATATCGACAACGAACAGCACAAAATCCTTACAGGACAGCCAAACACCAATATTCTTGAAATGGCAAGACAGCTTTCCGATATGGGCAAGCCCGTATGGATAAGACATGTTCTTGTGCCTGAAAGAAATGATAAGGACGAGTATCTTTACAGACTTGCCGACTTTATCCGTTCGCTCAGGAATGTTGAAAGAGTTGAAGTTCTTCCGTATCACACACTTGGTGTGTACAAGTGGAAGGCTCTCGGTTATGACTATCCTCTCGAGGGCATTAATCCCCCGACAAAAGAGCGTGTTAAGAATGCGGAAATGATTCTTAACGGCGAAAAAACAAGAGATTAATTTCTTATATAACAACGGCAGTACCGATTTTTTTGGTACTGCCGTTTTTGTTTTGATTTTTATTTGTTATTCTGCTTTTGTTGTTTCTTCTTCAGCAAAATTGATGAATCAAAGGTGTATTCAAAGATTTTTGAGCCGTCCTTGTTGAGAAATCGTCACCGTCGGAAGAACCGACTGCTACTCAGGAACAGACTGTTCAGACTGCTCCGACGGGTGAGCCTGCAACTGTCGGTACAACCTCTGTAAATCCGACTTCGGCAACAGGCGGTGCCGCAACATCGGACAGCACTCCTTCACAGCCTGATAAAAACGGCAGTGTTCAGACAGGAGTGACAGCAACGGCTGTTATGATGCTTGTTGTAATTTCGGGCGGAGTGCTTTTTGCCCTTGCAGAGCGTAAAAAGAGAATATAACACACTGACAGCCATTTGTGCAAAGATTATCAGTTGTCTATTGAAAAATTTGTAAAAATGATATAAAATATCAATAAGTAGAAAAATACGGTTTTTCCGCTGATTTATATTAATACTGAAAGAGGTGCCGGAATGGATAAAAACAAAAAATTATTCTACACAATCATCGGTGCAATCTCTGCACTTGCGGCTGCCACAGCAGCATTTCTCGCTTTAAAAAAGCACAGATGCGCAGAACAGAAGCTTATTGAGGAAATTGACGATATTGTTTCCGAAAAAGAGCCTGAGGAGGCTGCAAAGGAAGAACCGCAGGCAGCAGTTACAGCCGAGGAGCTTGCTGAGGAAGAATAAGCAACAAGTTGTTGCACCAAATTCGGGTAGCAGTATTTGCATGTGCGAAAGTTAAATACCCGAGCGGTGCTTTCAATTAAGAATTGAAAGTTGAAAACAGAAAATGATGTCAGCGGTGTGCCACCGCAGTCTATTCAAAAAAACAGTTTAAAAAAGAAAATGCATCAGTTGCCCGAAAAGGTCTGATGCATTTTTGTTTTGTTAGGCTGTTTTGTCACAGCCCCATCGAAATTGCTCTTGATGCAGACTTTTTTGTTACAAAACAATTGTTGTAAAAATTAAATACGATAGTATTATTATCAGTTATTTCTGAACTGAGGAACATGGATTAGACAATATCCACAATAATCAGACAATGAATTTGTGTATAATAGCAAACTTACCGTTAATTTGCACATATTTTAGGGCAAAAAATTTTCGCTAAAAGAATAACAGATTCATTGCCCGAACAACTTAAATGTGCTATAATTTAAATGTCCTCGGAAATTTTGTACTGTTAAAGTTTCCGAAGCTAGAAGTATTGCCACAAAACTGTGGCGAACGGTAATTTTATTTTATTAAAGGAGCAGCAAGTATGAAAAAAATTCAGAAAAAGCTTTCTGTGGTTCTTGCGGTAATGATGGTGCTGTGCATGTTCACAGCTCTGCCTTTCTCAGCAAGTGCTGCCGAAACAAGCGAAGAAACAAGTGCAGGCAACAAGATCAATGTTACATCAAATGTGACAGATCCTGTTTCGTATGATTACAATGCACAGACAGAGCAGGTTGTTGTTACTTACCTTCTCAAGGCAGATCACATGATCGTTGATACACAGAGCAGCCTTACATACGACAGTAAGGTTCTCAAGCTTGCATCAACAACAACAACAAATACAAAGAATAAGGTTTTCCCTGTATTCCAGAGCAGCATCGTTTGGAATCCAAGCCTTACAAATCAGGTTCTCTTCAACTGCTCAAGCCTTGATCTTTTCAACTTCAAGTCAGAGAATGTTTATTGCACATTTACATTTGATGTTGTAGGCAGCGGTGACACAACAGTAAATCTCAGTGTTGATTATCTTACAGGTACAGAGGCTGACACATATGATGAGCTCTTCGAAAGCGAAAAGAAGGACATCGATTATATTTACAATAGTGCTAACAAAGTAGCAGGTGCTGCATTTACTGCAAAGGCAGTTCTCGTTCAGGGCGAAGAGCCTACAACAGCTCCTCAGCCGACAACAGCAACACAGCCCACAACTGTAACACAGCCCACAACAGCTCCCGCAACAAAGCCGACTCAGCCTGCAACAGAGCCGACACAGCCACAGAGCGGAGTAAGTGTAACAGGAGATATCGCACTCCCGCTTGCAGATGACGGCAACGGCATTTATACAGGCTCAACTGAGCTTGAAGCAGGTTCATACACATTCAAGATGAGTGTAAACGGAGTTGCATTCGGTAACGGTTCAACATTCACAGATAAAACAACAAACGCAACATACAATTCAAAGTGGAAAAGTTCTACAACGCTTAAGGCAACAGGCGGTAAGTACACATTTAAGTTTAATACTGCAAAGAATACCCTTACAATTGAATATCTTGCACCTTCAAAGGCTTCAATAGTTGGCGATATCAACCTTGATCTTCAGGCAACAAAGGATGCAAATGTTTATTCGGCATCAGTTAAGCTTAACAAGGGCAACTATGAGTTCAGAGTAATGAATCAGGGTGTTCGTTATTGTTGCGGTTACACATACAAGGACTTTACAGTTGGAAGCCAGTTCAACTCAAAGTGGTCGAGTGCGTCAGTGCTTGCAGCATCAGGCGGTACATATACATTCAGCTATGATATTGATACAAACAAGCTTACAATATCATATCTTCCTTCAGGAGCAGAAGTAAGTGTAGTAGGTAACTTTACACTTGCCCTTGCAAAGACAGGTAAAGAGAATGTATATTCAGGTACAAAGACACTTAAGGCAGGAAAATATCAGATAAAGATTAATAACTACGGCAAGCTCTGCGGAACATCAGCGGTAGTAAAGGATGCAACACCTGGTCTTGTATTCAATCCAAAGTGGAGCAAGTACACAACATTTGTAGCAACAGGCGGAACATACACATTCACATACAACACAGCAACAAATACACTTGTAGTGACAGCAGATAAGGGAGATATTCCGGTAAAGGTAACAGGAGATATCAACCTTACACTCAAGAAGAGCGATACAAATGTATTTACAGGCTCAGTAAAGCTTAAAAAGGGTGACTACTCGTTTAAGATGAATGTTAACGGTGTAGATTTCTGCAACGGTACAACAATCAGAAATGCAACAACAGGTATTAAGTACATCTCAAAGTATACAAGTGCATCAACACTTGCAGCAGTTGGCGGTACTTACACATTTACTTATAATGCTGTAACTAACCTTCTTGTTATTGGATATTCTAAGTAATTCTTTTATTGGCGGCTGCAATTTGCAGCCGCCGCTTTGGTTTTGGGGTCAGATCGCGTTGCGGATGG
>OHTW01000502.1_pt1 | contig 18606 bp, 12 predicted proteins | sample 1579031 | NCBI WGS metagenome assembly OHTW01 (sample SAMEA3879602, study PRJEB24766) | human gut metagenome | biome: human-associated habitat; feature: feces | place: USA | collected 1985/1987 | reverse complement strand
AGGCGGAGGGCACAAGAGGGCCGCTGCGGCTATTGAGGCAAAAATAAAAGCCGTCAGTCCCGACACGAAGGTCAAGGTTATTGACGCCATGAAGACAATCGGAAGGGTATATGATAAAACCGTTTGTGACGGCTATCATTTTATGGCAACGAAAATTCCAAAGGTTTACGGCAAATTCTATAAGATTACCGACAGAAGAACCCTTATGTACAAGGCTGTTATGCAGTCCAACACAATGATGTCGGCAAAGCTGCTTGACACAATCAATGAATACAAGCCCGATGCAATTATTATGTGTCATCCGTTTGTTACAACAATGGTTTCAAAGCTTCGCCGTCAGCACAAGATTGATGTTAAGGCAATCAGCCTTATAACTGACTATGACGCACACAGAACATATATTGTTCCGTATGTTGACGCATATGTGCTTGCAGAGCCTGATATGGCGACAAAGCTTATTGATGAATACGGTGTTGACAAGAGCATAATATATCCGCTCGGCATTCCGATTTTTGACCGTTTTACAGAGCCTTTTGACAAAAAGGCGATTTGTGAGCGTGAAGGGCTTGATCCTAACAAGCCTACAATTCTGCTTATGGCAGGTTCTTTCGGTGTTACAAGCGTGCTGAGCTTCTACAAAGCTCTTGTGGAGCAAGCTCCCGAAATGCAGTTTATTGTCATCACCGGCAGAAACATCAAGCTTTTTGCAAACCTTGAAAAGGTAATTGAAGAAACGGGTATGCAGGACAACACAAAGCTTTTGTACTTTGTAAAAAATGTTGAGGATTATATGCACGTCTCAGACCTTATTGTTACAAAGCCGGGCGGACTTACCGTTACCGAAAGCCTTGCCTGTTCGCTTCCCATGGCAATCTACAGCGCATTTCCGGGTCAGGAACGGGACAATGCGGAATTTTTACTCAACAAGGGTGCGGCAATTATGCTCCGAAAAAAGACAGGTGCAGATGATATCGTAAACCTTGTTAAAGACAAAGAAAAACTTGATGAGATGAAGGAAAAGTGCAGAGAGTTGCACCGCCCCGATTCGGCAGAAAAAATATTCAGACTGGCGCAAAAGCTTTGTAACGATTCCAAAGGAGGAAATGACAAATGATGAAAAAAGCACTCTCCGTTGCATTGTGTCTTCTTATGGCAGGCACGGTGCTTACTGCGTGTTCAAATCCCGATGAATTTTCGGACAGCGAAAACCTTTCGCTGAAATACACACGCTCCGACAAAACCGATGATACATTCAATTATGCCGACGGTGCAAAAACCGCCCCGTCATCATATGATACCTATTCCGCAAAAATAACCGATTTTGAACTCAGGCTTTTCAGAAACCGTCACAAAAGCGGTTCGTATGTATTTTGTCCCGCAAATGCGGTTCTTAATCTTGAGGCTATGGCTAACGGTGCGTCGGGCGATACTCAGGAAGAAATCACCAATGCACTTTGCAGCGGTGTGACGCTTGAAAATATGAAGCCGTATTCAATCGGTTGCATCTTCGGACAAATCGCCCGAAAGCTCGCAAAGCTCGGAAAAAGATTCCGAAAAAAACAGCGACAAAAGCTTTGTAAAGCTTTGCAACTCGCTGATTTCAAATGACAATGCCGACATTATGACGGGCTTTTTGCAGACAACAAAGGACTATTATGATACTAATGTTCTGCGTTTTAATTTTTCGGACAGCGACGCTTTGAAAAAGCTTGACAAAAAATATGCCGATTTTACAAACAACGGTTCTGTTTTTGAAAATCTTGACACAAAGCAGAGTGTGATTTCACTTTCTGCGACAGATATCTGTGACAGATGGCTTAATCCTTATGCACAGACCGACATTGAAAAGGCTAAATTTAAGTCGGCTGACGGTGAAAAAGAAGTTACATATATGACCTCAAACGAAACATATATGAAGACAAACAAGGCGACTGCCGTTATGAAATATTTCTCGCAGACACCTCTCAAAATGATGGTTATTATGCCGAACGAAGGTGTTTCGCTTGATGATTACGCAACCGATTTTACAAGCCTTGAATACACAACATTGCTTGACAGCGTTGATGTGACCAAAACAGCCAAGGCAAAAATTCCTGAATTTTCAGTCAGCGGAGATAAGTCTGCAGAAAATATAACGCAGATTGTTGAAAAAAGCGGAATCAATTCATCATTCACGGCTGACCGTTCAAGATACAAGAATCTGAGCCGTTCAGATGATATTGCGTTCAGCGCAATGTATGACATCGCTCCGTCGCTTTCAATTAACGCAGGCGGTATCGGCGGAACACAGTCAAACGGTGACAAGGCAGAGCTTGAGAAAAGAACAAAAGAACTTTCAAAAACCGATGTGACGGTAGAATTTAATCGTCCGTTTATGTTTGTTATCCTCGACAACGAAAGTGACATTCCGCTGTATATGGGAACATATGCAGGCTGATTTCGTCAGCAGTGAAGAGCGAAAAGTGAATAGTTAAAAGTTATGGTCGGGCAGACAGTTTGCAAAACGCAAAACAAGGTTGCCCGACCGTTTTTTATATGAAATTTTCGGATTGTTCGTAGGTGCGTTCATCGGACTTGAAAATGAAAAAACGGTATGATATAATAAATCGTATATATGTAACAACGGTGTTGCGGGCGAAATATGCGCTGACCGACACACCTAAACATAAATTTCGGAGGGATATTATTATGGCTGAAAAAACTGTCCGTACACGATATGCACCAAGCCCGACAGGTTTTATGCATGTCGGCAATCTGCGTACTGCTCTTTATGAGTACCTCGTTGCAAAATCACAAAACGGCAAATTTGTTCTCAGAATTGAAGACACCGACCGTGAACGCCTTGTTGAGGGTGCGGTTGATGTTATATATGATACAATGAAACTTGCGGGACTTAAACACGATGAAGGTCCCGATATCGGCGGTGATTTCGGTCCTTATGTTCAGTCCGAAAGGAAGGATATGTATCTTCCTTATGCCGAACAGCTTATAAAAGAGGGAAAGGCTTACCGTTGTTTCTGCACAAAGGAAAGACTTGAAAAGTTACAGGAAGACAGCGTTGGCGGTGGTTATGACAGACATTGCCGTAATCTTCCGCAGGAAGAAATCGACAGACTTCTTGCCGAGGGTACACCTTATGTAATTCGCCAGAAAATGCCGATTGAGGGCAGTACAACATTTACAGACGCAGTTTTCGGTGAAATTACCGTTGACAACAGCGAGCTGCAGGATCAGATTCTCATTAAGACTGACGGCTACCCGACATACAACTTTGCAAATGTAATTGACGACCACACAATGGGCATTACTCATGTTGTCCGCGGTTGTGAATATTTAAGCTCCACACCGAAATATAATCTTCTTTATGAAGCATTCGGATGGGAAATTCCGACATATATCCACCTTCCGCTCATTATGGGCAAGGATGCCGACGGCAATGTTTCAAAGCTTTCAAAGCGTCACGGCGCAACAGGCTTCTATGACCTTATTAACGAGGGCTACCTCCCACAGGCAATCATCAACTATATTGCACTTCTCGGCTGGTGTCCAAAGGATAATCAGGAAATCTTTACCCTTGCAGAACTTGAAAAAGAGTTTGATGTAAGCGGTATCAGCAAGTCACCGTCAATTTTTGACTATGACAAGCTTTCATGGTTCAACGGTGAGTATTTAAAGGCTATGACTCCCGAAGAATTTACGGATGTTTGTATGCCATACTATAAGAAGGTTTTCGGTGACAGAGAAATGCCTTTTGAGAAGTTTGCCGAAATTCTTCAGAAAAGAACTACAAAGCTCACGGATATTCCCGAAATGCTCGGTTTCTTTGCAGAACTTCCCGAATATGACAAGGAGCTTTTCGTAAATAAGAAGAGCAAGACTAATCTTGAAAACGCTCCCGTTGTATTGCGTGAGGCTTACGAAAGATTAAAGGCTCTGCCAACATGGGACAACACTTCAATTCACGATTGCCTTATCAATATGGCAGTTGAAAAAGAGCTTAAAAACGGCACAGTTATGTGGCCTGTAAGAATTGCCGCAGCAGGCAAAACAGTAACTCCGGGCGGTGCTGTTGAAATTCTTGACATTCTCGGAAGAGAAGAGTCGCTCAAAAGACTTGAAATCGGTCTTGAAAAGCTCGGCGCATAATTCTACTGACGGAGGTACACGGCAAATGGCTGATGAAATAAAGAATGTTGAGGGTGAAGCTGCCGTTCAGGGCAACTTCATCTGGGATTTTATAAAAGAGGATACTGCCGAGGGCGGAAAATTTGAGGGTAAAAAGGTTCACACCCGTTTTCCTCCCGAACCGAACGGCTATCTTCACATAGGTCATGCAAAGGCTCTTTGCATTGACTTTGGTACTGCCGAGCATTTCGGCGGAATCTGCAATCTTCGTATGGATGATACCAACCCTACAAAGGAAGATGTAGAATATATTGACGCTATCAAAGAGGATATCAAGTGGCTCGGTTATGATTGGGACGACAGATTTTTCTATGCATCACAGTATTTTGATCAGATGTATGAATTTGCCGTTGAGCTTATCAAAAAGGGACTTGCATATGTTTGCGAGCTTACTCCCGACAAGGTGAGAGAATACAGAGGCGACACACAGACACCTGCAAAGAGTCCGTATCGTGACCGTCCTATAGAAGAAAGCCTTGATTTGTTTGAAAGAATGAAAAACGGCGAATTTGAGGACGGCAAAATGACTCTCCGTGCAAAGATTGACCTTGCGTCGGGTAACTTTAATATGCGTGATCCTGTTATCTACAGAATTAACAGACTCAAGCATCACAGAACAGGCGACAAGTGGTGCATTTATCCTATGTATGACTTTGCTCATCCGATTGAGGATGCTCTTGAGGGTATTACGCACAGCCTTTGTTCACTTGAATTTGAGGCTCACCGTCCGCTTTATGATTGGGTAATTAACAATATTTCCGTTCCGTGCAAGCCAAGACAGATTGAATTTGCAAGACTCGGAATTAACAACACGGTAATGTCAAAGAGAAAGCTCCGTGAACTCGTTGAAAAGAACTATGTAAGCGGTTGGGACGATCCGAGAATGCCTACACTCTGCGGACTTCGCAGAAGGGGTTACACACCAAAGTCAATTCGTTCGTTCATTGAGCAGATTGGTGTTTCAAAGGTTAATTCAATTGTTGAATACGGCTTTCTTGAGCATTGTCTGCGTGATGACCTTAACGAAACAGCAGAGCGTACAATGTGCGTTTTAAAGCCTGTTAAGCTTGTTATTACAAACTATCCCGAGGGACAGAGCGAAGAATTTGAGGTTGAGAATAACCCGAACCGTCCCGAGGACGGCACAAGAAAGGTTACTTTCAGTCGTGAGCTTTACATTGAAGAAACCGACTTTATGGAAGAACCCGTAAAGAAGTATCAGCGCCTTTATCCCGGCAACGAGGTAAGAATCAAGTCTGCATACATCGTAAAATGCACAGGCTGCAAAAAGGATGAAAACGGCAATGTTGTTGAGGTTTATGCAGAGTATGATCCAGAAACAAAGGGCGGAAATACTCCCGACGGCAGAAAGGTAAGAGGCACAATCCATTGGGTTGACGCTAACAACTGTCTTGATGCGGAAGTAAGACTTTACGATAACCTCTTTACGGTTCCGGATCCCGATACAGGCGACAGAAACTTCCTCGATTATCTTAACGAAAATTCACTTGAAGTTCTCACAGGCTGTAAGGCTGAAAAGAATATTGCAGGTGCAACGGCTCCGAAGAGCTATCAGTTTATGCGCCACGGTTATTTCTGCATTGACAACAAGGACAGCTCACCCGAACACCTCGTATTCAACCGCAGTGTAAGCCTTAAAGACAGTTTTAAGAAGTAAAATAAACAAAGGGCGGTCTTTTCTTTGACCGCCCACTTTAATAGGAATTTGTGTTCATTAAATATGGTTTTGATGTAATCAATAATATGTTTAAATTTGAACACAATGTGTTCAATCGTGTGCAATACACACGAACGGGCGGATGATAACCGCCCCTACCGGGTATTAATATGATGAAAAAAATACTTGTAACAGGTGCGTCCGGCGGAATCGGTTCGCAGACTGCTGTCGCTTTTGCAAAATGCGGTTGCGATGTTGCGTTGCATTACTCGAAAAATTCCGAAAAAGCCGAAAGCCTTGCCAAAAAGCTTACAAATGAATACGGTATAAATACCTTTGCTGTTCAGGCGGATGTTTCCGATTATGAAAGTGTTTGCAAAATGTTTGACGAAATCGACAGCCGTTTCGGTAACCTCGATGTGCTTGTCAACAATGCGGGAATTGCACAGCAAAAGCTGTTTACCGACATAACTCCCGATGAATGGAAGAAAATGACGGGGGTTAATCTTGACGGTGTTTTCTACTGCTCGCAACAGGCACTCAAAAGATATATGATTAAAAGCCACAGCGGTGTTATTCTCAATATCAGCTCAATGTGGGGACAGGTCGGTGCGTCTTGTGAGGTACATTACAGTGCGTCAAAGGCGGGTGTAATCGGACTTACCAAAGGTCTTGCCAAGGAGGTCGGTCTGTCGGGAGTGCGTGTCAACTGTATTTGTCCCGGCGTGATTATGACCGATATGATGAAAGGCTTTGATGAGCAGACCGTACAGGAGCTTAAGGAGGAAACCCCGCTTAATATGCTTGGTATGCCCGATGATATTGCAGAAACTGCTGTGTTTCTCTGCAGCGACAGGGCAAGGTTCATCACGGGACAGATTGTCGGTGTAAACGGCGGAATGATTATTTAACTTAATAAGAGTATGAAAAAACGGTCGGAATTTGATTTCCGACCGTGATTTTTTACTGTGTTTATATGTTAATGGGTTTAGCTTTTGCCGTTGAGAATATCGGCAATGATTTCTCTCTCGTCCATATGGTACTTAACACCCTTGATTTCCTGATAATCCTCATGACCTTTGCCTGCAAGTACGATAATATCTCCGTCCTCGGCATTGTCCATGCAATATTTAATTGCATCTCTGCGGTTCGGCACGACAACATACTTGCCGTCGGTTTTTGCAAGACCTGTCTTGATGTCCTCAATGATGTCCATAACATCTTCAAATCTTGAGTTGTCTTCCGTTACAACCGAAAGGTCTGAAAGTCTGCCCGAGGTTTCGCCCATTTCATAACGGCGAACCTTAGGACGGTTGCCGCCTGCACCGAACATTGTAATAAGTCTGTGCGGATTGTACTGGCGAAGTGTTTCAAGTACATTTTCCATTGAAAGTGCGTTGTGTGCGTAGTCGATGATGAGTGTGTAGTTGTAGGGAACAGGCACACGCTCAACTCTGCCCTTGACCTTGGCAACCTTGAGAGCGTCAATAATCATCTGATCTTCAATTTCGTCAAAGAATGAAACTGCCGAAATTGCCGCAAGTGCGTTGTATGCATTGAATTTGCCGGGAATGTCAACATCAACAGAAAGGTTTTTGATTCCCTCTGTTTCAAAGTGAACACCGACAAATCCGTTTTCGGAGAGAAGATGAGCATTTTTGCCCTTCAAGTCCGCATTGTCGGCAAAACCGTAGGTGAGAACAGAACCCTTGAAATCCTTTGTGATATCCTTCCATGCGGGATCGTCAATATTTGCAGCGGCAAATTTGCATTGTCTGAAAAGCAGACTCTTGCAGTAGAGATATTCCGCAAGGTCTTTGTGTTCAACACCGCCGATGTGGTCATCCGAAAAGTTTGTAAAGATGCCGACATCAAAAGTCATGCCTGCAAGACGGCTGTGTTTAAGTCCGATTGACGATGCCTCAATTACCATAGCCTTGCAGCCGGCGTTAATCATATCACGCATTGATTTCTGAATAATGTATGATTCGGGAGTTGTGTTGTCGGTTTTGTGGGTTTCTCCGCCGTAAACAACACCGAGTGTTCCGATTGTGCCGGTCTTGATTCCTGCGTGTTCAAAAATTTCCGCAACCATTGCTGTTGTTGTGGTTTTGCCCTTTGTGCCTGTGATTGCAACCGTGTAGAGCTCATCCTCTGGATGTCCGAAAAATTCAATGCTCATAAGCGAAAGAGCGTATCTTGTGTCCTCAACCTTTACAACGGCAACATCACTCGGCACTTCAAAGTCGAGGCTGTCGCTGATAACGAGTGCCGACGCACCTTTTTCAACGGCTGACTTTGCGTACCTGTGTCCGTCTGAGGTATAGCCCTTAAGGCACACAAAGGCTGTGCCTTTTTCAACCTTTCGTGAATCATAGATAATATCCGAAATTTCGGTATTAAGATTGCCCTGAACCGTGTATTCAACATTTATAAGAAGGTCTTTCAGTTTCATCATATATATCTCCGTTTCCCCGACATAAAGTCGGCTTGCTTATTTTCGCTGTTTTTATAATTATAACAATTGTCAGCACTTATTACAACTGTATGTTAAAAAATTAATGTGTGATGTTTGAAATAAATGACTTTGTTTTGTGATTGGTCATTTTTTACTAAAATCAGGAAAATTTGCCGAAATTCAAGCTTATTTTATGAATAAAGAATATAATTTGGGTGTTATGTCACATAACCGTCGGGTGTGATTGTGTAACTTGTACAAATGGCATTTTAGCAAAATAAACAATTCAAGTCAATGTAATTTGTGCAATAGGTAAAATTTCAATAAAAAAGATATCATATTGCACAAAAATAATTTTGATTTTTAACAACATAGATAAAAAGTACAAAGGGAGTTGAAATTCAGGCGATTTTTTGATATGATTATATAGCGGATATGATGTACTTTGTGCGTTATATCCTCAAAGAAAGTATGTAATCCGAAAGGACACTACGAAAATATTCAGAAAGAGGGATTTTTCCAATGAAAAAGATTCTCGCCATTTTATTGGCAGGTATGATGACTGCTACTGCACTTGTTGGTTGCGGCGGCGGAGACGCATCATCGAAAACAGACAACGGTTCAAAAGCAGACAACGGTTCTTCGGACGGTGCTGCTAAGATTGAAGGCTCAATCGTTGACGACAGCTACTTCGGCGATGAAGGTACAGACAGCAAGCCTGTAACTCTTAAGGTATGGGCTCCTGATGCTGCTGTAAGCCTTGTTAAAGAGCAGGTTGAGGCTTTCAAAAAGGCTTATCCTAACAGAAAATTTAAGGAAATCTCAGTTGTAGCACAGGGCGAAAAAGATGCTGCTACAAATATGCTTAACGATGCTACAACAGCTGCAGATGTATTCAGCATCCCGAGTGACCAGCTCAACAAGCTCGTTGACGCAGGCGTTATTTCTCAGGTTGCATTTAAGGATGCCGTAACAGAGGCTAATTCTGAGGAAACTGTAAAAGCAGCTACACTTAATGATACTCTCTATGCTTATCCTGAAACAAACGATAACGGTTACTATCTCGTTTATGATAAGTCAGTAGTTTCCGACGAGCAGGCTAAGACACTTGAGGGTATTCTTGAGGCTTGTAAGAAGGCAGGCAAGAAGTTCATTATGAATGCCGGTGACGGTTACTATGCTTGTACTTTCGCTTTCACTGCAGGTGTTAAAATTGACGGTCTTGAAAAAGACGGTATTACACAGAAATTTGTTAAATATGACGAAGATGAAGCTGTTAAAACACTTCAGGCTTTTGCAAAGCTCATCAAGGATTACAGAGGTACATTCCAATCGCTTGACGTTGCTAACATCGCTTCAGGTTTTGCAAGCGGTAAGTGTGGCGCAGGTATCGACGGTTCATGGGATACAGCTTCTAACCAGAAGGCTCTCGGTGACAACTTCGGTGCTGCAAAGCTTCCTACAATCAATGTCAACGGCACAGACAAGCAGCTTATCTCAATGTTCGGTTATAAGTACATCGGTGTAAACGGTTCTTCTAAGTTCCCGGCAACAGCTCAGATTCTTGCTCACTATCTTGCAGGTGAAGAGTGCCAGCTCCAGAGAACTGAGAAGCTCGGTTGGGGACCTGCAAACAAGAAGGTTCAGGAAAGCAAAGCTGTAACAGGTTCTCCTGTTCTTAAGGCTATCGGTGAGCAGTCTCTGAATGCTTGTGTACAGGTTAATATTGCTTCAACATTCTGGGATCCTATGGCTAACCTTGGCAACAAGATCATCGCTGACACATGCGATCCTTCAGATGCAGCTGCTATGAAGAAGCTTCTTAACGAAACAATTTCTAACGTTAGGGATGAGGGCTAATCGTTAAGTAAGTTAAATTAAGTAAGTTAAATTGATTTAATTTAATCGATTAATTAGCTGCGGGACACTCCGAAAACGGAGTGTCCCGTAAAAAAAGAAAAAATGCGGACTGTCCGCTTGCGTTATCAATTTGTGTATTCGCCTGACTAATAATGTTTTATTACGAACGGCAACTATTATAGGATAGCGTAAAAAGTATTATTAGTTTGGTGTATTAGAGAGATTTGCAAATTATTAAGGAGAGCGCCTAATGACATATGTTGAATACAAACAGCTCAATCCTTTCCAGAGATTTGCCTACAACACAAAGAAGTTTTTCTCATGCCGTTGCCCATTTTTTCACAGCACTCGGCAAGGCAATAGTTAAGTTCTTCGTAGGCATCGGCAAGGGCTTTGCCAACTACGGCAAGACCTTCGTAAAAGGCGACTGGGCTACAAAACTTTCCTACCTTATTTTCGGTGTAGGTGATCTTAGCAAAGGTAAATATTACAAGGGTATTCTTTTCTTCGCTGTTGAAGTTCTCTATATCCTTTATATGGCTTTTTTCGGTTGGGGATATCTCAAAATGTTCCCGACACTCGGTATTCAGGCTCAGAGAACTGAATATATCAACGGTATCATTCCAAAGCAGGTACCCGGCGATAACTCAATGCTTATTCTGCTTTACTCGGTATTGACACTCGTAATCACAGTAGTGGTTTTCGCTATTTACATAACAAACATCAAAGATGCGTACAGACATCAGATTATGAAGGCTAACGGTCAGAAACCGACTTCATTCAAATATGATATGAAGCAGTTCCTTGACGGTAAGTATCATATCACACTTATGTCATTCCCTGTACTTATGATCGGTATCTTCAATGTTCTGCCGCTCATATTTATGATTTTGATTGCATTTACCAACTATGATAAACAGCATATGCCTCCGGGAACACTGTTCTCATGGGTTGGTTTTGACAACTTCGGCTCACTCTTCAACCTCGTTGAAGGTGCTAAGAAGGGTTATACATTTGTTAAGCTCACAGAATGGACTCTTATCTGGGCTGTTGCAGCTACATTCTCAAACTATATCCTCGGTATGATCTTTGCTCTTATGATCAACAAGAAGGGTATCAAGTTTAAATCACTCTGGAGAACACTTTTCGTTATCACAATTGCTGTTCCTCAGTTCGTATCACTTCTTCTCATGAACCAGATGCTCCAGTCAAACGGTGCTGTAAATATCCTGCTTTCAAACATTACAAACAGTCATGTTGAAATTCAGTGGCTGAATCAGGATGCGACGCTGGCTCGTTGGGTAGTTATCATCATTAACTGTTGGGTAGGTATTCCGTATACCATCCTCTCTATGTCGGGTATTCTTATGAATATTCCTGAGGATCTCTATGAATCTGCAAGAATTGACGGTGCAGGTCCTGTCAAGACATTTACGGCTATCACACTTCCGTATATGCTCTTCGTTACAACTCCTCAGCTCATTACCCAGTTTGTCGGCAACATCAATAACTTTAATGTTATTTACCTGTTGTCAAACGGTAATCCGACAACCGAAAAATATTATCAGGCCGGTGAAACCGATATCCTTGTTACATGGCTCTTTAAGCTGACCATGAACTCTCAGGACTACGGACTTGCCGCCGCGATAGGTATTTTGGTATTTGTTATTTGCGCAACGCTCTCACTCATTGTGTATAATAACTCAAAATCAATGAAGGATGAGGAGGCGTTCTCATGATAAAAAGTTACAAATTAAGAAGACATATTGCGAACGCTTTTGTTTACCTGTTCCTTATTGTAATGGGTTTCGTTTGGATTTCTCCGTTCATCTATCTTTTAATGCATTCATTCCGTGGCGGTGCTGAAATTTACGGAAGTACAATTATCCCGCAGGAATGGACACTCCAGAACTACATTGATTTGTTCACGGGTTCAGGCGGTACTGCAAGCCTTAACTTCCCGAGATGGTTCCTTAACACATTCGTAGTTGCTTGTTTCAGCTGCGTAATTTCTACAATTTCGGTTCTTATGGTTAGTTACGCATTCAGCCGACTCAGATTTAAGGCTCGTAAAAAGTTTATGAATGTTGGTATGATTCTCGGTATGTTCCCCGGCTTCATGACAATGATTGCTATTTACTATCTTCTCAAGGCAATGGGTCTTACTCAGACTCTCGTTGCTCTTGTAATCTGCTACAGCTGCGGTGCCGGTCTTGGTTTCCAGATTTCAAAGGGCTTCTTCGATACAATTCCAAGAGCACTTGACGAGGCGGCAACCATTGACGGTGCTACCAAAAACCAGATTTTCTGGAAGATTATTCTTCCTATGTCAAAGCCGATTGTTGTTTACACGGTTCTTACTTCATTTATCGGACCGTGGACAGACTTCATTCTTGCTAAGATTATCATGGGTGACGCTCGTGACAACTATACTGTTGCTATCGGTCTTCAGCTAATGATTGATCAGGACTTTAAGAACACATACTACAAGCAGTTCCTTGCAGGTTCTGTTGTTGTTGCTGTTCCGATTACACTTCTCTTCCTCAAGATGCAGAAGTATTATGTTGAAGGTGTAACAGCCGGTGGCGTAAAGGGTTAATCCCAATATATACAAGCTCTCACGGGCGGCAGTCACAGGCTGCCGTCCGTTTTAATTTTACGGAGGATACTATGAAAAAAATTCTTTCCATTCTTCTTGCCGGTGCAATGCTTGCGGGCTGTGTGCTTACAGGCTGCTCTGATTCTTCATCATCAAAGTCAGATTCATCCGACGGCAATACTGCAAAAGTTGCCGACCCGATTGAAGGCATTAAGGCAACTGCATCAACCGATAAATACAGAAACTACTACGAAATTTTCGTAAACTCTTTCTGCGATTCAAACGGTGACGAAACAGGCGACCTTCAGGGAATCATCTCTCAGCTTGACTACCTTAATGACGGCGACCCGAATTCAGGTGACGACCTCGGTGTTGACGCAATCTGGCTTACTCCGATTATGCCTTCAAAGTCATATCATAAGTATGATGTTGAAGATTATTACAATATTGATCCCGACTTCGGTACGCTCGACGATTTTGACAAGCTTATTGAAGAAAGTCATAAGCGTGGCATAAATGTAATTCTTGACCTTGTTTTGAATCACGCATCTTCAAAAAATCCGCTTTTTACAAAGGCTGTTGAAGAGGTTGCCGATAATAAGCTTGACGGCAATGCCGAATATTTTGAAATTCACAAGGCCTCATATTTTGACAGCGATACTCAGACTATCAGTCTTGGAAACGGTTATGCCTGTGAGGCGAACTTTTCTCAGGAGATGCCCGAATGGAATCTCAATTCTAAAAAGACGAGAGAAGAATTTACAAAAATTGCGAAATTCTGGCTTGACCGAGGAGTTGACGGTTTCAGACTTGACGCTTGCAAATACTTTACAAACAAGGAAACTGACGGAACAGAATTTCTCAAGTGGTTCTACGACACCTGCAAGGGCATTAAGGAAGATGTCTATATGGTTGGCGAGAACTGGACCGATGATTCCGATATTCAGGAGCTTTACAAATCCGGCATCGACAGCCAGTTTGCATTCAAGTTTTCAACCTCAACAGGCACAATTATCAGCAACATCATTTCGCAGGGTGGTATGGCTACTGCCAAAAAAATTATGAACTACGATAACAAAATGACAGAGTCAAATCCCAATGCTATCAATGCAATGTTCCTTTCAAACCACGATCAGGTTCGTAGCGGAAACGCACTTGAATCTCAGGGACTTTCTTCTCAGAAACTTGCAGCCGCAGTTTATATGCTTGCGCCGGGTAATCCGTTCATCTATTACGGAGAGGAAATCGGCGTCAAGGCTCCGAATACCACAAACGATGCGGCATACAGAACACAGATGGTTTTTGACAGCGACAACCTTCCCGATATTTATGTAAACGGTATCGGAGATGAGCCAGATGTGCCTACCGGCGGCGGTGTAAAACAGCAGCTTGCCGACAAGGATTCTCTCCTCAACTACTATCGCAGAATTATCACAATCAAAAATCAGAACCCCGAAATTGCAAGGGGCAGAATTGTAGGCACACAGGGCTTTGATGATAAGACAGTCGGCGCTTACTATGTTGAGTATGAGGATTCAAAGCTCCTCATTATTCATAACTTCAGCAAGAATGACGCCAAGGAGCTTACAATTACAGACGATATGATTAAGAACGCAACTCTCCGTGCAGACCTTATCCCAGAAAGCAGTTCAAAGCATACCGAGCTTAAAGACGGTAAAATCTTTGTACCGCCACAGTCAACGGTAATCATTAAGTCTGCTGAATGATTTTTTGTTCGTGAAGACAGTTATTTTGTAGCGGTATCACAGAAGCTTTGCAACATTTGTATAAGGATATATAAACCACAAAAGGCACATAACCGAAAACAATGACGGTTATGTGCCTTCTTATTTTTGTAAGGCTGTTATTTCACAGTTCTGCAAGTAATATCACAAAATGTTTGACAGATGTAATTTTATAAATGTAGCAAAATGACTGCTGTTTTGTCGGAGAGAACCTCGTTCTTCCGTGAGTAACGGCAGAAATTATATTTAAAAACAAATTTTATAAATTCTCAAATGAATTGTTTGTTACTACAAATGATAAAAATTGAAAATTCCGAAAACATTCTTGTTTTCGTCACACAGTTGTCAATATTGGTGTGGTATAATAAAGTCACAACATAAGGGAACGGCGAACATCGTCCCGATTAAACAGTGTATAAGTTTTTTTATTTGATATATTTTCCTCTCTCCTAAATAAAAAATGAAAACGGAGGCTGTGAAGAACGAAGTCTTAAACTTCATTTCTTTACAGCCTCTTTTTCATTACGGTGTGCCGCCGTTGTCAATTCGTGCAGACAATTTATTGCGAGTCGCTGTGATTAATAACAGCTTTCATAATATCAAAACATATTCGTGGGAATGTATAATATTTATCAAGCATAAGCCTCGCTTAAATTTTACAAAAAAATGCTTGACAAAAAGCGAGCGGATAGTTTATAATGTTTAATCGTGGGGCATTCTGTAATTGCGCCCGTTTTTGGGGATATTATTGATGTTTCACAGGGCTTTGCAAAAGCAAAGCAGTTTTATCAATTCTTATATTTTTTGAAAGGAGGACAAATAATGCCTACATTTAACCAGTTGGTACGCAAGGGCAGACAGGTTTCCGAGAAGAAGGCAAAGGCACCTGCTCTCTTAAAGGGTTGGAACTCGAAAAAGCGTGTTGCTATTGATCAGAGCTCCCCACAGAAGAGAGGTGTTTGTACTGCAGTAAAGACCGCTACACCTAAAAAGCCTAACTCAGCGCTCAGAAAGATTGCCAGAGTAAGACTTTCTAACGGTATTGAAGTCAGTTCCTATATTCCCGGCGTAGGTCACAACCTTCAGGAACACAGCGTTGTTCTTATCCGTGGTGGCCGTGTTAAGGACTTGCCTGGTGTTCGTTACCACATCGTTCGTGGTACACTCGATGCTCAGGGTGTTTCGGGCCGTATGCAGAGCCGTTCAAAGTACGGTGCTAAGCGTCCGAAGAAGGGTAAATAAGGAATTGACAAAACTCTCTTGACTTAAATTATTTAAGTTCTGCTATGCGGCAGGAATTTTACTATATATATGTTATGGTAGAATGTCTTGTTGGCATACGGGAGTTTGTCGCTTTCGAGTACCTATGATATCTCAATTATTGTGAAGGAGGGAAGCAAAGTGCCAAGAAGAGGTTCTATTGCGAAGCGTGACGTATTACCGGATCCGCTTTATAATTCAAAACTCGTAACTCGTCTTATCAACAACATTATGTACGACGGTAAAAAGGGCGTTGCTCAGAAGATTGTTTACGGTGCATTCGATATTATTGCTGAAAAGACAGGTAACAACCCGCTTGAGGTTTTTGAACAGGCTATGGAAAATGTAATGCCCGTTCTCGAAGTTAAGGCTCGTCGTGTCGGCGGTGCTACTTATCAGGTACCTATGGAGGTTCGTCCTGAAAGACGCCAGACACTCGGTCTCCGCTGGATTTCTACTTATTCAAGAGCTCGCAGCGAAAAGACAATGAAGGAAAGACTTGCAGGAGAAATCCTTGATGCCACAAACAGTGCCGGCGGTGCTTTCAAGAAGCGTGAAGACACTCATAAGATGGCTGAAGCTAACAAGGCTTTCGCTCATTACAGATGGTAATTTTATCATCAGCGTTTATTAGGAGGATTTTATGCCAAGACAGGTTTCACTTGAAAAAACAAGAAACATCGGTATCATGGCTCACATTGATGCCGGTAAAACCACAACAACTGAGCGTATCCTGTATTATACCGGCGTAAACCATAAAATCGGTGAGACACACGACGGTGCTTCCACAATGGACTGGATGGTTCAGGAAAAAGAGCGTGGTATCACAATCACCTCTGCTGCTACAACTGCATTCTGGTTCGGCAGCAAGCATCAGTATGACAAGCACAGAATCAACATCATCGACACCCCCGGTCACGTTGACTTCACTGTTGAAGTTGAGCGTTCACTTCGTGTTCTTGACGGTTCTGTAACAGTCCTCTGCGCAAAAGGCGGCGTTGAGCCTCAGTCTGAAACAGTATGGCGTCAGGCTGATAACTACGGCGTTCCGAGAATGGTTTATGTAAACAAGATGGACATCATGGGCGCTAACTTCTACCATGTTGTTCAGATGATGAAGGACAGACTTAAATGTAATGCTGTTCCGATTCAGCTTCCGATCGGTGCTGAGAGCGATTTCAGAGGCATCGTTGACCTCGTTACTATGAAGGCCGAAATCTATCACAACGAAGACGGCACAGACTACAGTGAAGAGGAAATTCCGGAAGAGATGCAGGATCTCGCTAACGAGTATCGTGAGAAACTTATCGAATCAGTTGCTGAACTCGATGAGGATCTTATGGAGAAATACTTCGGCGGCGAAGAGCTTACAATCGACGAAATCAAGAGCACAATCAGAAAGGCTACTATTGACAACACAATGGTACCTGTAACCTGCGGTTCTTCTTACCGTAACAAGGGTGTTCAGATGCTCCTTGATGCTATCGTTGATTATATGCCTGCTCCGACAGATGTACCTGCTATCAAGGGTGTTGACCCTGAAACAGGCGATGAGGTTGAAAGACCGTCATCAGATAAAGAGCCATTCGCAGCTCTCGCATTCAAGATTGCTACTGACCCGTTTGTTGGTAAGCTCTGCTTCTTCAGAGTTTACTCCGGTACAGTTTCTGCCGGCACAACTGTTTACAACTCAGTTAAGGACACCAACGAGCGTCTCGGTCGTATCTTGCAGATGCACGCTAACGACAGAAAAGATATCGACTGCGTATACGCAGGTGACATCGCTGCTGCCGTTGGTCTTAAAAATACAACAACAGGTGATACTCTCTGTGATGAGAAGGCTCCTGTTATCCTTGAGTCTATGGAATTCCCTGATCCTGTAATTCGTGTTGCTATTGAGCCGAAGACAAAAGCAGGTCAGGAAAAGATGGGTATCGCTCTTGCAAAGCTTGCAGAAGAAGATCCTACTTTCAAGGCTTATACAGACGAAGAAACAGGTCAGACAATCATCGCAGGTATGGGTGAACTCCACCTCGAAATCATTGTTGACCGTCTTCTCCGTGAATTTAAGGTAGAAGCAAACATCGGTGCTCCACAGGTTGCATACAAGGAAACTATCCGCAAGGAAGCTTCTGTTGACGAAAAGTATGCTCGTCAGTCAGGTGGTAAGGGTCAGTACGGTCACGTTAAGATCAATATCTATCCTAACAAGGACAAGGGCTATGAGTTCGTTAACAACATTGTCGGCGGTGCTATTCCTAAGGAATACATTCCGGCTGTTGACCAGGGTATTCAGGGCGCAATGCTCAGCGGTGTTGTTGCAGGCTACAATGTAGTTGATGTTAAGGTTGAGCTTTATGATGGTTCTTATCATGAAGTCGACTCATCAGAAATGGCATTTAAGATTGCCGGTTCAATGGCATTCAAGAACGCTATGAAGAAGGCAGATCCTGTACTTCTCGAACCGATCATGAAGGTTACTGTTATCACTCCTGAGGAATACCTCGGTGATGTAATCGGCGACCTTAACTCTCGTCGTGGTATGATCCAGAGCATGGAAGCTGACAACGGCGTTCAGAGAGTTATCGCTCATGTTCCGCTTTCAGAGATGTTTGGTTACGCAACAGATATGCGTTCCAAGACTCAGGGTCGTGGTCAGTATGTTATGGAGCCTGACACATATGCAGAGGTTCCGAAGAACATTGCTGAAAAGATTATGAGTGAAAGAGCTAAAAAGGACTAATCATACCTTTTAAAGCACTTTTTTCAAAAATGTATTGATTTTTTTAGAAAAAATTGATACAATATGATTAAATCTATT
>OHTW01000492.1_pt1 | contig 18863 bp, 12 predicted proteins | sample 1579031 | NCBI WGS metagenome assembly OHTW01 (sample SAMEA3879602, study PRJEB24766) | human gut metagenome | biome: human-associated habitat; feature: feces | place: USA | collected 1985/1987 | reverse complement strand
ATCCATACCGCTGCTGCAACATCGACGGCCGCTGCTGGGCAATGGTCGGAACCCACGATAACGAACCTATTCAAATGTGGGCAAATTCAATGGTTAACACCCATGAAGGATATCTGCATGTGAAAAATCTTGCACTGATAGAAGAAATAGAAGTAGAATTTGGTCCCGGACTGAATATCCTGACCGGTGAGACCGGAGCAGGTAAATCTATCCTTCTGGGGTCTATGCAGCTGATCCTGGGTGCAAAAACTTCTAAAAATATGATAAGGGAAAATGCATCCTATGCACTTGTGGAGCTGCTTTTTCAGGTAGAAAACGAGAAAGCGCTGGAGACACTGAAAGCACTGGATATCTGTCCGGAAGATGGACAGGTACTTCTGTCCAGAAAAATCATGGATGGAAGAAGCATCAACAAGATTAATGGAGAGACAAGTACTGTAGGTCAGATGAAGGCCGCTGCTGCATGCCTTTTGGATATCCATGGACAGCACGAGCATCAGTCACTTCTGTATCAGGATAAGCAGCTTGCAATCCTGGATGCATATGGAAAAGAAAAAATCCTTCCTGCAAAGGAGAAAGTATCTCTGGCATATAAAGAATACAGCAAATGCAAAACAGAACTTGGTTCCATGAATATGAATGAGGAGCAGAGGAATCGTGAGCTGGCTTTTCTGAAGTTTGAGATCAAAGAAATCGAGAAAGCAAATCTGCAGCCGGGAGAGGATGAGGAACTGGAAGCCCGGTACAGAAAAATGAGCAATGCAAAACTCATCGTTGACTCCCTGCAGCTTGTACATAATCTCACAGGCTATGAAAGCAAGGAAGGCGCCGGAGAGACTGTCGGAGAGGCATTAAAGGAATTCTCTCATGTAACACAGTATGATCCGGAGCTTACACCTCTTGCAGAGACACTTACTTCTGTAGACGGTCTTCTGAATGATTTTAACAGAGAATTATCTGCATATCTGGACGAGCTGACCTTTGATGAAGGAGAGTTTTATGAGACAGAGAGAAGACTGGATCTGATCAATGGACTGAAGGCAAAATATGGACGTACCATTGAGGAAATTTTCACATATCGCAAACTTCAGGAAGAAAAACTGGAAAAATTACATAAATATGAAGAAAATTTACAGGAATTAAAGGAGCGTCTCAGAGAACTGGAAAATATTCTTGAGAAAAAGTCGGATGAATTAGCAGAAATCCGTAAAGAATACAGTAAACAGCTTGAGCAGAAGATTATTCAGGGATTGAAGGATTTAAACTTCCTGGATGTGAATTTTGCCATTGATTTCCGGAAAAAGAAAAACTACACAGATAATGGAACCGATGATATCCAGTATCTCATTTCTACAAATCCCGGAGAAACTCTGAAGCCACTGGGACAGATCGTATCTGGCGGTGAGTTGTCTCGAATCATGCTTGCATTAAAGGCAATCCTTGCAGACAGAGATGAGATTGAGACATTGATCTTCGATGAGATCGATACTGGTATCAGTGGAAGAACTGCACAGAAAGTCTCTGAAAAGATGGCAGTGATCGGACAGCATCATCAGGTACTCTGCATCACGCATCTGCCGCAGATTGCAGCTATGGCAGACAGTCATTTTGAAATTGAAAAACATCTGCAGGGAACTGAGACTATTACCCAGATCCATGTGCTTAAAGAACATGATTCCATCCGCGAACTGGCAAGACTGTTAGGTGGTGCAGAAATTACACCTGCAGTTTTTGAGAATGCGAAAGAGATGAAAGAATTGGCACAGAAACAAAAAAATACAAGATTTAAATAAAATAATTGACCACATACTAAGAGAGGATAATCTTTGTGACGGATTGTTCTCTCTTATTTTTGTACCTTTCGGGTTTGCTGTGATGGGAAGTGTTTTATGGCAATTTCACAGTTACAGAATTTCATAAATACAGAATGAAAGGATGTGCATAACAATGAACAAAAGAAAATATAGACTTTTTGTCATCTGTTGTCTTGTGCTGGATCTGTTGGTGATGTTGATATCAGGTTACAGATATCTGGACAGAAAGATACCTGACGAAATTCAGATTTCCAGAGGCAAAAAAACAGAAGATGTCACAGAAGTTTTGTCAACACCGTTTGTTACATTTGAAGAAGCAGTTACTGTTTCGCAGGATGGAGGCTATATTCTGCCCTGTAAACTTTTGGGTTATATTCCATTTAAAGAAATAAAAGTAACACCTGCAGATGATCAGGAAATTTATGTCAGCGGAAGCACCATAGGAATTTATATGCAAACAGAAGGTGTTCTGGTGATTGACACCGGTGAAATTCAGAATCGGAATGGTGAGACAGAGGAGCCTGCGAGAAATATTATCAGACAGGGAGATTACATTATCTCATTTAACGGAGAAAAAATCTCTACAAAAAGAGAACTGATAGATGACATCTCAGAACTTGATGGCAGCGAAGTTACACTGGGGATAAGCCGCAAAGGAGAGAGTATTCCTGTATCTGTAACTCCTGTAAAAGACAAAAAAGGAGACTATAAACTTGGAATCTGGGTAAGAGATGATACGCAGGGGATAGGAACACTTACTTACGTAGATCAGAATGGTAATTATGGTGCCCTTGGCCATGGAATCAGTGATATAGACACTGCCCAGCTTCTGAATATCCGAAACGGAGCTTTGTATAAAGCCCGGATTCTTGCGATTAACAAAGGAAGTAAAGGCAATCCCGGCGAACTTGCAGGATACATCTGCTATGATGACAGAAATATTCTTGGAACTATCGAAGCAAACAGCAGAAACGGAATTTATGGTCAGTTCACAGGGATTGCAGATGATGCGATCACTTTAAAGAAAATGCCGGCTGCGTATAAGCAGGAAGTGAAGATTGGAACAGCCACAATTCTCTGCAGTACAGATGGCGAGGTAAAAGAATATGATGCAGAGATCAGAAAAATAGATTTGAATCATGAAGATACCAACAAAAGTTTTGTGATAAAGGTGACAGATAAAGAACTTCTGGAAGCTACAGGAGGGATTGTACAGGGGCTCAGCGGAAGCCCGGTTATCCAGAATGGAAAAATCATTGGTGCGGTAACTCATGTATTTGTTCAGGATGCTTCCAGCGGATATGGAATCTTTATTGAAAATATGCTGAAAAATACAGAAAGACTCTTTTAATGGATGATCAGGATTATGAAACAAAAATCTGATTATTGTCGAAATATATCAGATGCCTGTGAAAAATGAAAATAAAGAAAAAAGACTTGCTATTTTATTATGTAAGGTGTATATTATGTATAAGTTAATAATTTAAGTCAAAGGGGACGATTTTAGCAACAACGCTAGGATTGTCCCCTTTTTGGTTAAATTAATAGCATTTACAACGAATATTATAATCTGGAGGTTCACGCCATGGATAAAATCGATAAGAAGATAATTACATTATTACAGCAGAATGCAAGAATGCCATTAAAGGCACTCGCCGAGAATGTTTTCCTTTCATCACCGGCTGTTTCAGCAAGAATTGAGAGACTTGAGAAGGAAGAGATTATTGAAGGATATGAAGTTAAGATTAATCAGTTAAAGCTGGGATATCATATAACAGCATTTATTAATCTTGAAGTTGCTCCTGTGCAGAAACCGGATTTCTATCCATTTATCAAGTCATGCCCTAATGTTGTTGAATGTAACTGTGTAACAGGCAATTATTCAATGCTATTAAAAGTTATGTTCCCAAGTACCATGGAACTTGATACATTTATCGGCCAGCTTCAGAAGTTCGGAAGAACAAGTACACAGATTGTGTTCTCAACACCTGTTGCTCCAAGAGGTATTGATGTTAATCAGGAGATGCCTACAGATAATTAAATTCACCAAAAGTTCATAATTATTTAACCTATTAACACTGTCAGACACTTGCTGTTCTGGCAGTGTTTTTGTTATAATTATCTGAGTTTAAATTTCGTGTTACGAGGAGGTATTATGAGTAAGGCTTCAGATATATTAGATAATGTAAGTAAGGTGATTGTGGGTAAGAGAAATGTTTCAGAACTGGTTCTGACAAGTATTATTGCCGGTGGACATGTTCTTCTAGAAGATGTTCCAGGAACCGGTAAGACTATGATGGCGAAAGCATTTGCAAAGAGCATTGATGGACAATTTTCAAGAATTCAGTTTACACCAGATCTGCTTCCTTCAGATATTACAGGTGTGCATGTGTTTAACCAGAAAGAGGGTGAATTCGTATTCAGAAGAGGTCCGGTATTCGCTAATGTTATTCTTGCAGATGAGATTAACAGGGCAACACCTAGAACACAGTCAGCATTGCTTGAATGTATGGAGGAACATCAGGTTACTGTGGATGGTGAATATTCTAAGTTAGAAGAACCATTTGTTGTAATTGCAACACAGAATCCTATTGAGACAGCAGGAACTTATCAGCTTCCTGAGGCACAGCTTGACAGATTCCTTATGAAGATTAACATGGGTTATCCAAAGAAAGATGATGAGGTACTTATTCTTAACAGATTCTTAAAAGAAGATCCTTCTAAAGAACTTTCAACAGTTGCAACATGTGAAGATATTGTTGCAATGAAAGAAGATGTGAAAAATGTATATGTTCACCCAGTGCTTATTGATTATATTGTTGAACTGGCAAGGATGACAAGACAGGAGGATAATGTATCAATCGGTGTAAGCCCGAGAGGAACTCTTGGTATGCTCAATGTGGCGAGAGCATATGCGTATATTGCAGGCAGAGATTATGTTGTACCAGAGGACATCAAGATACTTGCACCTGTAGTATGGGCACACAGAATTGTGTTACAGACAGGTTACATGAATATGGATAATAAAGAACAGATTATAGAACATGTTGTTAATAACACAGCAGTTCCTACTGAAGATTGGAAAAGATAATGAATGTATTATTGATGCTTATTGGTGTACTTATAGTATATCTGGCAATTAAGTTTGTATTTCGTTATAACTGGAATAAGGGGCTGGGTGTCGCTCTTGAATTTGAGAAAAAGCATGTTGTAAATGGCGAAACAGTTAATGTTGTTGAGGTTATATCCAACGAAAAACGTCTGCCGCTGCCATGTGTGAATCTTAAGTTTCAGGTGGACAGGGAACTTGAATTTCCTGGAACAGATACTAATTCAAGTGTGTCAGACCTTACATACCGCAATGATGTGTTCTCATTTCTGGCTAATCAGAGAATTACAAGAAGAATTCCTGTTAAATGCAATCACAGAGGTGTGTTCAAAATATCAGGCGTACAGCTTACATTTGCCGGACCATTTATGAACGAGATTAATGTTCTCAAAGTGGATAGTACCTGTGAGATAACAGTTTATCCTAAGACTGTGGATAGTAAGAGATTCAGCTTTATAAGAAGCAGAATATCAGGAGAAGCAGAACGTAAGAAATATATGCTTGAAGATCCATTTGTGTTCAGAGGAATAAGAGATTATACAAGCAACGACAGCCTAAAGAATGTGAACTGGAAGGCAACAGCGAGAACAGGTAATCTGTGTGTTAATGAATATAATGAGTCAGTCAGCCGTAATGTATGTATTCTTCTTAATCTTGAGGATGATGGAATGCTTACATATGATTCGGTTAATGAAGAAGCAATAAGTCTTGCAGCTTCTGTGGCAGAAGAGTTCATCAGACAGGGAATTAATGTCTCTCTAATTAGTAATGCATGTGATGTTGACACAAAGGAAGCAGTTGGTATAAGAGAAGGAGCAGGAGTTGGACATCTTGGAAGTATTAATACTGTACTTGCAAGAATGGATTTAAAGCTTGAAAAAGAAGAGTTTGCAGCGCTTATTAACAGAACATTTATAGAAAATGTTTCTGTCCAGAGTAGTGACAACAGTGTATATGTTGTTATATCAGCGAGCAGAAGAAAGAAGCTGCAGCAGACTATGCAGAAGTTTGAGAAAAAGTATGGACAGGTTATATGGATTGTTCCATATATGACTGGTGGAGAATACAGCCTTGATTATTGTGGTATCAGACCAGAGGGCTGGGAAGTGAAATAAGTTTATCAGGAGATAACATATGAATGAGTCGGGACAAGTTTATAAGTATAATAAACTGAGAACAATAAGAACATTGACAGATATAATAAGCCAGTGTATTGTAGCGTTCGCATTTTCTGCATTTGTTATATTGGGACTTACGAATAAATCTGACAGTTATATTATTGCAACACTGCTTATGGCAGTTCCGGTTATTATAACTTATGTGGCAAGAAAGAATATACATAAGAATTTTCTATTTATGCTGATTCATGCTGCTTTGCTTATAACAGCCATTATAATTGGTAATGGAGATGCAGAGTCTACAGCATATTTTGTAAGTGTACTTGCTGTGTGTATAAGGTCTGTAAGCATAAGAGTGGCTAATGCAAGAAAAACTGAATATATGAATGAACCGCTTTATGGGAATCAGTTTGCTGATGTGACTCAGGAAGATAAGAAAGCTGCCTTGCAGGCAGGAGAGAGAATGTCACCTCTGTATTGTGTGGTTATGGTCGCAGGAAGTCTTTATGGCGGTTCAGCAGGCAACAGACTGCTTGTTAACTATGAAACAGTATTATTTGTGCTGTTTGTTCTGCTTGCTTTTCTTGCAAACCAGTTAAAAGAGCTTAATTCTCTGTTTATAAGTAATGCTGGCAAATCAGAATTTCCTGCTGAGAGAATTACAGGAATTAACATGATAATGGTCATGGTTGTGTCAGGACTTATGATTCTTGGCATGATTCTGTTCTATAGTGGGGATTATGGCAATATATTTACACTGATTGGTTCAGGTTTTGTAGCAGTTGTAAGGATAGTGCTGAAGCTGTTCTTAAGACTTATAAGAGAGAAAGAAGAAGTCTCTACGATGCCCGAAGATTCCGTGAATCCAGTCACTGATGATGATGTGGTAAAGGGAGATAACGACCTTGCATTTACTGATAATCCTGTTATGAGTGCATTATTTACAGCATTTGCAATAGTTCTTGTAATTGCACTTGTTGTATTTATTGTCTATATGATTATCAGATATGCCAAGAATTTCAAAAAGTCACAGGATAATAATGGTGATGAGATTGAATTCATTGGCAATGACAGAAGAACAGAAGCAAGGATAAAGAGACGTCAGAGAGCAGAAGAAGCTAAGAATATGCCTGTTAATATGCAGTACAGGAAGGCATTCAGAAAAGCAGCAATAAAATCATCAAAGGCAGCCAGGGATTCGGATGGTAAATCACTTGAAAATATGCAGCCACAGGACATAACAATAAACAGAATAACTAACGATGCTGATGCTGCAGACAGAATTACAGCAAGTTATGAGAAAGCAAGATATTCTGATAAGAATATTTCCAAAGAAGAACTTGAATTTATGCTTGACTTTATAAAAAATGACAAGTATAATAAGCGTACATAATAAGTAAATGCTGTGAAGAGGACTATTAGATAGGAACCAGAGTCAGAGAACTGCCGGGTGGTGCGAGGCAGTCGAAGGAACTTATTGAACTCGCCTTGGAGCTGCTACCTGAAATCATTATGAGAAGTAGGAGTAGCCGGAAGCCAACCGTTATAGTGGACAGAATATAATGCAGCACATTTGTTGTACGTATTCAGTGAGTGCATAGCATAGCTATGAAGAAGAGTGGTAACGCGTGAGATTTATCTTTCGTCTCTTTGGGTGGAATTGCCCATGGACGAAAGATTTTTTTATGCTTATCTTTAAGGAAGCCTTTACTTATTAACAATACATATTTATATTTTCAGGAGGTTTTAGGAATGTTTGATTACAGACAGTATGAAAGAGGCTATTTTATGCCACCAGTTAAGTGCAATGACTGGGTTAACAAGGAGTATGTTGATAAGGCACCAATCTGGTGTTCGGTTGATTTAAGAGATGGTAACCAGGCTCTTGTTGAACCTATGAGTCTTGATGAAAAGCTTGAATTCTTCCAGATGTTAGTTGAAGTTGGATTTAAAGAAATTGAAATTGGTTTCCCTGCAGCTTCTGAGACAGAATATGAGTTCTGCCGTACACTTATTGAGAAGAATATGATTCCTGATGATGTTACAATTCAGGTTCTTACCCAGGCAAGACCACATATTATTAAGAAGACATTTGAAGCCGTAAAGGGTGCTCCGAGAGCAATAGTTCATGTATACAATTCTACTTCATTAGCACAGAGAGAACAGGTATTCAAGAAATCTAAGGAAGAAGTTAAGCAGATTGCTATTGAAGGTGCTAAGTTATTAAAGGAACTTGCTGAAGCTGATGGAGGAAACTTCCTTTTTGAATACAGTCCAGAGAGCTTTACAGGAACAGAACCAGAGTATGCACTTGAGGTATGCAACGCTGTTGTTGATATCTGGCAGCCAACACCTGGTAAGAAATGTATCATCAATCTTCCTGCTACAGTTGAGATGTCACTTCCACATGTATTTGCAAGCCAGATTGAATATATGTCTAAGTACATGCACAACAGAGAAAATGTTATTATTTCTCTTCATCCACATAATGACCGTTCGACAGGTGTTGCTGATGCAGAGTTAGGACTTCTTGCAGGAGCAGACAGAATTGAGGGAACACTTTTTGGTAATGGTGAGAGAACAGGTAATGTAGATATTATTACACTTGCGATGAATATGTATATGCAGGGTGTTAATCCTGAACTCAATCTTTCTGATATGCCACATCTTGCAGAAGTATTTGAAAGACTTACACAGATGAAGATTGATGACCGTCATCCATGGTGTGGTAAGCTTGTATTTGCAGCTTTCTCAGGTTCACATCAGGATGCTATATCTAAGGGAATGCATTACAGAATAGAAAATGATCCTAATAAATGGACAGTTCCATATCTTCCAATTAATCCAGAAGATGTAGGACGTACATATGATTCAGATGTTATAAGAATTAATAGCCAGTCTGGTAAGGGTGGTGTTGCTTATGTTCTTGAACATAACTATGGAATGGTTGTACCTAAGGCTATGAGAGAAGATCTGGGTTATGCTGTTAAGGATGTATCGGATGTTAATCATAAGGAGCTTTCAGCAGATGAAGTTCTTGAAATATTTGAGAAGAGATATAAGAAATACACACCAGTATTCAAGATTTCTGAAGTACATTTCAAGCAGATTAATGGAATACAGACAGTCGTAACTATTAATGAGAATGGTGAGAAGTACAATGTTGAAGATGGTGGTAATGGTCGTCTTGATGCTGTAAGTAATGCTCTTGCCAGTCATTTTGGAAAGCCTTGTGATATCTTCTGTTATGAAGAACATTCATTAAAGAAGGGTTCTGATTCTAGTGCCATTGCATATGTTGGTATTACAGGAGAGGATGGAAAGAATTACTTTGGTATTGGTATTGACCATGATATCATCAGAGCTTCTATTGATGCGTTAGAGTCAGCTATGAACAGAAGTCTTGAAGCTTAATATATTATTTAATTGAATAATGTGTAATATAACCCATGTCCGGAACGTATACTAGAATGATACTGATTCAGGATATGGGTTGTTTTATTAATGTAGAATTAAACCCCCCCAAAAAGGGGGAAGCAGTACTTTGGTACTAATGCTATTATACGCTGAGAGAGGGAAATATAGTTAAGGGGAAACTATTGGTTCAGACATTTTTGGAGGGATAGTAATGTTTTTTAGAAAACGATTAAGTGGTTTGGATGTAAAGATTAAGAAAACTGCAGTTGGCGTTCTTTTGGTTGCAATAGTTGCAGGTTCTGTGTTTGCTGGTACGTCTTTAAGAGCTGGCGCATATTCAAAAACACAGGATGTCCTTAATGAATTATTAGGAGCAGCAAAACCTTACGGTGTAGTTGCTGAAGAATTTAAGAATGGTAATCACAATCAGACATGTTTCGCGACTAACAAGCTTGTAATAACAGATCAGTGGATGAGTGCATGGCTTGATATGAGCGTTGGAACAACATATATCAAGAGTTTTGATAATTCTGGTTCATCAGAGGTTAATGTGGATAGGAATGCATTTAATAATCTTGTGCTTGGAACTGATTATGATTATGAACCCAGAGAGAATAAATATTATATTAAGGATGCTAACGGAAAAAGAACAGGTGCTGTTATTAATGTTGCTAACTGCAAGGATACAATCAATGTTTATTATGCAGAGGATTATATGGATGTAACTGCAGCACTTGATAATGTATACGATAATTTCAAGGCGTATTCAGATACACCAGATTCGGAGGCTGATATAGTTATTGGTGCTTATGATGATAGAAAGATTGATCTTGCTTCATTTAAGAATAAGCAGATTGTAGTGGTAAATATGTATGCTAATAATTATATTGACTGGCAGGGAAAAGAAGTTTCATCTTATTATGGAGAAGGACAGCTCAACATAACAAATAAAGCACAGGGACAGTTTGTTATCATTAATCTGCTTGGCGGTGATGGTGATGCAGACATTAAAAGATTCAGCATTAATGGAAAGAATACAGGCGGATTAACAGATGTTGATGTATCAGACACGGTTATTTTCAATGCTGTTAATGTAACTGGTAATATTAATATAGGTGAGGTATGTGGTATAGTTGTTGCACCAAAAGCAGATATTACCTTAACATCTACATGTAATGGAAGAGCAATTTCTAAGTCATTTGTTAATGTCAATGGACAAATGCATTTTATATCAGATAATCAACAGCAGGAGACGACACAAAAGGAAACAACATCTGTAGCACAGTCTTCATCAGAAACAACAAAGTCAGAAGAGACAACAACCGCACAGGAAACAACAAAGTCAAACGAGATAACAACTGCACAGGAAACAACAAAGTCAAACGAGACAACAACTGCACAGGAGACAACAAAGTCAAACGAGGCAACAACTGCACAGGAGACAACAAAGTCGAATGAGACAACAACTGCGCAGGCGACAACAAAGTCGAACGAGACAACAGTTGCGCAGGAGACAACAAAGTCGAATGAGACAACAGTTGATGCTGGTAAGGAAACTAAGCCGACAAAACCAGAATCAAACGAAACAACAGCTGTTAATGAGACAACAAAGTCAAATGAAACAACAGTAGATTCTAATAAACAGACAAAAGAACATACAACTTCATCAACTCAGGTCACAAAGAAGACTGGTGAAGTTGCAGGAGATGAAGAATTAGTTACAGGAAAAGAAGATGAGACTGTTGATGGCTCAAGAGTCAGAAAAGCTGGTGAAGTTGCGGCTGATGAAGAGGTTGTAAAGACTGGTGACAATAATCATGTATGGGTATATATTGTGATTCTTGTAGCAGCAGCTGTTATTTCTGGAACTGTTATTGTGATAAGCAAAAAGAGCAATAAAAGATAATAAATGTTAATGATATCAGAGAGGCACAGCAGTAATGTTGTGCCTTTTTTATTGGGGTGGTATTGAAGCACTCTGCTTTTTTATGCTATAATGCAATATGTATGAGTCGAAGTAGGCTTTGAACACAAAATACAGTGAAGAACAAGGAGATGGAAGTTTTATGAAACATTTGATACTTGCATCGGGTTCACCAAGACGAAGAGAATTAATGAGTCAGGTAGGACTTGATTTTACTGTTGTTACAAGTGATGCAGATGAGAATATTAAAGAGATGGAGCCTGAAGATTATGTAAGAGAATTATCTTCTATTAAGGCACAGTCTGTATTAGAGCAATATGCAGATAAAGATGATTCTGTAATCGTTATAGGTGCAGATACTATTGTTTATCATAAAGGAGAGATTCTTACCAAGCCTAAGGATGAAGAGGATGCATTCAGAATTCTTAAGTCTTTAGAAGGTCAGATACATCAGGTGTATACAGGTGTAACTATATGCAGCACACATAAGAATGTAAGTTTTTATGAAAAGACTGATGTGTGGGTATATGATATGACTGATGAGGAAATCAGGGATTACATAAGCACAGGAGAGCCTATGGATAAGGCTGGTGCATATGGTATTCAGGGAAAATTCGCAGCATACATTAAGGGTATTGAAGGCGACTATAATAATGTTGTCGGTCTGCCTGTTGCAAGACTTGTACATGAGCTTAAAACATTTTAAGGAGAAAATATATGGTTAAATTCGTAGCAAGTGACCTTGATGGGACATTGCTTCTTAACGGAGCACAGAGCGTCGATGAATCTACGATACAGTATATCAATAAACTTGTTGATAAAGGCGTTATATTTGCACCGGCTAGTGGCAGGCAGATAACGAGTCTTAAGAGACTTTTTGGGGCTGTCAGTGATAAGCTTGCATATATTGCAGAGAATGGTGCACTTGTGGAATACAAGGGTGAAACTATTGGAAAGACTGCTATGGATAGGAAGCTTGCGTTAGAGATAATTGAGGATGTAATTGAACAGCCTAATTGTGAGGTGCTTGTATCAGGAGAACATACGTCATATATTAAGCCTAAGTCTCAAGAATATTATTACAGGATGACCAAGGTGGTCAATTATCATACTACATTAGTTGATAAGTTCACAGACATTGACGAGGATATATTAAAGATAGCTGTGTGTGATATGACAGGAATTAAGAACTCTAAAGAACATTTTATTAACAAATGGAGTGATAAGGCTTCAGTACTTGTATCGGGAGAACTTTACTTAGACCTTATGGACACTAATGTTAATAAAGGAAGAGGAATTGAGCAGGTTCAGCAGTATTTTGGACTAAAACCTGAACAATGCATGGCATTTGGTGATAATTATAATGATATCGCTATGTTGGATAAGGTATATTATTCATATGTTATGGAGAAAGCTGTAGAAGATGTTAAGAAACACGGGCGTTTCGTAACAGGATGGGTAGAAGGAACATTAAGAGAGCAATTTAAAGAGATAAGATAAGGAGATTTAAGTTATGGATAAACATATTGATGAGTGTGCGAAGGTGTTTTTAAGAGATCAGAAACAGCTTTTCGATGAGCCTGTTGCATATGATTTAGAGGAAGCTAAGGAATTCTTAGAGGACTGTATGGCGGTATACTGCAAGGATATTAAAGAATTAAGAGAAGTGATGGATGATGAGGGAATGGATGTATCTGACTTAAGCAATGATGAGCTTCTTGAGCAGTTAGAAGTATTCAGGCTTGATAATGGCGGATATTTCTTCGTGGAAGGATAGTACAGATGCGTATAAATGTTGTATGTGTAGGCAAGATTAAGGAAAAGTTTTATACCCAGGCAGTTGAAGAGTATTCTAAGAGACTTTCAAGATACTGTAAGCTTGATATTGTTGAACTACCTGATGAGAAAACACCGGATAATGCAAGTGATATAGTCAATGAACAGATTAAGAATAAGGAAGGGGAGAGAATCCTTTCTGCCATTAAAGATGATGCTTATGTATGTGCACTTGCAATAGAAGGGAAAATGCTTGATTCTGTTGAACTATCAGAAAAGATTGAAAGACTTGGAATAGAAGGAACAAGTAACATAACATTTGTAATAGGAGGCTCTTTGGGACTTGCAGATGCAGTACTTAAGAGAGCTGATTATAAGCTGAGTTTTTCAAGGATGACATTTCCGCACCAGCTTATGAGAGTTATTCTTTTGGAACAGATATATAGGGCTTACAGGATTATGAAGAATGAGCCATATCACAAATAATTAAAGAGGATAGAATATGAAAAGAAGAAAAAAAACATTTATTATATTAGCAGTTATTCTTGTTGTAGTTCTGTTAGTTGCAGGATATATTAAGTTCTTTAATGGACGTCTGATATATTTCACAACAGGAATGAAGAGCGGTGAGCTTATTAAGACAGCAGGACAGAAGACAACTTATACATGCGAGGCAGATATTCTCATGTCTGATGTGAAGAAGGAATATGAGGAAATGTTTGGCAGTAATATATGGAGAGAGAAAATTGGTGATGCTGATTTTGAAAGCTATATTAAGGACCAGATTAAGAGTAAGTTAATGCGCGTCAAGGCTATGAATGTTAAGGCTAAGGAACGCGGTGTTGTGCTTGGAAGAGAAGAAAAAGATTCTGTGGGTAAGGCTGTTGATGCATTTTACAATGAATTAACTGAATCGCAGATAAGCAGTACAGGAATAACTAAGGATAAACTGAATACAATGTTTACTGAATTTGCAATAGCACAGAAACTCTACGATGACCTTACTTCCAGCATGGATATTGAAGTAAGCGCAGATGAGGCAAGAGTTATTGATATCCAGTATATTGTATCAGATTCAGAGGAAGATATTAATAAAGCATATAATCTTGTGAATTCAGGAAGTTCATTCTTTGCTGTTGCCAAGGAGTACAATGCGGATGGCGAATATGAGTACGAACTGAAACGTGGCGAGATGGATGCAGCATTTGAAAAAGCAGCATTCAATCTGTCTACTGGTGAGATGAGCAGTATAGTTGAGTCAGCAGGCAGATATTACATTATAAGATGTACATCGGATAATGATAAGGCTAAGACTGAGGTTAATAAGTCTGCAATTCTTGAAAAGAGAAAGTTAGAGCAGTTTAATACTGATTTTGAGAAATATGAAGCTGGTATATATATGGAATTTAATAATAGCGAATGGAAGAAATTAAGTATTCAGGATGCGTATACGTTGGGAAGCAGCTTTGAGGATATTTTCAATGCGTATTTTGGAAAGTAAAGAGGAGAGTAATTAATAATGGCAGCTAATAAATATGATGCTAACAGTATATCAATACTCGAGGGTCTTGAAGCGGTTAGAATGAGACCAGGTATGTATATTGGAAGTGTCGGAACAAAAGGTCTTAATCATCTTATATATGAGATTGCGGATAATTCAGTGGATGAACATCTTGCGGGTTTTTGTACACAGATAAATGTAACTCTTAATGATGATGGAACAGCAACTATCAAGGATAATGGACGAGGTATTCCTATCGGAATCCATCCTAAAGCCGGAATACCTGCGGTTGAGGTTGTATTTACAGTACTTCATGCAGGCGGCAAGTTCGGAGATGGCGGATATAAGATATCAGGAGGACTTCACGGCGTTGGTGCATCTGTAGTTAATGCACTTTCTGTATGGCTTGAGGTTGAGATAAGAGTTGATGGTGGTGTGTACAAGCAAAGATACGAGCGTGGAAAAGCAACAGCGCCACTTGAAAAGATTGGTACATGCAGAAAAAATGATACTGGTACAACTGTTACATTTCTTCCTGATGGAGAAATATTTGAAAAGACAAGATTCAAAGCAGACGCGATAAAGAGCAGGCTTCATGAGACTGCATATCTTAATCCGGGGCTTACAATTGAGTTTGAAGATAAGAGAAAGGGCAGCGAGGATAAGGAAACTTTTCATGAGCCTGACGGACTTAAGGCATATATCAAAGACCTTAACAATGGCAAAGAGACAGTATGCGATATCGTCTACTTTAAGAAGAAGCAGGAAGATATTGAGGTTGAAGTAGCATTTCAGTTTGTTAATGAATTTGAGGAAAATATTCTTGGCTTCTGTAATAACATATACACTCAGGAGGGTGGAACGCATATTACAGGATTTAAGACCAAGTTTACAATGATTATCAACCAGTATGCGAGAGAACTTGGCATCTTAAAGGATAAGGATGCGAATTTTACAGGTCTTGATGTAAGAAATGGTATGACTGCAGTTGTTGCAGTTAAGCACCCTGCACCAAGATTTGAGGGACAGACCAAGACCAAGCTTGATAATCCGGATGCTGGTACAGTTGTTGCAAATGTAACAGGAGACGAGGTACAGCTTTATTTCGACAGACATTTGGACGACCTTAACGCTGTAATTGCATGTGCTGAAAAATCTGCGAAGATACGAAAAGCAGAAGAAAAGGCTAAGACAAATATGCTTACAAAGCAGAAGTTCTCTATAGACAGCAACGGAAAGCTTGCCAACTGTGAGAGCAAGAATCCGGAGGAATGTGAGGTGTTCATTGTTGAGGGAGATTCAGCTGGAGGTTCAGCAAAGACTGCAAGAAACAGAAGAACTCAGGCAATTCTTCCAATCAGAGGTAAGATTCTTAATGTTGAAAAGGCAAGTATTGATAAGGTACTTGCCAATGCCGAGATTAAGACAATGATTAATTCATTCAACTGTGGATTCTTAGAGGGCTACGGTAATGACTTTGATATTAGCAGATTAAGATATAATAAGATTATTATCATGACTGATGCCGATGTGGATGGAGCACATATTGATACACTGCTTCTTACATTTTTCTACAGATTCATGCCTGAGCTTATTAATCAGGGACATGTATATATTGCTACACCACCTCTTTATAAGGTTGTTCCTAAGAAGGGCGAGGGTGAATATCTATATGATGACAAGGCACTTGAGGATTACAGAAAGAAGCATACGTCAGGAACATTTACACTTCAGAGATACAAAGGTCTTGGAGAGATGGATCCTGACCAGCTATGGGAGACAACTCTTAATCCTGAAACAAGAATTTTAAAGCAGGTTGAGATTGAGGACGCAAGGCTTGCAACTGAGGTTACAGCAATGCTTATGGGTACAGATGTACCACCTAGAAGAGAATTTATATATACGCATGCTAATGAAGCTGAGATTGATGCGTAAAAGCTAAAGGAGTAGAAAATGGCTGAGAAGATTATAAGGACTGAGTATTCTGAGGTTATGCAGAAGTCCTATATAGATTATTCCATGAGCGTTATTACAGCAAGAGCACTTCCTGACGTAAGGGACGGTTTAAAGCCGGTACAGAGAAGGGTGCTGTATGCCATGGACCAGTTGGGGCTTAATTACGACAAGCCTCACAGAAAGTCTGCACGTATCGTTGGTGATACAATGGGTAAATACCATCCACATGGTGACAGTTCAATATATGAGACACTCGTTGTACTTTCACAGGATTTTAAGAAGGGTATGGCTCTTGTTGACGGACACGGAAACTTCGGTTCTATCGAAGGTGACGGAGCTGCCGCTATGCGATATACAGAAGCTAAGTTAAAAAAGTTCACACAGAACGTATATCTTGCTGACCTTGATAAAAATGTTGTGGATTTCGTGCCTAACTTTGATGAGACAGAAAAAGAGCCTGAGGTTCTTCCTGTAAGAGTACCTAATCTGCTTGTAAATGGTGCAGATGGTATTGCGGTTGGTATGACAACTAATATCCCCCCACACAATCTTTCAGAGGTTGTTGATGCCGTATGTGCATATATGGATAATGAGGATATCACAACAGACGAGCTTATGCAGCTCTGCCCTGGACCTGATTTTCCTACAGGCGGAATTGTAATTAATAAAAGCGAGCTTGGTGCAATATATGAGACTGGAACAGGTAAGATTAAGTTAAGAGGCAAGGTTGTATTCGAGCCTGCCAAGAACCGTTCTGAGAAGGACAAGCTTGTTATTACAGAGATTCCATATACAATGATTGGTGCTAACATAGGTAAATTTATATCTGATGTAGTAAGCCTTATAGAAACTAAGAAAACTACCGATATTGTCGACATTTCCAATGAATCTTCTAAGGAAGGAATAAGAATTGTCCTTGAACTTAAGAAGAACGCTGATGTCAAGAATCTTGAAAATCTTCTTTACAAGAAGACCAAGTTGGAAGATACATTTGGCGTAAATATGCTGGCTATCGTTGATGGAAGACCTGAGACCTTAGGTATTAAGGATATAATAAAACACCACATTAATTTTCAGTATGAGCTTGCTACAAGAAAGTACACAACTCTTCTTGAAAAGGAGAAGGCTAACAGGGAGATTAAGGAAGGTCTTATAAGAGCATGTGATATTATTGACCTTATTATCGAGATATTACGAGGCAGTGCTAATCTTAAGATGGCTAAGGACTGCCTTGTTAATGGTAATGTTGAGGGAATCAAGTTTAAGTCAGAGCAGTCAAAAAAGCAGGCTGCAGGTCTTGATTTCACAGAGAAACAGGCTGGCGCAATATTAGAAATGCGTCTGTACAAGCTGATTGGTCTTGAAATTCTTAATCTTCAGAAAGAATATGATGAATGTGTCAAGAAGATTGAGAAGTATGAAAAGATACTTGGCAGCAGAAAAGAGATGGCTAAGGTTATCAAGTCTGACCTTCTTAATATTAAGAAGGAATATGGTGTTGCAAGAAGAACTGTAATTGAAGACGGAGAAGCTGCTGTATTTGAGGAAAAGAAGATTCCAGAGATGGAAGTTATGTTTATTATGGACAGATTCGGATATGCAAGAACCATTGATATGGCTGCATTTGAGAGAAATAAAGATGCTGTATTTAATGAGAACAAATATGTCATTCCGGTAATGAACACAGATAAAATCTGCATATTTACTGATACGGGAGATCTGCACCAGTTAAAGATAAAGGATCTGCCATTCACTAAGTTCAGAGATAAAGGCACACCGATTGATAATCTGTGTAACTATGACAGCTCTAAGGAGATAATTGTGTACATTACTCCATTTGAACGACTTAAGAATCAGAAAATGCTTTTTGTCACAAGACAGGGAATGATGAAGCTTGTAGACAGTGAAGAATTCCAGGTTGCAAAGCGTACAGTTGCATGTACAAAATTAGCAGATGACGACAAGCTAATCGGAATGTATTCAACAGACGCAAGAGTAGAGATTTATTCAAAGTTCTCACTTGATGGAGAAATCAAGGAAGAAGAGGTTGTCGAGAGCAACCAGAATGTAATTGTACAGACAGAAAACGGAGTGTTCTTAAAGTTCCCATTAACAGACATTCCAATGAAGAAGAAGAGTGCTGTAGGCGTAAGAGGAATCAAGCTTTCAAAAGATGATTATATAGAAGATGTATTCCTGCTTACAGAAGGTGATGAGTTCACAATGGAATATAAGGGCAAGAGTATCA
>OHTW01000472.1_pt1 | contig 19484 bp, 16 predicted proteins | sample 1579031 | NCBI WGS metagenome assembly OHTW01 (sample SAMEA3879602, study PRJEB24766) | human gut metagenome | biome: human-associated habitat; feature: feces | place: USA | collected 1985/1987 | reverse complement strand
CACAACCTGCAAGCATTGCAACAAGAAGAATTACAGCAACGCTGTTCTGTCCTGTCTGTACAGCACCGCTGTTATTCTGTGAATTGTTCGGTGTGTCATTTGTAGCTGTGTCGCTTGTTGAAACAGGCTTTGTTGCCGAAGTTGCAGAAGTTGTATCGGGTACTGTTACAGGTTCGTCAACTGTTGCAACCGTAGTTGTAGGCTCAGTAGGAACAGTTGTATTAGGTTTATTAGATTTCAAACCAAAATTCATTTTTGACAATTCTTCAAGAATACTATCGTCAATAACTCCGCTTTCATAAGCCTCTTTAATTGAGTAAACATTGCCATTCTTATAAAGCATAACATCATCGCTGTGAGTATAGCTGTAAGTATAATCGCCGATTGTTTCTTCAACCATTACATCAATACCGCCGCCTACGCTGTGTTTAAAATATACTCCGCCGTCACTTGTTCTGCCAACAATATCAATTCTCAAAGTTTCAGGTGATTTGCCGTCAAAACACTCTTCAATAACTTTGTTTTTTATTTCGATAACAAGTGCTGAATCATCGCTTTTCGGAACTATATCCATATGTCCGCAATAGGTCAAACCCTCAAGTGTATCGTCATCAATAACGCCTGAATTATAAGCATCGGGGATCATATAAACCCTGTTGTTTTTGTACAGTGCCACAGGACAATTTTCGAGGTAAGAAACTATGTAATTGCCTGCCTCGGTGTAAACTCTGTTTGCAGAAGTAGCAAAGCTGTCAGAAAAACTGAAATAAACCTCGTCTTCATCGTCCAAAAGAATTTCGACATTCAAATATTCAGGCTTTTCATCACCATAATATGTATCTAACATAGCCTGTTTAATATCTGAAATCAAGTCTGAATCAGAAACTTCATCCGGTGTAGCCGCAAAAGCCGTTGTTACAACCGAAAAGCACATTACAAATGCTATAAATGCTGTTAAAAATTTTTTCATTTTTATTTCCTCATCTTTTATTTATTCTATCTGTAATAATGGTATATGCAACAGATATTCAATTTACATCATTATACCGCTAAAATATATGTAATGCAATATAGTTGCTAAAAATTTAGCAAAAATAATTCTGTTCAAATGAAAATGCCACCCTCGTTAATGAAGGTGGCATAAATGTTAATTTTAGTTGTCAAATCAAACTGGGTGAACCATATTTTTCTTGTCAAGCTTGTCGCCGTTGATGCCAACCTTGGCATTTCTTCTCTTTTCAAAGAAGTCGAGGGCAACCTTCGGGAACTGTGCATAAGAAAGAACATCCTCAGGCTGTTCAATCCACTGCTCAATCTCGCCACGGAGCTTATCAAGCTCAGGCTTAAGCTGATCTGCAGGACGACCTTTGATAATCTTCTTGTCACCGATAATCTTCTTCTGAAACGCAGGATCAATCGGCATTGGAGTTGTACCATACTCACCGGCAACAAGTCCCTTGAACTCGTTTGTGCACATTGAGTAGCGCTTGCCTGTGATTACATTGAATACAGCCTGTGTGCCGACAATCTGTGATGTCGGAGTAACAAGCGGAGGATAACCTGAATCCTTACGAACACGGGGTACTTCTGCAAGAACTTCGTCAAGCTTGTCTTCTTTACCGGCCTGCTTGAGCTGTGAAAGAAGGTTGGAAAGCATACCGCCGGGAACCTGATAGATAAGAGCGTTAGCGTCTGTTGCGAGCATCTTAGGATCAAGAAGTCCTGACTTGATGTACTTCTCACGGAGAGTCATGAAGTAAGCACGGATGTCAGAGAACTGTTTAAGGTCAAGACCTGTGTCGAACTCTGTGCCTGAAAGAGCGGCAACCATTGACTCTGTAGGTGCGTGTGATGTACCGAGAGCGAGTGGGCTGATTGCTGTGTCAATGCCGTCGGCACCTGCCTCAACACCCTTTAAAAGACACATTGATGCAAGACCTGATGTGTAGTGGGTGTGGAGCTGAAGCGGAAGCTCCGGAACAGCGGCTTTGATAGCCTTTACAAGGCTTTCGGTTCTTGTCGGAGTAAGAAGAGCAGCCATATCCTTGATACAGATTGAATCTGCACCTGCGTCTGCAATTCTCTTAGCATACTCAACATAGTATTCATCTGTGAATACAGGACCTGTTGTGTAGCTGATAGCAACCTGTGCATGACCGCCTTCTTTGTTAGCGGCCTTGATAGCTGTTTTAAGATTCTTGATGTCGTTAAGAGCATCAAAAATACGGATAATGTCAATACCGTTTGCGATTGAACGCTGAACAAGGTACTCAACGCAGTCATCGGCATAGTGACGATAACCGAGCATATTCTGTCCTCTGAAAAGCATCTGGAGCTTTGTGTTAGGGCAATGCTCTCTGATTGTGCGGAGTCTGTCCCACGGATCTTCGTTTAAGAATCTGAGGCATGAGTCATATGTTGCACCGCCCCAGCATTCGAGTGAGTAATAACCGATTTTATCGAGTTTGTCAAGAACAGGGAGCATTTCCTCTGTTGTCATTCTTGTTGCAATGAGTGACTGATGAGCGTCACGCAGAGCAGTTTCGGTAACTCTGATTTTTTTTGCCATTTTACAGCATCCCTTTCTCCGAATTATTGATTAGTTAAGTGTTACGAGAACCTTACCTGAGTCAACAGACTCACCCTTTGCAACATCAACTGTTGCAACTGTGCCATCCTGCGGAGCCTTAACGGGAGTTTCCATCTTCATAGCCTCGATGAATACGAGGTCATCTCCGGCCTTAACAGCCTGTCCTGCCGAAACAACAACATTAACAACTGTACCGGGCATAGGAGCCTTTACAACAACAGAACCCTGAGCGCCTGCGGGAGCTGCCGGCTTTGCTGCAGGAGCGGGAGCGGCTGCCGGAGCAGGAGCGGCTGCTGCGGGAGCTGAAGAACCACCGAGTTCTTCAACCTGAACATCATATGCTGTGCCGTTAACTGTAATTCTTAAATTCTTCATTTTTAGTATCCCCTTTTATTTTAACAAGTAATCATTTATCAGATAGTTGAATGCTTCTTTGAAAGTGTTGAAACACGCTTGCCCGAGAGCATATCAAGAGCAGAAATAAGAGTCTGACGGAGCTGAGCTTCTTCAACAATACCGTCAACATAGCCGTTCTGAGCGGCATTGTAAGCAGAAAGATTCTCGTCAGCAAACTTCTGAGCAACCTCAGCCTGCTTATCTGTGGCAACATTCATAACTTCGGGAGCCATAATGAATGCGGCAGCCTCAACATTAACAGGTGAAATAACTGCATCGGGAAGCGCATAAACAACATCTGCATTAGCGCCTGTGCCTGCAAGAGCAACATAGCCTGAACCGATTGCCTTGCCTGTAACAACAGAAATCTTGACTGTTGTTGCCTCAGCATAAGCGGCTGATGCCTTTGTTGCCGACTTGATTGACTCAAAGCCCGGGCAGTTTACGAATGTTACAACAGGGAGTGAGAAAGCGTCGCAGAAACGAACAAACTTTGCTACCTTGTTTGCAGACTTGCAACCAAGCTCCTTGCCCTTTGTAACAACAATACCTACAACCTGACCGCCGAGTCTTGCAAAACGAACATTTGCTTCCTTGCCGTAATCATTGAAGAGCTTTACAATGCTGTTGCCGTCAACTGTTCTGCTGACTACACAACCGCAACCGTCCTCTGCCGGAGCTTCTTCAAATGACTGAGGAGCCATTGTGAGGTTATTTGACGGAAGATAAAGGATAAGTTCCTTTGCAGCCTTGATTGCCTTGTCTGCATCGTCACAAACGATTGAGGCAATACCGTTTTCAGCATTGTAAGCGGCATCGGAATGCTTGCCTGTTACCGAAAGTGAAAGCTGTGCGTCTTTGCTCATGATAACGATGTCTGCGCTTGCGGCGTTAAGAGCGTTTGTTCCGAGGCAAGTGCCGAGAACAACCGAGATCTGCGGTACAACACCGGAAAGTGACGCAGCCGCATTGAGAACATCACCGCAACCTGCGAGAAGCTCTGTACCCTGATTAAGTCTGCCGCCAACGCTGTCATAGAAACCTACAACAGGAGCGCCTGTCTTGAGTGCAAGACCATACAGCTTTTTAAGCTTGGCAGCCTGTGCCTTACTCATAGCACCGCCACAAATGTCGCTGTTCTGTGCAAACGCATAAACAGGCATACCTTCTACTGTTCCAAAGCCTGCAACAACCTCGGCAAAACCTTCACCGGATTTTGCAAAGGCATCAATTTCACAAAAGCTGTCTGCATCAAAAAACGCCGTAATTGTCTTATAAGCGGAAGTTGCGGCAATTTCAGCCTTTGCCTGATTGATCTTTTCAATACTCATCTTAAAATCCTCCAATACCATGTATTGAATATGCACGAAAACTGAGCGTGCATACTAATTTTCTACACATACATTATACTCTATAATCTTCAAAAGTACAAGAAAAACACGCTGTACTATTTCAATTTTTAACACATTTAATAGTTATTCCGTGAAAACCGTAAATTTATTGTCAAATTAACGAATAGTTTTATTGACCGTTTCGGAAGTATTTTTCAAAAACGGAAAATTAAAGCTGTTTGCCGTTTAAAAACGGGTTTGCAAGCAGTTTTTTTACCTCTTGTTCGGTCAAATCTCTCCAGTCGCCCTGTTTGAGCATACCCATTTTAACTCCGCCGATCTGGGTGCGTTTGAGTCTTGCAACCTCAAGCCCGACAGCCTCGCACATTCTTCTGATTTCACGGTTCTTACCCTCGTGAAGAATCATTTCAAGAACTACTCTGCCCTGCTCCTTGTGAATTACACGGACATATGCAGGAGCGGTTTTCCTGCCGTCAAGCTCAACACCTGTTTCAAGCTTTACAAGCTGATCCTCGTCAATTGACGGTCGAACGGTTACTCTGTAAATCTTATAAACATTGTTTTTCGGGTGCATAACCTTGTTTGCAAAGTCACCGTCATTTGTAAAAACAAGCATACCCTCGCTGTCTTTGTCAAGTCTGCCAATCGGATAAACTCGCTCGCCGACATTCTCAACAAGCTGTGCAACACACTTTCTGCCACGCTCATCATTCATTGTGGTAATGAATCCACGGGGCTTGTTGAGCATAATATATCGGTAATTACCGCCCTTCGGCACAACAATCCTCTTGCCTCTTACAAACACCTTGTCTGTAGGAAGAACCTTATCGCCGAGAATTGCGGTTTTGCCGTTCACCTTGACATGACCGCCGAGAATAAGCTCCTCGGCTTTTCGCCTTGACGCAATACCGCATTGCGCTATGAATTTCTGAAGTCTTATAGGTTCAATTTTAGCCATATGTAAATTCCTTTTTATTAAAATTTTCTGTATATTTAAGCTGTCACGAAAACAGATTTCCTATTGCCGAAAATATTGACACACTCTTTTTATCCGATTTAATCTTTTCGCCTGCAACAATGTTGCATTTATAAAGAAGCTTTCCACCGAGTGTGTATTCAATTCTGCCGACCGATTCGTTCTTTTCAATCGGAGCATACAAAAAGCTGTCTATGAAGATTTTTTTCTTGATTTTATCGCAGTCCTCACGCTTTAAAACGATTGTGTTGTTCTTCTCCCCTGTAACCGTTACGCTGTCCTTATCACCGCCCACGCACGGAATATCGGCACAAAAGTCAGCGTCTTTGCAGTCAACTCCCCTGTACTTTTCAAAAGCGTAATCATAAAGAGAAATATGGTCATTCCAATCGTTGCGGTCATTCAGAGTGACGCACACAAGCGTTACGCCGTCTTTTTTTGCAGAGGAAACAAGGCACCGCCCTGCCACCGTTGTATAGCCTGTTTTTCCGCCTGTACAGTAGGGATAAAGCGACAAAAGCCTGTTATGATTTGCATATGCGGTTTTCCTTGATTTCGGTTCAAGAAATTCAACGGTCACACTCTTCTTAGCCGTAAGATTTGCAAAATCGTCATTTTCAAGTGCATATGACATAAGCAGAGCCATATCCTTTGCACTTGAGTAATGGTTATCATCGTCAAGTCCGCTCGGCGTTACAAAATTGGTATTCGTCATACCGATTTGCTTTGCCTTTTCATTCATCCGTTGTGAAAACTTTTCGGGACTGCCCGAAATCGTATATGCCGCCGCATTCGCCGCATCATTACCCGATGCCATCATCATTCCTGACGCAAGATCCGAAAGTCGGACTTTTTCACCGACTTTAAGATACATCGAACTGCCCTCGGCAACCATTTCCTGTTTGAAGGTTACTTCGCTGTTACAGGATGCCGCCTCCTCAAGCGTTATGAGAGATGTCATAATTTTTGTAGTGCTCGCAGGCTTCATTTTTTCATCTGCATTTTTGGAACAGATAACCGTGTTGTTATCGGGACAATAAAGAACAAATGCCTGTGCAGAAGTTGTGGGAGGAGTATCCTCCGCAGTTTTTGCGCCCATAAGCACAAACGGCATAACAAAGCACACCGCAAGCGAGATTATTTTTTTCATAAGGACACCCCCTGCATAAATCTATGCCGAGGGGTGTTGCAATATTACGAATCAGCCGTCAATATCGTCCTGTGTAATTTCGGAAAAATCGTCTGCGGATTCGCTCTTATCCTTTTTGAAAACTCCCTTTACTTTTTTAAGAACATCGGGAATCATATTAACGAGCTTGTCGGCTGTACCTTCTTCTCTGTCAACGGAAACAAGTCTTACATCGCCCTGATAAACGGTAAGAAATGCAACAGGCTGAATTGTCACACCTGCACCGCTGCCGCCGCCAAAGCAGTCTTTGTTTTCCTTTTTGGTGGGCAGATCCGAACCGCCTGCCGCAAAGCCGTAGCTTACCTTTGAAACAGGAATGATGAGTGTGCCGTCAGGCGAAGTTATAGGCTCGCCGATAATAGTATTGACATCAATCATTTCCTTGATTTTTTCCATTGTGGTATCCATTAAACTGCCGATAGGATGTTCCATAGCCATTCTCCTTTTTCAACAATATTTATATCAATCATTTTTAACTTCTGCAAGAAGTTTAATCCCCTTGATTCCGTGCTTAACGGCAAGACCGATAAGTCGGAATGCGAAAATTCTTGCGGCAAAGTCAAAGTTAATTTCTGTTTCTGCTTTTTCCGAAAAATTCGGATTTATGTCAACTCCGTAGCCTTTGCATTTTACAACACGGACAATTGTGCCTACTGCCGGATAAACAACGGCACAGTATTTGCCGTATTTTATAGCCGTGTCAGCCGCATCGTCACCTGCAACGCTGATACTCAGCGACAATTTTTTAACCAGTATGTGGCTGAAAAAGTCCTGCAATGCAGATACTGCAAGCTCTGCAACTTTTTTTATTAGGTTCAAAAGCCACTCAATACCGTATTTTTTTATAAGGCTCGTTTCTGTCGCTTTTTTAGGCTGTTCGGTTTTCTGAGTTTGTTTTTTTGCTTTTTTCTTCTTCTTTTCCTTTTTGGGTTTTGCCGGCACAAGTTGAAGCTTTACAAATCCGATATACACGGCACACCAAAACTCCTCTTTATATGATGCACGCAAAGTAATCGGAATAAACATCACAAGCGCAATAAACAGCACAATTCCGAGTAGTATATATAGCCAAAGCAAAGGGAATTCCCCCTAAATTTTACTGCCTGTCAACAGGCTGATCGGCAAACAAATCAATCTGCTCGTTGCCGTTTTCAGTCTTTTCCTGTTCTTCACCGTTTTCTTCAGACTTCTTGTCCTCATCACCCTCGGGGAGCGGAGGAAGTTCGTCAAGACTTGAAATGTTAAAGCAACGCAAAAAGTTTTCGGTTGTGCCGTAAAGCAACGGTCTGCCGGGAAGCTCAAGTCTGCCCTTTTCTTCAACAAGTCCCTTTGTTGTCAAACTGCCGATTACACCACTGCAGTCAACACCACGCACCTGCTCGACAAAAGCCTTTGTAACAGGCTGATTGTACGCAACAACTGCAAGAACCTCAAGAGCCGCCTGTGAAAGCGGAGTGTTTCTTCTCAAATCCATAACGGTACGAATCTGCGGAGCAAATTCCTTTTTTGAAACCATCTGACAGGAATTGTCAAGCAATATTATAGTTATGCCCCGTCCTGACGCCTCATAATCATCAATCAGTGCAGAAATATGCTCTTTAACCTTTTTTTCGGAAATTTCAAGCGCCTGCGCTATTCGGGAAAATTCAACCGACGCACCGTTTGCGAACAAAATCGCCTCAATCGCACCACGAATATTTTCAACAGCCATTACTGCACCTCCTCATTTTTATTGTTTTCGTCCTCGTCAACCTGTGGCAAAGGCATTGCGTTTTTATCCTCAATCATATGAACAACGGCATTTTCACCGCTGCCCTCAATTCTGATACGCTTGCCCTTTACCAGCTCCAGCGTTGCAAGAAATGTTGCCACAAGGTCGCTTTTGCCCTCGCACACCTCAAAAATTTCGTGATATTCAAGCCTTTTGCCGTGCCATAGCCTTCTCATAAGATGGATAATCTTACTGTTTACCGACACGATTTTATGCGACACAATGCCCGAAAATGCGTCTTTTGACGGCGGAAGCTTACGCTTGCCCCGTCCGACTGCGCTGACATATGCCTTTGCGATATCCTCACTCGGATGAATTCGGTTATATGTCAGGTCAAATTCAACAGGAGAAGCCTCTCTGTAAAAGCTGTCAAAGTCATAAATATCGCCCAGCTTTGCCGCCATTTCACGGCAAACGGCATATTCAAGAAGCTGTCCCGAAAGTTCTTTCTTGAGTTCTTCAGCCTCTTCCTCATATTTTGGCAGGAGCATTACAGACTTGATATAAACAAGCCTTGACGCCATTGTCAGAAATTCCGATGCGATATCCATCTGATTTTCCTGCATCATATTAATCTGCTCCATGTACTGGTCGAGCAATTCGGAAATGCTGATGTCGTAAATATCTATTTTGTTTTTAGAAATCAGCGTCAGCAAAAGGTCAAGAGGACCTTCAAATGCCGACAGCTTATATTGAAGTTGTTGTGTTTCCATAAATAAGTTTCAGTTATGATTTGATGTTACGAATGATTTTGAAATCAACCGACAAACGGCATATACGGCAGGCTTGCAAGCCAGCTGATGAAGTTAAGAATCTGATTGCTGAGCCAGTTAATCGGAGTGTTGAGAATTCCCACATACAGGAGAACAAAAAGACCGATAAAAAAGTACATCTGATATCTGTAAAAGAATTCAACAGCCTTGTCGGGTAAAAATACGAACAGAACCTTTGAGCCGTCAAGAGGCGGAATCGGGATAAGGTTGAACACTGCAAGTCCGACATTGCACGAAATATAGAAACTTAAAAACTGGATAATGTAATCGCCGATTGTTGAAAGCGGAAAAGCACCCGTAAAAAGGATAATCGGATAGTAAATGAGAAGTCCTGCCAATGCGGCAACGATATTTGCAATCGGACCCATAATTGCGGTGATTGCCATACCGACCTTTGGATTTTTAAAATTTCTCGGATCAATCGGAACAGGCTTTGCCCAACCGAATCCGAACAAAAGCATACACAAAGCACCAATAGGGTCAATGTGGCTGAGCGGATTAATTGAAAGTCTGCCTCTGCCCTTTACCGCCTTATCACCGAGAAGTGACGCAGTAAAAGCGTGCGCCCATTCATGGAACGGGAGAATTAAAAATATAATAACGAGTACAGCCAATATTTCGGCAATTACCGAGCCGAAATCAAGGTTGCCGTTTCTGATGCCGTTAAGTAATAATGAGAGCATAAGAGCCTCCTGAAATCTGAATTTTTAGGTAACAATCGTGTAACTATATTTATTCCTAATTATATAATATATCGTCAAAAATTACAAGAGCAAAAAACAAGTTAAGAAATTTTCAAAAAACACTTGCATTTTCTCTCATTTTCTGTTATTATAACAAAGTTAGAAATAGAATTAGTTTTCTTTAAGGAGGTGCAGACGCATGGCAAAATGTGAATTCTGCGGTAAGGATGTAAAGTTCGGTATTAAGGTATCTCACTCACACAGAAGATCAAACAGAACATGGAAGCCCAACGTACAGCGTGTTAAGGCTATTGTTGACGGTTCACCAAAGCGTGTATATGCTTGCACCCGTTGTTTGCGTTCAGGTAAGGTTACCAGAGCTAACTGATTTTACAGATTACGAAACAGCTCCACTATTTACGGTGGAGCTGTTTTTTGTATTTTTATCAAAATTTTAAACCTCAATCACAGCACAGAAAGAGGGCTGACCTTTGTTTGGCCAGCCCTCTTAATTATTAGTCTTTATCAGCCGTTAAAGGATTTCTTCTTTCTTACGAAGAACGAACATTACACAAGTTGAGCCGATGAGAAGTGTAAGAATTACAACAGCCAGAGGAGCTTCACCTGTCTGGACAACGCCGTCATTGCCGCCGCTGTTATCAGATGTATCCGGAGTGTCGGATGTTGAGCTGATTTTCTTTGTTACAGATGTTGCATCCTGTGAAGTTACAGGAGCAATTGTAACCTTAGTTGATTCCTGCGTTTCCTCTGTAGCCTTAGTAGCCTCAGTAGATGACTCTGCGGTTGAAGGCTCGGCTGTTGTCGGTTCTGCATAGGTTGAAGGAGTAAGCTCAGTTGAAAGATCATTATTTGCTGCCACAGCAACAGGATCTTTCTTAACTACTTCTTTATCAACAAGAATAACTTCTTTTGAACCGTCGGTCATTTCTGTGTCCGGATTTACTTCCGAAACACGAAGTACCTCAACAACAAGGTCAACCGTTGTAGAAACAGGGGCAACCTTTGAAACGTCTTTAACATCAAAAACAACTGTTGCAAAAAGCGTCTTTTCGCTAAAGTCATAAAGACCGAGATTACTTGCACCGAATCTTACGTAACCAACGCCTTCCGACTTATTCTTAAAGTTTACATATACACCTCTGCCGTCCATTGTCGGGCAAACCGACTTAGCAGTATTCACATCAGCAACCGAAAGGATTGAAGGGTCATAAGAAATGTGCCACTGCGTGTCGAGCACATTCTTTGGAGACTGCATAATATATGTAACCGTTACCTGATTTGTAACTGCATTATACTTTGCACTTGCCATTGGGAAGTAATTTGATGTTGCATTTACTGTAAGAGCAAGCGAAGATTCAGCAGATGATGTTGTACCCTCTGTTGCAACGGGGGCATCAGTTGCAGACTCGGTTGTTTCCGATTCTGTTACAACCTCTGTTGTTGATTCGGCTGTTGTTTCCTCACCCGATGGATTGTACTCTGTCGGGAACACACCGTCTTTGCCATAATAATCACCGGCCTTGAGGTCTGCCTTTTTAGGAGCATTGCCGTATTCACCGTTACCGTAGTAGTAGAACCACTCACCGGTAAAAATCAATTCATCCTTATCGTTCTCGGAAGTAAATTCAGGATTGATAATATAAATCATATTGTCAAAGCTTTCAACACCGTTGGGATAATAATCAGACTCGCCTTTATCATAACCCTTAAAATTAATATCGGTTGTTCGATAAGCAAGTTTATATTCAGGATTTGTCGGATCGTCTGTACCCTTAAGAGCGTTGTTCCAGATTACTTTATCAACATCGGTCGGTACATCAGAACAGTAAACATTTTTGATATCAGCATTGCGAGCTGAATAACCCGGCCACGCTGAAGGAGTATCCGAACCGTTTTCCCAATAAACACCTGCATCAGATGTATATTTGTTTTCCCAGTCATCAGGCTTACAGAAATATATATGGTAGGTTTCAGTGCCCTCAGAAGGCACATAACTGCCTTCATCGTCCGTATCGGCAGAAACGCTTATTGCAGCAACCACTATCATTGCCGCTGTGAGCATAACAGCCAATAAAAGACTGATAACTTTTTTGGACATTTGTATTTCCTCCTTATGAATTTCCGACACCATACTTGCATCTGTATGCTTATTATAGTATAAAACGCAGTAAAAATCAAGTGTTACAGGGAATTTTGAGCATTAATCTCAATGTAATAACAACCAAATTTTTGTGTTAAATTCCACCAAGTTTGCATTTTATGGAATTTTGGCATATTTTCAACCGTAATTTCCGCTTATTCAGTCATACATAAGAGAACAAATAATAAACAGTAATGCAAAAATGCCCTCCAAAGCGGAGGGCATCAAATAATTATGTATAATTATTTAAGATTATTCAAATCTCTTGCGTGTGTAAAGAACTGCACCGCCTGCAACGAGGAGAACTGCGAGAACTGCAGCTGCTGTTGTAGCACCTGTCTGAACTGCGCTGTTGTCTGTGCTATTTGCTGTGTCAGCAGTTGAAACTGCGTTTGCAGAAGATGTTGGGTTCTGACCTGCAGTAGGAACTGTGTTCTTTGTAGGATCTGTGTTGTTGTTATTTGACGGAGTTGTTGTTGTAGGCTGATCAGGTGTAGCAGGTTTTGCATTCTTGTCTACTGTCTGAACAAGACCTGCTTCCTTAGCCATATCATAGTTAGGAAGTGAACCGTACTCGTACTTGCCTGTTTCTTCGTTAAGACCATAGTAGAAGTAGAACTCACCGGCATATGTTTCCTTACCTGTGACACTTACAGAAGTGTTGCTAGGGTCTATAACATAAATCATGTTGGTGAGGTACATTGAGATACCCCAGTCAGGATCCTCAAAGAAGTTGTCAGCAAATTTACCGAGGAATGTCTTGTCATCACCGTCAAATGCTTCCTGAGCCTTTGCCCAGAATTCGCCGTCAAGCAAATTGTCATAATATTCATTGTCGCCTTCCGAATAGTACTGACAAGAAACATCGGCAGTCTGCTTAGCAGCCTTAAACTGATCCTCACTAAACTCGTAAGTTACTTTACCTGTTGCGGCATCTTCTGTCCTTTGACCGCCGTTAAGGTAGTTGTTGAAATCAAGATTAGGAACATCTGTAGGAAGGTCAAGATAGAAGATGTTATTTTCAGCATTTTCAACCTGCATCTTATAACCCGGCCAAGCAACACCTACTGACGTACCGTCAAGAGAGTTACCTGCGTCTGAACCGTTCCACCAGTATGCACCTGCATCATGAGCATTGTACTTTTCACTCTTCCATGACTCAGGCATAAGGAAGTAAACTTTGTGTGTTTCTTTTACGCCCTCACTTGGGACATAACGACCGTCTGTATCAATAGCTGCGGAAACGCCGATTACACCTACAAGAGCAAGTGAAAGAACGAGAGCGCATGACACTATGATACTAATAAGTTTTTTTGACATTTGAATCTCCTCCAAAAAAATTTCCGATTTCTATCGGTATGGAATCATTATATAACAAAATTTTCAAAATTGCAATCTTTTTCAAAAAGCTTAAAACAAAAAAATACACAAAATTGCAATCGCAATTTTGTGTATTTAGCTTGTATTATAAAAAATTTTCCTATAAAAGATATTTATCTGTTTTATTTATCCGCATCTGCGTCGTCCGACATTGCATTATTGTCCGCAGCTTTGTTCTTTTTTTCGTCCTTTTTCTTTACGAAAATAATTGCACCTGCGGCAATCAAAACAACAACAATTGCAATTATAATAATTAATGTCGTGTTTGAACCGTTTGCAGAGCTCTCAACAACCTTTGTAACATCTACAACCTGACTATTCTGCTGAGTTGAAATGTACTTTTTTTCAACGACTACCGACTTATGGTCGTCTTTGTTAGGTGAGTTTTCCTCGCCCATTCCGTCAATGTAGTTTACAAAATCGCCCTGAATTTTTTCAGAATTTGCCGTATCATTATTTACTATCGGAACGGCACTATCCTCTACCTCTTTACCGTTCACCCAAAGCTTGCAGGTGATTTTATACGATTTGAGATATGTCATATCATCGCCGTACATATCCGAGATGAAATATGAAAGATCGGTTTTGCCTCCCTTGAGTACCTTGAATTCAGCAGAAACGAGAGCCTTGTCACCGTTAAGCTTTACAGGATTCTGAACATCTGTCCATGTAAAGGTGTAAAAATTCTTAAGTTTAGGATTGCCAATCGCATTTTTAAAGCTTTCACAGTTTATTGAATCGGCATTCAACTTCAAATATTCATCGTTGTAAAAGAAACTCATTGCAGCTCCGATTACTTCTTCTTTTGTATCGGTCATATAAATAGCATACTTTACCGTATCACCGACTTTAGCTGTTACGGAATCCTTTTCATCTGTTGAAATGCTGATTGTAAGGTCATCCTCGGCAGCACTTGCAGGAATACAGAATGCTGACACGGTAAGTACAGCCACGAAGAGAATTGAAAGCATATTTTTGATTTTTTTAGACATTTTTTTCATTCCTTTAGTTTGATATCCCTATTATATATCATTAAGACTAAAATTTCAATCAATAATTTAACAATTCTCGGTGAAATTTATGTGAAAAGTAAATTAATTGCAGATTCACCTTTAAAGAAATGATATTTTAGAAATTATAATTCAAACTGATTTTCACAACATTACGATATAAAAAAACGCCCCTCGGAAAACCGAGAGGCGAAAAATTATTTTTTTAATCTGTCAACGCCGTTAACAGTCTTACAATAGGAAATTCAATTACTTATTGAATCTCTTTCTTGTGAAGTAAACAACACCTGTTGCAGAAACAAGAGCTAAGAGGATAACTACTGCCATAGAAGCATTACCTGTCTGTACTGCGTTGCTGCTTGTGCCGTTAGCCGGTGTGTCAGAAGTAGCTGTGTCAGCTGTTGACTGACCCTTTGTTGCAACCTGTGTAGCAGATGTAGCATCAGGTGTAGTAGGAGCTACTGTAGCCGGAGCATCTGTTGCAGGAGCGTCTGTAGGCTCTGTTGCAGGCTCTACTGTTGTAGGCTCTGTTGAAGGAGCGTCTGTAGGCTCTGTAGCAGGCTCTGTTGTTGTAGGCTCTGTTGTAGCAGGCTCTGTTGTTGTAGGCTCTGTTGTAGCAGGCTCTGTTGTAGCAGGCTCTGTTGTTGTAGGCTCAACATATGCCTCAACCTTAGCGTCTGAGTTAATGTGATCAAAGAGATCATTAGCCATGTCGCCGTTAACTACTGCTTCATATTCTGAATCAGCATCAACTGTGCCTGTTGCAGGATTGAGCTTACCAAGTGTAAGATCAACTACATTGAGGTCAACATTTGTTGTACCTGTACCGTTAACTGTGAACACAGCCTCAACAAGCTTCTTGCCACCTGCAAAATCATAAAGTGCAAGGTTTGAAGCATTGCCTGAAACATCATTCATATTTACCATGCCGTCAGCGATTTCAGGCATTGTAAGTGAATCAAGTGTAAGGAGGTTCTTATCATATGTAAGAGCCCACTGTACTTCTTCAAGCTGTGCGTCCTTAGTGTCAAGGAGATAGTAAACTGATACCTTGTCGCCTACATTAAATGTGCCTGAACCGATAGCCTGGCAAATATTAGATGTAGCGTTGATTGTTAAATTATCAACTGCAGGAGTTGAAGGCTCAACCTTAACAGTAGCCTTAGCACCTGAACGTGTTGCATAATCAAAGTTTGTAATGTCGAGTGTGATTGTTACATCAACGAGTGAATCTTCTTCAAAACCTGCAGAAACTGTGTTAAGAAGCATATTCTGACCATTGAATGTAAGGTCAAATTCTTCGCCTATAGGAGTTGCGCTCTGCTCGGAAAGACCCCAGCTAGCTGCCCAATCATCGTTTGCAGCAAACTTGAACTGATAAGCATCGTCTGCAGATTCAATGTTTTCATACTTAATCTGATATACCTTGTCAGAAACCTGAGTCATGTGGTTAACTTCAGCGTCAACACCCCATGCTACACCGTTGAGCCAGTTGTCTTCACCGTTACCAACAACTGTAATGCTGTTAACTTCAAGGTCTGTTACCATTTTAACGCCGTCACCTGTTACAGTAATCTTGTTTGTAGCAGGATCGAATGTTACAGTAACATCACAAGCTGTTTCTACATCGAAAGTTACATTGTTATCTGTACCGTCAAGACCGATCCACTTCTGCTCGTCGCCTGTGTTTGCAACAACCTTGAGCTGATAGTTTTTACCGGCAGGAACAGCAGAGAATGTCTTTGTGAATACGCTACCGTCAGCTGTCATAACATTTTCAGGAGCTGCAGCAGGTGTACCAACCCATTCATAACCTGTAAGATTTGTTGTACCGGCAACTACATATGTAGTATCGGCAGCAGGAGCTGTTGTAGGCTCTTCTGTTGTAGGCTCTTCTGAAGCGTCGGGATCTGTTACAGTATTATTAGCTACAACATACTTATCAAATACTTCCTGGTCAACGATTGACTTGTCAGCAACTGAAACTTCTTCATCGCCGATTTCCATGTCTGTTGCAGGATCAACCTTTGAAAGACGAAGTACCTGTACATCAAGATTAACAGTAGTTGCTGTAGCCTCAGGATCAATTACTTCAAACTCAGCAGAAGCAAATACGATTTCCTTTGATGTTGTGTCATAAAGGCTGAGTGTATTACCGTTAGCTTTAATTACACCCGGAAGAGAATTCCAAACATAACTACCAATCTTTGGATATTCAAATGATTTAGCTCTGGTTGTGTTAGCTGTTGGCTTGAGTACATTTGCATCGTAGTTCATATCCCACTGGAAGTCCAACATGTCCTTATCCTTAGACTGGAACATGTATGTAACCTTTACAGTCTTCTTATCTGCGCTGAGAGTAACCTGCTTCTCAGGGAAGAGGTTTGAAGTAGCTGTAACTGTGAGACCCTTTGCAGGAGCTGCAGTTGTAGGCTCTACTGTTGTGGGCTCTGCTACTGTTGTAGGCTCTGCTACTGTTGTGGGCTCTGCTGTTGTAGGCTCTACTGTTGTAGGCTCTGCTACTGTTGTAGGCTCTGCATCAGTAACGATGTCAACCTTACCCTTTGCACCCTGCTTTGTAGCATAGTTAAAGTTTGAAAGGTCAAGTGTAAGAACGATGTCATAACCGTCTTCGTAACCAGCTGCATCTGTATCAATGATCATGTTCTGACCGTTGTATGTAAGGTCAAACCACTCATTGAGAGGAGCTGTGCCCTGCTCAGGAAGGCCCCAGTTATCTGCCCATGAACCGTTGGCAGCAAACTTGAACTGATAGTTCTCATAAGCGTCAAGGCTCTCAAACTTAATCTGGTAAACCTTTGAACCCTCAGATGTTTCTGTCATGTAGTTAGCTTCAGCATCTACCTTCCAGTCCTTACCGTTGAGCCATGCATCTTCACCGTTACCAACGACTGTAATGTGGTCAACAACAAGTTCTTTCGGAATTACAACACCTTCACCTGTTGCAGTGATTTCATTTGTTGTAGGGTTGTAAGTTACTGTTACATCACATTCCTTTGTTACATTGAATGTGAAGTTGTCATTGCCGGTATCGCCTACACCAATCCACTCTTTATCGTTTTTAACGATCTTGAACTGGTAGCCGTTGCCGACTGCTACGTTGGTAAATACTTTTTCGTAGTTACCATCGCCGTTTTCTGTCATTACATTATCTCCGCAAGTTGCTTCAGTCTCAGCCCACTTGTAACCTGTGAGTTCTTCAGAACCGGATACGAAATATGAATCGCCGGCAGCAGAAACGCTCACTACAGTTGCAACGAGTGATGTCACAACAAGCATCATAGACAGTAAAAGGCTAAGTGCTTTTTTGAACATTTTCTTTTCCTCCTTATGTGATAATGCTTCTATAAGCAGTTTAATTATACAACAATCAACCACCAAAAGTCAATGCTAAAAACTCTTGCCGGCTGATTATTTGACAAAATATTGTTTTTTTGTAGGAATGCACAAATAAAATATCATTTATTTGTTATTTGTAACCATTCACATTGTGAGATTGCCAGTTCCAACTGTCACGGCACATATCCTCAAGACTTTTCTCGGCAATCCATCCAAGTATTTTCTTGGCTTTTGTTGCGTCGGCAAAGCATTCTGCAATGTCGCCTGCTCGGCGTGGCTTTATAACATAAGGAATTTCAATCGAATTTGCCTTTTCAAAAGCCTTTACAATATCAAGAACGCTGTAGCCCACACCTGTTCCGAGATTAAAAATCTCGGTTCCCTTGTGCTCTGCGGAATATTCAATAGCCTTTACATGACCTTTTGCAAGGTCAACAACATGGATATAGTCACGCACACCCGTGCCGTCATGCGTAGGATAATCGTTGCCGAAAACACCGAGACACTTGAGTCTGCCGGCGGCAACCTGTGTTATGTACGGCATAAGGTTATTCGGGATTCCGTTAGGATCTTCACCGATTCTGCCGCTTTCGTGAGCGCCGATCGGGTTAAAGTAACGAAGAAGAACAACAGACATATCGGGATTTGCGTTTGCGGTGTCTGTAAGAATTTGTTCCATCATAAACTTTGTCCAGCCATACGGATTTGTAGGAGAACCCTTTGGCATTGTTTCAACAAGCGGAACAGTTTCCGGAGTACCGTAAACCGTGGCACTTGAGCTGAAAATAAAGTTATTCACACCGTGTTTTTTCATCACTTCAAGCAATGTGAGCGTTGAATCAATGTTGTTACGGTAATATTCAACAGGCTTTTCACAGCTTTCACCTACTGCTTTAAGACCTGCAAAGTGAATTACCGCATCAATCTTATTCTCCGAAAAAATCTTTTCAACGGCATCTCTGTCACATACATCGGCCTCATAGAGCGGAATTTTTCTGCCTGTCAGCTCTTCAACTCTTTCAACCGCAACGGGACAGCTGTTTGAAAAATTATCTGCAATTACAACATCGTGACCTGCGTTGATGAGTTCAACACAAGTGTGCGAGCCGATATATCCGGCGCCGCCTGCAAGCAAAACATTCATTTTAAAATTCCTTTCTTAACAATCAGCATTTTTCAGGCTCGGGATAGTCAACACCAAAGGTTTCGGCTGTAACCTTTGCCATAATCTGAGGATCAAGAGGCTTGTCGGAATAGTCTGTGTCACACTCTGCAATTTCATTGACAACATCCATACCCTCAATCACCTTGCCGAATGCGGCATACTGACCGTCAAGGTGCGGAGCGTTCCTGTGCATAATGAAGAACTGCGAGCCTGCTGAGTCGGGCATCATTGAACGAGCCATTGAGAGAACACCCTCTGTATGCTTGAGATTGTTTTCAAAGCCGTTCACGGCAAATTCGCCCTTGATTGAATATCCGGGACCGCCCATACCCGTGCCTTCGGGGCAACCGCCCTGAATCATGAACTGCTTGATGATACGGTGGAAGGTCAGGCCGTTGTAGAACTTGCCGTGGGAAGGCTGGCCGGTGTACGGGTCCGCCCATTCCTTCTCGCCAGTGGCGAGGCCCAGGAAGTTGGCCACGGTGTTCGGAGCCTTGTCGTCGAACAGGTTGATGGTGATGCTGCCCTCAGAGGTATTCATAATGATGGTAGTCATACGTTCCATGTTCTCATTGCCCCACGTCATTGACTGGCATTGCCGCCATCGCTGCTATCGAGTCGGCGATTGTCAGCCAATGAATTTGATGCCGGTTCCGCTGCTGCTACCGGTTGAGGAGC
>OHTW01000465.1_pt1 | contig 19853 bp, 17 predicted proteins | sample 1579031 | NCBI WGS metagenome assembly OHTW01 (sample SAMEA3879602, study PRJEB24766) | human gut metagenome | biome: human-associated habitat; feature: feces | place: USA | collected 1985/1987 | reverse complement strand
ATAACACCGAGAGCACCGAGTGACATGAAAGGAACAGTCTGGTCATCGTTACCTGAGTAGATGTCAAGATTGTCACCGCAAAGTGAACGGATGAGAGCAACCTGAGAGATGTCGCCGCTTGCCTCTTTTGCGGCAACGATGTTAGGATGCTTGCAAAGCTCCTGATAAGTCTTTGGCTTGATGTTACAGCCGGTTCTTGAAGGAACATTGTAAAGAATAATCGGAATATCAACCGAATCTGCAACAACGTTGAAGTGTCTTACAAGACCCTGCTGAGATGTTTTATTGTAGTAAGGAGTTACGCAGAGAAGTGCGTCAACGCCTGTGCTTGCGGCAGATTTTGAGAGCATAACGGCTGTTGAGGTATCGTTACTGCCTGTACCTGCAATAACAGGAATTCTGCCGTTTGTCTTTTCTGCAACAAAAGAAATTGTTTCGCAATGCTCTTTTTCCGAAAGAGTTGCAGCCTCACCTGTTGTACCGCATACAATAATTGCATCGGTACCGTTTTGAACATGAAATTCTACGAGATCGCCGAGAACATCGTAGTTTACGCTTCCGTCAGACTTCATAGGAGTGATAAGTGCAACACCTGAGCCTGTAAAAATGTGGTTAGACATAATTTACCTCCGTAAGTAATCAGTCCATGTAGCCCTCAGCACAAAGGAGCTCTGCAAGAAGAACTGCACCGCCTGCTGCGCCTCTTAATGTGTTGTGTGACATACAAACGAACTTATAATCATATTGAGTATCAGGTCTTAATCTGCCAACCGATACTGCCATACCGTTTTCAAGATTTCTTTCAGATTTAATCTGCGGACGGTCGGGTTCTGTGAAGTAGTGGAGAAAATGCTTTGGCGCACTCGGAAGATCAAGCTCCTGTGCTCTGCCGCTGTAGTTTGACCAAATGTCAACAATTTCTTCGACAGTAGGTTTCTTTACGCCGTCCTTAAATGACATAAATACAGCTGCTGTGTGACCGTCTGATACGGGAACACGGATGCACTGTGATGTGATTGAAATATCATCGGTTTTAACAATCTTGTCGCCTTCAATCTTACCCCAGATTTTAAGCGGCTCCTGCTCTGACTTCTCTTCCTCACCACCGATATATGGGATGATGTTGCCAAGCATCTCAGGCCAGTCCTTGAATGTCTTACCTGCTCCTGAAATTGCCTGATATGTGCTTACGATTACCTCGTATGGCTCAAATGGCATCCATGCTGTGAGTACAGGTGCGTAGCTCTGGATTGAGCAATTAGGCTTAACTGCAACAAAACCTCTCTCTGTTCCAAGTCTCTTCTTCTGGAACTCGATAACCTCTGCATGATCTGCATTGATCTCTGGAACCATCATAGGAACATCAGGAGTCCATCTGTGAGCTGAATTGTTTGAAACTACTGGTGTCTCTGTCTTGGCATAAGCCTCCTCGATAGCCTTGATCTCTTCCTTTGTCATATCTACTGCCGAGAATACGAAATCAACTGTGGCTGCGACCTTCTCCACCTCATTGACATTGTATACTACAAGTTTCTTAACTGCCTCAGGCATCGGTGTATCCATCTTCCATCTGTCACCAACTGCCTCTTCATATGTCTTGCCTGCACTTCTTGGGCTGGCTGCAACTGTAACAACCTCGAACCAAGGGTGGTTCTCAAGAAGTGAGATAAATCTCTGACCTACCATACCTGTTGCGCCAAGAATACCTACCTTTAACTTGTCACTCATCTTTCTTCTCTCCTATCTTTTTAATGACGGCAATTGCGTAACTTTTATGATGAAAGTCTTGTGGATTAGTATACCAATCAGGGGTCGCTCCCGCTTAACTCAGCCTACAGCGGTACTAAGATGCCGCTGGCGCGTCATCTAAGGACCGGTGGCTTCGTATTCCCCTGATTTGGTAATACTAACCACAAAACTTTCAATCCACTTCTGTGATTATTGCAATTGCCTGTTTTAGGTAAAATCCAGTATATTGCTCGATACTCGAGAATTACTTCGTTCTACTTTATATTATTTATTTTATAACTCTGACCTTAACTACACCCTCGATTGCTGAGAGCTCTGCGATATCGTCTGCTGTTGGCTCTACACCGATATCAAGGATCGAGTATGCGTAATCACCCTTCGCCTTGCTGATCATACCAGATACGTTGCCGCCCTTCTTGGAGAACACTCCTGTGAACTGGGTGAGCATGTTAGGGATGTTCTTGTGGCAGATGGTAACTCTGGCTACATCGCTGCACTGTCCCATGTTAACATTTGGATAGTTTACAGAGTTCTTGATGTTTCCATCGTTGATGTATGACTTAATCTCCTTGCATGCCATAACTGCACAGTTGTCCTCTGACTCTGCTGTTGAAGCTCCAAGATGTGGGAATGCTACCACATTCTTGTAACCTGCTATGGCAGGGTTCGGGAAGTCTGTCATATACTTTGCAACCTTGCCTGAGTCGAGTGCCGCCTTCATATCCTCATCGTTAACCAGTACGTCTCTTGCGAAGTTGAGGATCTTAACGCCGTCCTTCATCAGTGCAAATGCATCTGCATTGATCATGCCCTTTGTGCTGTCAAGCGCTGGAACATGAACTGTTATATAATCGCAGTCTCTGTAGATATCCTCTACATTAGTGATGTGCTTTACATCCTTTGAAAGTCCCCATGCTGCATCTACTGACACATATGGATCATATCCGTATACCTGCATACCGAGCTTAAGTGCAACATTTGCAACCTTTGCTCCGATAGCTCCAAGTCCGATTACACCAAGCTTCTTGCCGAGGATCTCATTGCCTGCGTAGTTCTTCTTCTGCTTCTCTACCATCTTGGCGATATCCGCCTCAGCGGCATTGTCCTTAACCCAGTTGTAACCGCCAACAAGATCTCTCGAAGCCATGAGAAGTGCTGCAACAACAAGCTCCTTAACACCATTTGCATTTGCTCCTGGTGTGTTGAATACTACGATACCCTTCTCAGCGCACTTATCAAGTGGAATGTTGTTGACACCTGCACCTGCGCGGGCTACTGCCAGAAGGCTATCTGACAGCTCAAGATCATGCATGGATGCACTTCTGACCAGAACTGCATCTGCATCTGCAAAATTGTCTGTTACTTCATATGTATCAGGTAAAAGCTCCATACCGCATGCTGCGATAGGATTTAAGCAATTAATCTTTACTGACATGTCTTTTTCTCCCTTTTCTGTTGCTTTATATTATTTGTTCTCTGCCTCAAACTTCTTCATGAACTCTACAAGCTTCTCAACACCCTCGATCGGCATTGCATTGTAGATAGATGCTCTCATACCACCAACTGTTCTGTGTCCCTTGAGGTTGACAAATCCAGCCTCTGTAGCCTCCTTAACAAACTTGGCATCAAGGTCCGCATCACCTGTTACGAATGGTACGTTCATAAGTGAACGGTCTTCCTTTACTACTGTTCCCTTGAAGAGCTCTGAGCTGTCAAGGAAATCATAGAGAATCTTGGCCTTCTTCTCGTTGTGAACCTTCATAGCCTCAAGACCACCCATCTCCTTAACCCACTTGAATACCTTGCCACAGATATAGATGCCGTAGCATGGAGGTGTGTTGTAGAGTGAGTCTGCATCTGCCTGAGTCTTGTACTTGAGCATAGTTGGTGTAAATGGCATTACGTCATCTCTGATGAGATCCTCACGGATGATAGCCACTACCACACCTGCAGGGCCAACGTTCTTCTGTACTCCGAAGTAGATCATGCCATAATCCTCAACATTTACAGGCTGTGAGAGAATATCAGATGACATATCTGCAACAAGGATCTTGCCCTTTGTGTTAGGAAGTGTGTGGTATGTTGTTCCATATATAGTGTTGTTATGACAAATGTATACATAATCAGCATCGTCATCTATTGGAAGATCTGAACAATCTGGGATATATGAGAAAGTCTTGTCAGCTGATGATGCAACTGCAACTGCCTTTCCATATTTCTTTGCTTCTTCGTATGCTTTCTTTGCCCACTGACCAGTGATGATGTAGTCAGCTACACCATTCTTCATGAGATTCATTGGAATTGCTGCGAACTGCTGTGAAGCTCCTCCCTGAAGGAAAAGCACCTTGTAGTTGTCAGGTATATTCATGAGATCTCTGAGATCCTTCTCTGCCTCTTTGATGATATTGTCGAAAGCTTTGGATCTGTGGCTCATCTCCATTACGCTCATGCCTGTTCCCTTATAATCAAGCATTTCTTCTGCTGCCTCTTTTAATACCACCTCAGGAAGAACTGAAGGGCCTGCTGAAAAGTTGTACACTCTTGCCATTTTTGTTATCTCTCCTTCTTTGATTTTGTGACGATAATTCCGTTTTTAGTCTGTGTAAGTCTGTGTTCTGATGCCTATGTCCTTTGAACGACATAGGCATCAGAACACAGACTAATTTACTTTATCGACGAAATTATCTGGTTGTGACTTAATTAAATATTTGCGAGATATCCTGTTCACAAAAACGGCATTTCGCTCCTATTTATGATTATTGAAGAATAGTTACTTTGTTTTGTGAATTTTATTAATATAAAATGTTTACTAAACTTATTACACTATTCAGTAATCTTTTTATAGATTGCGTATTTCCGTTGCTTTATCGTATCCCGCTTGCGATTTTCAAGTTTTTCAGTTCAAAATCTTATGTTTTCAAGTAAAATAACTTCATTATCGCTTATATCCCTGTACTATAGCACTCTTTTCACTTGTCGGCAAGTGGGGATTATATATAAAGGCACCATATTTATGTATGTGTGCACACAAATATGGTGCTTTTTCATCTTGTGCCGTTATGAATCTTACATATCATCCTCTGAGAAGCATGTATCGATGGCTGCACCTGGTGCCACCATTGGCCATACCTTATCATCTCCCGCTATTGTTACATCTATTACAACAGGTCGGCCTGCTGTGAGTGCGGTCTTCATAGCATCCTCGAACTCTTCAAGGGTATTTGCTCTGATTCCCATTGCTCCGAGTCCCTCTGCGACCTTGACGAAATCTACTGAATCGTCAAGCACTGTGTTCGAATATCTGTGGTCATAGAACAGTGTCTGCCACTGTCTTACCATTCCGAGTACATGATTGTTCAAGACTACCTGAATGATAGGAACGTTGTACCTTGCCGCTGTTGCTATCTCGTTAAGGTTCATTCTGAAGCATCCATCACCGGCTATGTTGATGACAACCTTATCAGGTCTGCCGTACTTTGCTCCGATCGCAGCACCAACACCGTAACCCATGGTTCCAAGGCCACCTGATGACAGAAATGTTCTTGGCTCCTTGAAGGTATAGTTCTGGGCAGCCCACATCTGATGCTGTCCAACATCCGTCGTGATGATTGCATCGCCATTTGTCAGCTCATATATCTTCTTGATCGCTGCAGGACCGTTCAATGTGTCAAAGCTGTACACATCTGGGTTCTGCTTCTTGAGGTCTTCGATCTCAGACATCCACGTCTTGTTTGACTGTGTTGCAAGCTTGCCGTTGAGTATCTCCAGAACTTCCTTTGCATCGCCGACTATGCTGGCATTTGTAGGGATGTTCTTATCTATCTCGGCTGCATCTATATCTATATGTATGATCTTCGCATTTGGCGCAAACTTAGATGCATTTCCGATAACTCGGTCTGAGAATCTGGCTCCCACAACGATCACGAGATCTGCCCTTGACAAACCGAGGTTGGACACCTTGGTTCCGTGCATACCGATCATGCCTGTATATCTCTCGCTTCTTCCGTCAAATGCGCCCTTTCCCATAAGTGTATCGCACACAGGTGCATCCACCTTATCTGCAAATTCTGCAAGCTCTGCTGACGCGCCAGAGATAATGCATCCGCCACCTGCCATGATAAATGGCCTTCTTGAAACCTTGATCATCTCAATGACCTTATTCACATCCTCCTCGCGGATGGTGTCTGTCTTTCTCTCAATAACCTCCGGTGTCTCAGGTGTATACTCCGTCTCCGCTGCGGTTACATCCTTTGTTATATCCACAAGTACAGGTCCTGGTCTGCCGCTCTTTGCGATCTTGAACGCTCGTCTGATGGTTGGCGCAAGATCATCTATGTGCTTTACAATAAAGCTGTGCTTGGTGATTGGCATAACAACACCTGCAATGTCTATCTCCTGAAAGCTGTCCTTGCCGAGCATGTTTACACCTACATTTGCTGTGATAGCTACAACAGGAATAGAATCCATGTATGCTGTGGCAATACCTGTTACAAGGTTGGTCGCGCCCGGGCCTGATGTGGCCATACACACTCCGACCTTGCCTGTAGCTCTGGCATATCCGTCTGCTGCATGGGCAGCGCCCTGCTCATGTGATGTGAGCACATGGTTGATCTCATCCTGATGCTTGTAGAGGGCATCATATACATTGAGGATAGTTCCTCCCGGATAACCGAACACAGTGTCAACGCCCTGTTCCTTAAGGCACTCTATAACAATTTCAGAACCTGATATCTTTGACATTATTATCTTCTCCTTCTTTTCTCTCATATCGTAGAGATAATTGTGAAACATGTAGATTATGAACTTCTGAGATGTTTTAGCCTACCAATCGGAGGTCGCTCCCGCTTAACTTAGCCTGCAGCGGTACTAAGATGCCGCTGTAGCGCCATCTAAGGACCGGCGGCTGCGTATTCCTCCGATTTGGTAAGGCTAAACAATCTCAGTCGTAATCTACATATTTGAATTTCATAATTATCATCTAGTTCTTTGGCACCTCAAGCACAGCACCTCTGTTACCTGATGTAACCATTGCTGCGTATCTTGCAAGATAGCCCGTTGTAACCTTTGGCTCTCTTGGTGTCCATGCAGCCTTTCTCTTTGCAAGCTCCTCGTCTGACACATCAAGCTTGATGCTGAGGTTGTTGATATCGATCTCGATCATATCGCCTTCCTCAACAAGTGCGATAGGTCCGCCCACAGCAGCCTCAGGTGATACATGTCCGATGGATGCTCCACGGCTTGCTCCTGAGAATCTTCCGTCTGTGATAAGAGCTACTGATGAGCCAAGTCCCATACCTGCTATTGCTGATGTAGGATTGAGCATCTCTCTCATACCAGGGCCTCCCTTTGGTCCCTCGTATCTGATGACTACTACGTCACCCTCTACGATCTTACCACCCTTGATAGCTGCGATCGCGTCCTCCTCACAGTCAAATACCCTTGCAGGCCCCTTGTGAGCCAGCATCTCAGGCACAACTGCTGAACGCTTTACTACAGAGCCGTCCGGTGCAAGGTTACCCTTGAGTACAGCCAGACCACCTGTAACTGAATATGGATTGTCCATAGGTCTGATGACCTCTGGATTCTTATTAACACTGCCTGCAACAGCCTCTCCTATTGTCTTACCTGTAACTGTCATGCAGTCCTTGTTGATGAGACCCGCATCAGCAAGCTGCTTGATAACCGCATACACACCGCCGGCCTCATTGAGATCCTCCATGTATGTGTGACCTGCTGGAGCAAGGTGGCACAGATTTGGTGTCTTCGCGCTGATCTCATTTGCAAATGAGATATCGAAGTCGAAGCCGATTTCATGTGCGATGGCTGGAAGGTGGAGCATGGAGTTGGTTGAACATCCAAGTGCCATATCAACTGTAAGAGCGTTGATGATGGACTCCTTTGTGATGATATCTCTAGGCTTGATGCCCTTTCTGTACATATCCATGACCGCCATACCTGCATGCTTTGCAAGCTTAAGTCTCTCTGAATAAACGGCTGGAATAGTTCCGTTTCCTGGAAGTCCCATTCCAAGAGCCTCTGTAAGACAGTTCATTGAGTTTGCTGTGTACATACCTGAACATGATCCGCATGTAGGACATGTCTTGCACTCATACTCGTATACATCTTCCTCTGTCATAGTTCCGGCTGCATATGAGCCAACAGCCTCAAACATACTTGAAAGACTTGTCTTATTTCCCTTTACGTGTCCGGCGAGCATAGGACCGCCAGATACAAATACTGTTGGAACATTTACTCTGGCTGCAGCCATGAGAAGTCCGGGAACGTTCTTGTCACAGTTAGGGATCATAACCAGTGCGTCAAACTGATGAGCTATAGCCATAGCCTCTGTCGAGTCTGCGATCAGATCTCTTGTAACCAGTGAATACTTCATTCCGATATGTCCCATTGCTATACCGTCACATACAGCGATTGCTGGGAACATAACAGGTGTACCACCTGCCATGGCAACTCCCATCTTTACTGCCTGTGCTATCTTATCCAGGTTCATGTGACCTGGAACTATCTCATTGTATGAACATACGATACCTACTAAAGGTCTCTCCATCTCTTCCTTTGTCATGCCCAGTGCGTTGAACAGAGATCTGTGTGGCGCCTGCTGCATTCCAACCCTAACATTATCACTCTTCATCTTTTTTCCTTTCCCATCACGCGAGTGGATTCTAGTACCGGCGGACTCAAATGTCCGCTTGTGATATATCTGAAACACACTCCGCTTTTCTGTATATCATTGAACCACTCGCTGTGAATGTCAAATTTATTTATAATTTCCTACATTTTATATATACATCATCTTCAATATACCACCGCGGAGTGCTCTCTCTCGTATGTCCGCTTGTGGTATATCTTGTTGGTCGTTAGATTCTCTCGCAGATAAGATCACCCATCTCGGAACAGCTTACGAGCTGTGTTCCCTCTGAGTGAATATCTATGGTTCTGTAACCGTCCTTGAGCACCTGCTTTACAGCGTTCTCCACCGCATCTGCCTCCTTGTCAAGGTCAAATGTGTATCTGAGCATCATGGCTGCTGACAGGATGGTTGCTATTGGATTTGCCTTGTTCTGTCCTGCTATGTCAGGTGCTGATCCGCCTGATGGCTCGTACATACCAAACTTTGTCTCGTTAAGTGATGCCGATGAAAGCATTCCGATAGACCCCGAGATCATGGACGCCTCGTCTGAGAGGATATCTCCGAACATATTCTCTGTGAGGACCACGTCGAACTGTGCCGGATCCTTTACAAGCTGCATTGCACAGTTGTCTACGAGCATGTGCTCAAGCTCAACCTCAGGGTAATCCTTTGCCACTTCCTCAACGACCTTTCTCCAAAGTCTCGAAGAATCAAGAACATTTGCCTTGTCAACGGATGTGACTTTCTTTCTTCTCTTCATAGCTATGTCAAATGCCTTAATTGCAATTCTTCTGATCTCGTTCTCATTGTATGTGAGGGTATCAACGGCCGTCATGACTCCGTCAACCTCCTCTGTGTGTCTCTCGCCAAAGTAGAGACCACCGGTGAGCTCTCTCATCATCATCATGTCAAATCCGCGCTCTGCGATCTCAGCCTTGAGTGGGCAAGCCTCCTTCAGCTCATCATAAAGATTTGCAGGACGAAGGTTTGCGAAGAGGCCAAGCTCTTTTCTGATCTTTAACAGTCCTGCCTCCGGGCGGAGATTTGGAGGGAGCTTATACCATGGTGATGTGGATGTATTTCCTCCTATCGAACCGAGAAGAACAGCATCCTTTGACTTTGCAACTGCCACTGCCTCGTCTGTGAGCGGCACACCAGTTGCATCTATTGAACATCCACCCATGAGAATCTGCTCATAGTCAAATGTATGTCCGAACTTCTCTCCGACTGTATTAAGGACCTTCATAGCCTCTGTGACTACCTCAGGGCCGATACCGTCGCCTTTTATTACGGCTAAATTACACTGCATTTTCTTATTCCTTCTTTCGATTATTAATTCTTGCTATTTATGTAGTTGATGAGTCCCTCACTCTTGATGATCTCCTGCATGAACGGAGGGAATGCCTGTCCTTTGAACTCTGTTCCCTGGGTTCTGTCATAGATCATACCGCTGTCAAAATCGATCTCCACATCGTCGCCTGCCTGGATAGCCTCAGCTGCCTCAGGGCACTCGATGATAGGAAGTCCGATATTGATGGCATTCCTATAGAAGATTCTGGCAAATGTCTCTGCGATGACACAGCTTATTCCTGAAGCCTTGATGGCTATAGGTGCGTGCTCTCTTGAAGATCCACAGCCGAAGTTCTTTCTTGCCACAATGATGTCGCCCGGTTTTACGCGCTTAACGAAATCCTTATCTATATCTTCCATACAGCTCTTTGCAAGCTCTGCAGGGTCTGATGAATTCAGATATCTTGCAGGGATGATTACATCTGTATCTACGTTGTCACCATATTTGTGTACTGTTCCATGTGCTTTCATAGTCTATCTCCTTTATCTCTATAGAAATTTGCTAAATCATGCAAGCCTGACCTTTTGGGTGCTTTAGCATGCTTAGCAAACTTCTTCATATTCTATGTTTTTTATTACAAACCAAGTTCGTCAGGGCTGCTGATCTTACCTGTGATCGCTGATGCAGCTGCTACAGCCGGGCTGGCAAGATATACCTCTGAGTCAACGTGACCCATACGTCCTACGAAGTTACGGTTTGTTGTTGATACAGCTCTCTCTCCTGCTGCCATGACACCCATATGTCCTCCGAGACATGGTCCGCATGTAGGAGTTGAAACCACTGCTCCAGCCTTGACAAATATAGTCATAAGACCTTCCTCAATACACTGAAGGTAGATATCCTGTGTTCCAGGAATGACGATGACTCTGACACCGTCGGCAACCTTTCTTCCCTTGATGATATCGGCTGCTATTCTCATATCTGAGATACGTCCATTTGTACATGAACCGATGACTACCTGATCGATCTTGATATCGCCAACCTCATCGATAGTCTTTGTGTTCTCTGGGAGATGTGGGAAAGCAACTGTCGGCTTAAGCTGTGACAGGTCGATGGTATACTCTGCATCATATACAGCGTCCTCGTCTGCCTCATACTTTGTATATGACTTTGTGCTGTGCTCCTTCATGTACTCCTCTGTAAGCTCATCTACAGGGAAGATACCGTTCTTGGCACCAGCCTCGATGGCCATGTTTGCAATTGTAAATCTGTCATCCATAGTAAGGTTCTTGATACCCTCGCCAACGAACTCCATAGACTTGTAAAGTGCTCCGTCGACGCCGATCATACCGATGATGTGAAGGATGACATCCTTACCGCTGATCCACTTTGCCTTCTCTCCAACGATGTTGAACTTGATGGCTGATGGAACCTTGAACCAAGCCTTGCCTGTCACCATTCCTGCTGCCATATCTGTACTTCCGACACCTGTTGAGAATGCTCCGAGTGCTCCGTATGTACATGTATGTGAGTCTGCACCGATACATGTCTCTCCTGCTACGATAAGTCCTTTCTCTGGAAGGAGCGCATGCTCGATACCCATTGCTCCGACGTCAAAATAATTCTCAATCTCATTTGCCGCCGAGAACTGTCTTACACACTTACAGTGCTCTGCGCTCTTGATATCCTTGTTTGGTGTGAAGTGATCCATGACAAGTGCTATCTTCTTCTTGTCAAATACTTCCTTCTTGTTGAACTTCTCCATCTCGTGAATTGCAACCGGTGTTGTTACATCGTTTCCTAATACTAAATCCAAATCTGCCTCGATAAGCTGTCCTGCTTCAACTGCTGGCAGTCCTGCATGAGCAGCTAAAATCTTCTGAGTCATGGTCATACCCATATGTATAGTCCTCCTATCATTTGTTTCTAAATACAAATTCTTACTCTTGATAATATCACTCATCCAGATATAATTACAATATATAAAAAGAATAATTATTATAACTTGGAGGAATGTCATGATAAGTAATCTGAACAATTACGTCATATTTCATACAGTAGCAAAGACCGGAAATATCAGCAAGGCTGCAAGCCAGCTCTACATCAGCCAACCAGCGATCAGCAAATCAATATCCAAGCTTGAAGCAGAGCTTGGCACTGCCCTCTTTTCCAGAAGCTCAAGGGGCGTGGTACTGACGGAGGAGGGACAGGTGCTCTACGAGTATGTGGAGAGGGCTTTCGATTCACTGAACATGGGCGAGGAAAATCTGAAGAACTACAAAGAACTTGGGATCGGACACATAAGGATCGGTGTGAGCACATCGCTGTGCAAGCACATACTCTTGGACTACCTGAAGGACTTCATAAGAGAAAATCCAAATATCAAGTTCAGCATCGACTGCCACTCAACGATCAACACCATCAAGCTGCTCCGAAACGAGGATATCGATATAGGTCTCATCTGCAACACCGAACTTCCAAAGGGGATAGTCTACTCTCCTGTCAGGGAGATCCACGACGTATTTGTGGCCAGTCCCGAATATCTGGACAATTTCTACGAGCGTGCAAATGAAAAGGCTCACTATAGTTTTGCTGATGATCTTCCAAACAATATCAAAGGCAACTTCATCCCTCTGCTAAGCTCAGGTCTAACCTCTGTCACAGGCGAGGATGCACCAGTTCCGAATCATGATAAAAAAAGCAGAGACACCAGACATTCGTCCGGCATCTCTGCTTCTGATACAATTTCTGATTCAATTAACACCGATATCTCAAATATATCAACCGTTGACATCCTTGAGAATTCCAATCTCATGGTTCTCGAGGAGGCCAATGTAACCCGTACCCATGTGGACGAATATCTACGCTCCCAGGGCATAAGCTGCAGCCAGGTCCTGGAGATCAACAACATGGATCTTCTCATCGACTTCGCCGCCATCGGTATGGGCGTTGCCAGCGTGGTCCGCGAATTCGCCCAGGAACAGCTGGACTCAGGCGACATCACCGAGCTTCCGCTTGACTCTCCTATTCCAAGCAGAACTGTTGGATTCGCTTACTCGGGAGTTAGAAATCAGAGCACGGCTATGAGGAAGTTTATGGAGTGGGTGGGGGTGTGATCAATTATCAATTACATACTCTTGCATTTGATAAGCACGTTCTTGCCATCAAATGCAAATCCATAATGATATATCTGCGTTGTCGTTATGTTTTCTGACATCAGTTCGGCATCATACCAGGCTTTTACCTTTCCCTTCATGTCTGAAAGACCTGCCAAATCAAGTGCACTGAATACCTCCAGCTCTGTAAATCCAATGCAGTCCGCATACTCTTCTGATGTAGTCGTGATCACCGAAATATTGTTAAGATCAGAAAATATACTCTCCTTGCTTATCCTTGTTATGCCTGTCATAACAGCTCTATACATGTATGGATTTGTCTTAAATGTACTGTTAAAAAACTGTCTGACAAATCCAGTAAACTCCTCCCAGTATCCATTAAGATACGCCTCCTGCGTGGGTGTGTCATATTCATCGAGAAGTATTATGATCTTCTTTCCATAATATCTGTAAATAAACAGACTCAGGATCTTTAACGAGTCTGCAGCATACTGATCAGGCATTCAAGGTCTTCCCAAAACGTCTCGGTATGGTGATCAAGGTCACGTCATCACGGCTTTCCCACTACTCCCTGATGAATTCCGTTTTGTCAATGAGGAAGCTGTCCTCTTCCCGGAGTTTTATAAAATCCTGTACTCCAGGATTTATTGGCTTTATTCCTATACCACTCCTCATTAATCCTCGCCTCCATTTTATTAAATATGTTCACACTCTCCGTCCATGAGGAAGTCATCTCTCACGAACTTTCCCATACTTTCCTATCAATTTCTTTGAACGTCATGTCAAATGTCCCAAAAACTTTGTTTCAATTCTATCATCTGCCCTGTCAAATGACAACCGCCGTGATTGCAAAGTCTCCTTGAAATCAGTTACCACCTTCGATATTGTTTTTTCTTGTTCTTTCTTCATTGTAGCAGAGAATTAATACAACTAATTTATCCATTTTACGTTTACGCCTTACAATCTAATATAACATCGCATATTCTATCAACATCGTCTAAACTCAGATCTGCATAGAGCGGCAGTGTCAAAACTCTGTTTGCAACACTCCTTGCAACAGGGGTATCATTCACATCATATTTATTATGAAAACATGCAAATGTATTTGTAAGCGGATAGAAATACTTTCTCGCACATATGCCATCATTCGCAAGTCTGTCAAACACTTCATTTCTGCTCGCTCCAAATGTTCTCTCATCAAACAGAACCGGAAAATAAGAATAGTTATATGTCACATCCGGCTGTCTGCTGTTTAACTGTAAGCCATTAACTCCCGCAAGTCTTTCCATATATCTGTCATAAACAACTTTTCTCTTGCCAATCTCCGAATCAATGTGCCTCAGATTACATATTCCCATAGCTGCGCAGAATTCGTTCATCTTTGCATTTGCACCAACAGCATCCACGTCCTCAGGACCGTGTATACCGAAATTTTTAAGTTCATATAGTCTTGCACCGAGCTCTTTGTCACGGTAACACACTGCCCCACCCTCTATGGTATTGAACACCTTCGTCGCATGAAAACTAAAGCATGAGGCATCACCAAAACTGCCAACACTCTCACCTTTATATGTCTCACCGAACGCATGGGCAGCATCATATATCACTTTCAGTTCATATTTGTGCGCAATTCTATGTATCCCATCTATATCACATATATTGCCATATACATGAACTGGCATTATCGCACATGTCCTGTCAGTTATAAGATCTTCTATCTTGGTGGCATCCATCGTATATGTAACAGGGTCTATATCGCAGAAAACCGGCTCAAGGCCATTTCTGACTATCGCATGGGTTGTAGATGCAAATGTAAAAGGAGTCGTTATCACCTCCCCCTGTAGATTCATAGCTTGAAGTGTCATCTCAAGTGCCATGTGTCCGTTTACAAGGAGTTCAACGTTGTCAACATTCAGATACTTTTTCAATGCATTTTGCAACTCAATATGTTTTTGTCCCATATTTGTAATCCAATGTGTATCCCACAGTGATCGTATCTCCTGCACATATTCATCCATGCCCGGCATGGATGAACGGGTGACTAATATTTTCTTATTCATATTTTCTCTTTTCTTTCGCATTTATGGTTTTACTGCAACTCCAAGTTCTGCCGATTTATACGCCGCATATATGATCTTTGCTGTATCATAAGCCAGATCAAATGAGGATTTAGGTTCCCTATCATAATATATCGACTCTATAAAGTCTCTCATCTCATCAGTATATCCCCTTATAATCTCGTCCTCCAAAAAAGGCTTATTCCAACCTGTCTTTGATGGCAGCATCTCCGAAATATATACATCATCCAGTCTATCTTCATCAAGGAAATATGTTTCCATCATATCTGACATAGTCATCTTACAGTTTATAACCGCATCATTACAATACAATTCTACATAATTCTTAGAACCACCTAAAAGCATATCATTAGCCATAATAACAGCCCTCGTGTTATCACTAAACGTAATAATAACTGTTGCACAATCCTCAACATCAATAGGAGTTGCCGCTATATGTCTGTGTTCATATTCAGTAAGCTGCGGTGTAATACGCCCCATGTCTGCAAAAACTGTTTTTACGCAAATATCTTTTCCATATGTTTCTGCCTCCACTTTTTTCAACCATAATATTGCCGAAAGTGGATGTGCGCCTGTTCGTATAAATGTTCCACCACCCGTTTTAGACCATTCTCCTGCAACAGGAGAACTTGATCCCTTTAATGATTCCTCACCTTTTGCAAATAGTATTTTAGATTTCTTCTTTCTTATTATCTCAGCAGCTTTAACTATAGCCGGCGCATATACAAAGTTCTCTGCATACATAAACTTCTTACCAGATTTATTGACCAGATCACGGAGTCTATCTAACGACTTTAACAATTCTTCATACATATGTGCTTTAGATACATTGTCGCCTATTGGTTCTTTATCGCCTGCTTTACCAAAATAACCGCTTAAAGGCTTTTCACATATAACATGTTTTCCAGATTTTAATACCGCTGTGATCATATCATCATGAACATATGGCGGCGTACATATATCTATAACATCTATCTCTGGATCATACAGTAAGTCGTCCAGCTCAAGACTGGTATTCAAAAATCCATACCGTTTTTTGTATAAATCTAATCTTTCCTGTCGTCTTCCAACAATGCACTTGTAACACAATGGAACCTCCGTGTACCGCTGAAGAGCATTCATATGTAACTCTGTTGCTCTTCCTGTTCCTACCATTCCAATACATATTTCCCCTTTTTCATTCATCCCTTATCCTCCATATTAACTATATTTAACTTTTATCAGATTGCAAATTTGCGGCAAATAAAACTGTCTTTCACTTTCAGTATCAAAATAAAATTGAATAAGTGCCATTTTGTCATACATATAATCTTCTATTTCATACCCCTTCGAATGCCACTCATCAATCTGTATTACATACTTTCTTATCAGAGGATCTATATCCATGCCATCATAGCAACCATTATGATCTGCCATAAGCGCATAATATCCATAATATTTCTGAGGGTGTACAGCACATGGCATTCCTTTCACAGATTCGCCTAACTCAGCACGGCATATCCATTCTCTCCAATCTATGCCAATTGAATTAGCTATTACTGATGTCGTATGATTTCCCGGAAATCTTCTCATCATCTCTACAATCCACGGTCCATCTGCCCCCATAATATACTGTATATCCATCTGTCCGTCTACCAAATGAAGTATCTTTGCTATTCTATTTATCTCCGGTATTAAAGCTTCTGTTGCAGTCTCCCAATTATCTGCAGGGAATATGCCATAACTTGTCATATATTTGTTTTTATATGAATAATCATTTGCCGTACCATATGACCTGACCTTCTCATCAACAATAAAAACATGCAGTGAGTGAAGTGATCCTTCTATATACGGCTCTATCACGATTTTTTTGTCCCTGGATACTTCAAATGCACGATCTACACCAGCTATCATCTCGTCTATATCATGTGCCACGCTTACCCCTTTTCCTCCTGCCATATCGCTGGGTTTTATAATAACCGGGAATCCATTATCCGAATATTTATATGCAGTTTCTTTTGAATCAAACCACCTGGCCAAAGGTGTCTTTACCCTATTCTCCAACGCAAACTTTTTAAACTTATCCTTTCTATGAATAATCTCTGTCGTCTCAAATGAATCATGTCCCTTCAGTCCCAGATGATCACATATATATGCGGCTGTCAGAACACAGTTATCCGAGCAACCGCTCATAACTGCATCTACGTGTATATCTTTCGCCATCTGAGCTATTCCTTCAAAGTCAGAATAATCAAATGGTATATATTGATCCCCATATTTATGTCCTACCTGTTCCGGAGCGTTTCCCGTTGTAATAACATAATATCCCAACATCTTCGCCTGTAAAATAAAGGGAATTTCAGTTTCTTTTGCCGTTAGCATTAACACTTTTTTCATCTTTTCACTCACTATCCTTCAACTGCATATAATACAAGTTCCTGACTCCACCGCTCATAAGCTCTAAGGTATAATTTATAATTAGAATTAAGCTTATGAATATATTGTGGAATTGTTATCAAATCTTCTCTTTTATGATAAACACATACTGCAAGCGCAGGATGATTATTTTCTATAACCGTCTTTCCTCCCTGTAACGCCATAAGTTCACTTCCTTCAATATCCATCTTAATAAAATCTACTCTTTCATACCTGTGCAGATCATCAATACTATCAACATCAACAGCCACACTTCCACCGTCATCAAAACAACTTGAAGTCGTATCACCAGTATAAAACATCAGTGTAGTCTTTTTCTTCCAAATCCCCTTGTTTATACATTTTGAACTAACCGTTTTATATTTGCTCATATTTTCGACCATTCGGTCATAATTATTTTTATCTGGTTCATATAATGTAACTTTTCCAGAAAAGTCGTTTCCTGTAATTTCTTTATAATTTTCTGCAAATGAAATATAGCTGTCACCATCATATGCCCCACAATCTATCCACGAAGTGACGCCTCCTATATCGATAAGATTCTCTGCAAAATACTGATTTTCTTCCCATATTTTAGCCAAATAATCATATTCCCCACTTATCTTAGAATTTATATACGCCTCTAAACAGTCCCTCGACTTTTCATCACTCAGAAGATTATATGTTTCTATAAATGCTGCCTTATTATTATCATAATACTCACGTGTAAATAATTCTTTCCCATCCAGCGTCCACAGAGACATAATATCCTCATCTATCACATTTGCATATTTCTCTATTTTTCTTTTTTTTATTTCACTATATCCACGAATCGATAATATCACCAAAGGCTTGTCTGTTTCATCATTCAATTTGCTTGTATCCATAACGGGTTTGCCGAATTTATATATTTCACCATCATCAGGACAATTATCAATAACAAACCCAGTAATATACGCAAACGCACCTAGTTTCTTTAGTCCGTTTACTAATATTCCAGCGCCTGAACCAGCCCCAAGAATATATATGTTTTTACCCTGTAAACGTGCGCATTCTATTTCTTTAAAGAAGATATTACTAGTCTCTTTTATATTCATTTTTCTATCCCCATAATTATTATCCATTAATTAATTCGAATTCATCTAACATTTTTTTTACATCATTTTTTGAATTAAACATCAAAATATCTATTATTGATAAATTTGGTTGGAATTTCCCATCAAATTGTTTATATTTTATCTCTTTGGTTTTCACAAAGCACAGTTTCACTCCACGCTTTAAAAATTCTCTCCCATCATATAATGTTTGACCTCCAACTGCATTATAATATTCATTTGCCCCAAGCACTTTACAAATATTTAATATCTTATTTTGTCCTTTCAGAGAATTATCTTTATCAAGTGATGAAGACCTTATTATTTCTGTTGTAATATCAAGATATTTAGTAATCTCCAAAAATGATTTTTCTATCAAATCTACAATTGCTATATCTCCACAATTTATAATTCTATCAATCATTGGAAAAATATCCTCAAAATATTTAGCTCGTCTATATGCAAGTTCAATAGTCCTCAACCTTTTTTCTATAAGTTCATCAGACAGACAACAATCCACATCCTTTATTAACTTATTTTGACTGACCCCCTGAATTGGAATATTGAAATACCTCGGTTCACCATCTATCAGTATTCTGTTTCTGTTTATCCACCCTCTTTTTATATAATTAACATCATCATAAATTACATATCGGTCTACCGCATTCATAAGTTGCCAGTATCCAATATACGGCAAAAAATACGGCTGCATAATGGAAATGGGCGGCGATGACCAGTGGTCCAACATGCTGGCCGGTGTGGAACTTATCCGCCGCAAGGAACAGAAACCTGCTTTCTGCATGACCTGCAAGCTTTTAACAACAAGCGATGGCAGAAAAATGGGCAAAACGGAAAAAGGCGCTTTATGGCTTGACCCAGAAAAAACATCTCCGTATGATTTTTACCAGTACTGGCGTAATGTTGACGACAGCGACGTGGAAAACTGCCTCGCACTTTTAACATTTTTACCCATGGACGAAGTGCGCCGCCTTGGCAGCCTGAAAGATTCTGCAATTAACGAGGCTAAAAAAGTTCTTGCTTATGAAGTTACCAAACTTGTTCATGGCGAAGAAGAAGCCGAAAAAGCCAAACAGGCTGCGGAAGCGTTGTTCGGCGGCGGCGGTGCCATGACTGATGTGCCTACCGTTAACCTGACGGCAGAACAGGCAAATGCCAAACTGATAGACGTGCTTACGGCAGCAAAGGTATTTTCCAGCAAACGCGAAGCTCGCCAGATGGTGCAGCAGGGCGGCCTGTATATTGGCGATACTGCTGTAAGCGATGCGGAAATGCAGCTCAGCCTGGAAATGTTTGACGCCGATAAGAGCCTGCTGGTACGCAAAGGCAAAAAGAAATATTACCGTTTGCTTATTGATTGATGCAGTTTAACAATAAAATAAATTAAGGCTGCTTTAAAATGCAGCCTTAATTTTTGAAAACTTGGAGACCTTATGAAACAAAAACTTACTTTTATGGAAATAT
>OHTW01000459.1_pt1 | contig 20257 bp, 22 predicted proteins | sample 1579031 | NCBI WGS metagenome assembly OHTW01 (sample SAMEA3879602, study PRJEB24766) | human gut metagenome | biome: human-associated habitat; feature: feces | place: USA | collected 1985/1987 | reverse complement strand
AGCGAGTGCAGATCGTCTACCGTGGTCTCCGCGACGATTTCCAGCAGATCGAACAGACGCACGACCTCAGAGGCGCGCATCGGTTCCGTTGTGCGATAGATCACGCCGCACTCCGTGCCGCAGGCGGTCAAGGCTCGCACGGCTTCGTCGACCGTCAGCCGCAGCTCCTGCTGCGGCAGCCACTGGTACTCGCTGCTGAGGAAGTACAAATTGGCGCTGCGCTTGATGTAGGTGCCCAGCAGCAGCACCTTCTTCAGCAGGCTTCGTCTCTCAGCGGGTCCGGATCTCTCGCATTGGGCAAGCATCTGCCGCATCTGGGCTGTCTGCCTGCTGTGCTTTGCCTCCAATTCATTGTATATGCGGTTCTTTTCCGTCAGCTCATGCAGACTTTTCTGCACAAGATAGGCGTCCTTCAGCTTCTTCTTGTTGCGCTCCATTTCCTCCTTGTTCGCATTCAGCCGGGTACGCAGCTCCGCCAGCTGGCGCACATTGTCCTGCCAAACGGCGTAGCCGCCGCTGATGGGCGCCGAGGAAATACGCATGCCATCGGGCCGAACGATCCGCTGCCCCTCCTGCGGGCAGGTCATATCCTTACCTGCGGCACGGGAGCGCAGGACGATCCGGCCGCTGCGATCCGCAATACAGGCCGCCAGCGTTGAGGCCTCAAACAGTTCCACATATCCCGTGTTGGACGGTATCATACGGCAGCGGATACAGCTTTCATAGATGGCGGCATACAGCAGGCAGAACATCACGTTCATATCGCCGAACCACCACCGAACAGCCGGAATACCCGACAGATAGAGAATACCGTACAGGAGCATCGCACAGCCCAGCACAAACGGCGTTATCCGCTTTCCTTCACCACTTGGGATACGGCTCTTCCGGAACAGGCAGACAAGGGAAAAAGCCATACAGACCACCATCCAGCCAAGGCAGATAAAATACAGCGGGCGGTAGGAATATGTGCCGGAAACCGGCAAGCCGGGGACGCCGCTTTTGAAGGCAAATACCTGCTGATGCAGGTCGTTGGTGATCACCAGCAGAAACAGTGCCGCAGGGATGATCGACAGCATACCGGTCCCTCGGCTCAGGCGGTAGTCCTCTGACTTTCCCATGGACAGGGCGATATACACACCCAGCAGTGGGAGGAACAGCATCGGCAGATAGTAGAGATACCATATGTACCGCCCCGCCGCCGGACCGGTGACAAAGCTGTATTTCAGCGTCCGCAGTATGAGCCACAGCAGCCGTCAGCCGCAGGCAGTGCAGCGCCTGCCGCTGGATAATGCGCCGGTCAAGGGAAAAGCCCCACAGGGTAAAAAGCAGCAGATAGAGCGCTGTCCGGATATGGTTCACGGCGGGGCCGCCGATGTCGAATTTCGCCAGCATCCGACAGGCATAGGCTATGGCGATTGCCGTAAACACGAAGACCGTCGGCAGCAGATGCTTAGTGGTCGCTTTCAAGAGGCAAGGCCCTCGCTTTCTTCAGGCTGTATCCGCAGACACATTTAAATATATAGCATAAAACGCCGCCCGCCGCAACTCTTTCCTGCCGGACGGGAAAGGAAGCGGAGGACGCTCCTGAGAGCGTCCTCCCGCAGCAGGCCCGTCAAGATATCCTTTATGGCAGCGGGAGGCTCGCTCCTTACGCAGGAGGTGGGGCATCATGACGCAGAGGCAAACTCATAGCTCACCCTTTTCCTTCCGCGCCATAAGCCAGACTGCCATGTCCCGCAAAGTCTCCTCCATGGGGCGCGGCTGATACGCGAAGCATTCCGATGCGGCGGCATGGCTGAATTGCCCGTTTGAGGCGAGGACGGCAACGGAATAGGGGGTGAAAAACAGCGGCTTTCGATCCTTCAGACTCCGGCGTTCGCAGTATGGAGCTGCCAACCTTGCAAGGCCCAATGGCAGACAGACGGGGCGATATTTCAGCTTTGCGGCCTTTCCGACAAGCTGAAGCATCTTACGGATCGTAATGTAGTGGCCGGACAGGATGTAGCCCTTGCCTGGCTCTCCGTTTTCGGAACAGGCCAGAATGCCTTTTGCAACGTCCCGTACATCCACGAAGTCATACCCGCCGCGAACGGCAAAGGGCAGCCTCCCGGCCAGGAAAGACCTTACCATGGAAGTAAAACTCCCTCCCTGTACGTCACCCGGTCCGATGATGCCGGAGGGAAAGACAATGCCGGCATTCAGCCCACGCTCCGCCGCGTCAAAGACCAATTCGGTTGCGGCCGCCTTGCTCTTTGCGTAATCGCCGTCTACAAGACCCGGAGAGAAGTCAGCGCTTTCCGTGATAACGCAGCCCTCCGGTTTTTCCGGTATGGCATGGACGGAGCTGACATAAATGAATCTTCCCACATCGTGCTCCATGCATTGCCGGAGGATCCTCCATGTGCCGCCCACATTGACCTGATAGAGCTTCGGGCCGGGTCTGGACGCGACGGAGATAATGCCTGCGCAGTGGATCACACAGGTACGGCTGTCGGCGTCCGCAAAGAAGTCCGCAAGAGAGCTTTTATCACACACATCGCCGGCGACGGTACGAACTTCCTTTGGGAGCAGGCTGATATAGGGGTCGTTATGCAGCACAAGCGCACGCACCTGAGCATTATGGCGTACCAGCTCCGCCGCAACGGCTCTGCCGAGGAAGCCGGTAGCGCCTGTAATTAGGTATTTATCAAACATTCAAAAAGCCTCCTCTCAAAATAATTGCACAAGTGTTGATTATCTTTCACAAGTATAGTATACTTGAAGTGGAAAACAGAAACAATCAGCACTTACTGTACAGCTGAAATTAAATCAACACATCCCGCCGGTGTGTTGAGGAACGTGATGATCTTTTTGAGGGAGATTTTCGGATGGCGAAACTGGATGCGAGGAAACGCTATACGCAGATGATACTCAAGCAATCTTTTTTGAAGCTGCTGAAGGAGAAACCGGTCAATAAAATCACAGTAAAGGAGCTCTGCGAACTATCCCAGATCAACCGGGCTACTTTCTATACCCATTACAGTGACTGCTTTGCACTGCTGGAGAGCATTGAGAATGAGCTCATTGATGAATTCGAGAAATCCCTCCGATATGTTAATTCCTTTGATGTGGCGGCTCTGATCGAAGCCCTCTATGCCATGGTCGATCAAAATCAGGAAGCCTGCCGGACACTCATTCTGGGGAATACCAGTTCGGCTGTCATTGCGAAAATGATCGCTCTGGCAAAACCGGGCAGCCTTGCTTATTGGCACAGGGAATTGCCGAAGGCCAGTGAAACCGAGTTGGAGATGATGTATACGCATCTTTCCAACGGGTTGATGCATGTTATTGTAGAGGGCTACGACAAGTACAGCAAGGAGGAGATGATCCGCTTCGTCAGTCAGGTAGCGAAGGTCAGTCTTTTGCTGTTCCGATAAAAGAAGGCGTGCAGGAAGAAATTCCCAAGATCGCTTCATTCTGGACACGGAAAAGAGCGCAGCATCAGCTCAGCCGCCATCCGCCCGCTATGGAGAGCCTTTGTCTGGTGCCTCGGAGGGCAGAATTAAAAAGGGAGGGCAACAAGCAAATGGTAAGAACAGAATTCCGAGCAGTACTTTGCAATGATCCATATGAGATACAGCTCATGCAGAACCTCTATGATTCCGCTGTAAAGCAGTTGTCGCTGAAATTTGAAATACTGAACAATGAGTTCAAGGTGCTCTATGCGAGGAACCCCATCCACCACATTGAAGGACGCGTAAAGTCTGTGGAAAGCCTTGCGGCCAAGCTGCTGAATAAAGGGCTGCCGCTGACCATTGAGGCAGCGCGGGAGCACATCAATGATATCGCCGGTGTCAGGGTAGTGTGCAGTTATATCGACGATGTGTACCGGGTGGCGGAGATGCTGGAGCTGCAAAAGGATGTCAAGATCATCAAAAGGCAAGACTATATCCGCACACCAAACTATAACGGATACCGCTCATTACATCTGGATATCCGGGTACCGGTGTATCTGTCAGACAGGACGGAGCTGGTAACTGCGGAAATTCAGATCCGCACGATCGCTATGGACTTTTGGGCCAGTTTAGAGCACGATATCCGGTATAAGGTTGATAAGACAAAGCTGCCGGAGGGCATCAACGAGGAGATGCTTGCATGCGCGGGCAAGATCGCCGAAATTGACCGGCAGATGCAGGAGATGTATCGGAGGATCAAATCCGCGCAGGGAAATACGGATTGTTAGGGGATATCAGATCCTTCATAAACGGCATATTCAAAAGGCACTGCGCCTTTTCACCGCAGTACGGGGCGTGATGATATCCGGGAGCACCGCCTTCAACGGCGGCCGCTCCGCCAGAAGCAGAAACAGGGATAACATATCCGGATAAAAGCATATGGAAAAGAGAGGGAGTGCATCTGCACTCCCTCTCTTTTCCGGCTCATACCAGCATTTTTTTCAGAAAGCGATTTCTCCTGACATTATTCCGCCGCATAGATGACCGGATCCAGTATCCCGGTTTGCACATAGTATTGGGACATTTGACATGCGCACTGTGCGAAGCGTCTACATATACGCCCGAAATCGCGCATAAAGTGAACCATCAAACTCTCCGGGAAGAGGGACAGCGATGGAAGTATTTCTGATTTTTCCCAAATCACCGCAGGCAAAGCAGGAGCTTGCACGGGAGCTGGCAAAGTTCCAGGCCGGTCAGGTGCTGAAAAATATCCGGAAGCTGCCCTGCTCCACGGAGCAGAAGCTGGAACTGGTAGACGCCGCCGTGAAGCACCTGAAAGCGCAGAAGTAATACATAGACCATTTTGCCCCAAAAAGGTTCATGGCTTTTCCGCCTCAACCGCCGTTTGTTCCACTGTGATAGGATAGCATTCGCTATCCTCTCCTGACGGACACATAAGCTGCCCTATGGGCGGCAAATTCAGCTCTCCATCCTCCGCAAAGAGGTATACATAGACATTTTTGCCGTCCCAAACCACTTTTTTGACGATAGTACGCAGCAGGCGACGCCGTTCTTCAATAGTAGTCGAATCCACCGTCTCGGCGAATGACTCAATCATATCTCTATAGAAAAATAGATTTTGGCTCAGAGCATTACTCTGCCTAGCAAGCTTTTCCAATTCAGCAATTCTTGTCTGCTCCTGTTCGCTCTGCCGGTGCAGCTCATCGATCTGCTCCATGACGTATTTGGCCGAGGTCTCGCTGGCAACGGACAGAGATTCCACCAGTCGTTTGATGCGGGCTTCTGTTTCAGCATGGTTCTTCACTAATAAAGTCAACTCAGCTTCATAACTTGCTTTGTTGTCATTGATTACTTTCTTGGTTTTTGACAGTAACTGGCCAAAGTCTTTTTTGTCGGTGGCAACCTTACGTATTTCCTCAACAATCTTAGCATCTAGAGTGTTGCCGTTGCAGTTTTTCATACTACAGACAGTACCATGACTGCGCTCTTTGGTGGAGCACATATAGGTGTAAATCAACTCCCCATTAGCATTAGTGCGACCAGTCAGTTTCGGGCGCATATAGTCACCGCACTCGCCACAACGCAGAAGGCCGGACAAAAGCGCCACATTGCTGCGCGGTTTGCGATAGCTCTTGGATTTGTTCACGTCCAGCATAGACTGTACTCGTACCCAGTTTGCACCGGAGATAATGCCGGGATGTTTCCCCACTGCCACAATCCAATCTTCCATCGGGCGAATCTGAGTAGCCTTGCCAGGGCGTTGGAGCGTGCGGTTGTAGGCCATAATACCGTGCTCACCGTCAAACTCCGATGGCTCAGCAAAAAGGTCTACGTTGTTCTCCTTGAGATACTGATACGCCGTATCGTCAGCAATCATATAAACCGGATTTGTCAGAATAGCCCGGATGGCAAAGCGCGTGAACTGCTTGCCGCGCTTTGTGACACAGCGGTGCTCTAATAAGTACTGGTCAGTTTTACTGAGGGAGCCACTTTCCGTGAACACAGAAAAAATTGTCTTTACCAGCTGAATCTCCTCCGGAATAGGTTTGAGCTTACAAGCTTTTTTAACCTTGCCATCTACTGTTACGCTGGACAAGCTTTCCGAAGCGTAGCCAGTTGGTGTCGTCCCGCCCAGCCAGCGTCCGGTCTTGGACAGCTCATGCATGTTGTCGCGGATACGCTCGGCTATGGTTTCTCGCTCCAGCTGGGAGAACACTGACGCGATATACATCATTGCACGCCCCATTGGAGAGGACGTGTCGAACTGTTCCCGGATGGAAATGAAGTCAATGTGCCGGTCACCCAGATCCTCGATGAGCTTTGCAAAGTCACCAATATTGCGGCTGATACGGTCAAGGCGATAGACGACAATAGCAGCGAACTCAATCTTCTGGGAATCCTTCATCATCTGCTTGAACTGCGGACGCTCCAGATTGCCGCCGGAAAACCCCTCGTCCTCATATACAAGCGCATGCTCCGCCTCGTCTTCGCCAAAGTGCATTGCAATATATTGGCGGCACAGCTCAATCTGGTTCTCAATACTTTCGCCTTTCCCGGTAAATTTGGATTTGCGGGAATAGATGACGTATTGCTTCACCTGCGGCTGGTCTGTTGTTTTCATAGCAACACCTCGCATTACATTGTTAGGTTGTTAGATATATTGTAACGGATTGGAACCCATTTGAAAAGGTGCAAATGAGATTTTTTGAAAAGTTCTCCAAAGAACGTTATACCCCTTTATACCCCTTTCAAAAGGGTATAAAGGGGTATAACGTATTCTCACTGCCAGTTTCGTTTCAGGACTTCACTTTTGAGATACAGCGTGCTCTTTTCCGATGTTTTGATCGGATGAAGCTTCCCGCGTTTTGTAAGGTCAATGATGTTCTGCCGGGAGCAACCTAATATCTCCGCCGCTTCCGATGCGTTGATGATTCTGTGCGCGGCAAAGTTCCGGAAGTCTTCCATCGTCAGCGGAACACTTTTGCCAATTCGGTAGAGCATCGCATCCGAGACGGTCATGTTCACATCCCATGCAACGCCATATCCGCCCGTCTGCATCTGCACATGCTGAAAATAGTCCGGCTTCTTGAGAAGAATCTGAAATGCTCTTGTCTTTTCAAAATGCTTCTGCAAATCGCACTTCTTCACTACGCCATCCCGGAAAAATACCAGCAGGCAATGGTTCTCCAGCGGCAGCACATCTTCAATTCTCTTTGAGAACCGCCGCGTAATTTCTTCCGGAAGCTCCTTCTCGTTAATGGGAACAAGGTAGTAATCATCCTGTGCGCATCGCCCCATTGCCAGCATCAGAAGCTCGTACTCATCATATTCCTTCAGATGATTGTCGCGCAGAATCTCACCGATGTTCTGGCGGTCGATCGGAACGATCCGCTGCTGAACCCAGATCTTGCTCCAATAGGAATTGACTGTGGTTTCCCTACGCTTCACAAAGGAGTCCAGCAACAGCGGCGTTTCCCATGCATCCGCATTTTCAGGCAGCTCAATATAGAACTGCTTTTCCTGCTTGTAATACAGGAGGTACGCCAGATCCTTCTGCTCCTGCGTCGATTCATCTCGAATTGCAAAAATCTTCATATGCGCTCCACCTTTTCCAAATCATTTCCCATACGCCTTCAGAAAAGACCCACCAATTTCGATAGAATTACGGTGGACAGACCATGACAAATGGGGCAACTCCTGTTTTTCCTTCATAAGCTACATATGTACATTCTCCCCCATTATCTTAATTCACTACTTGTCATACGTCAAGCTATATTGTGAAAAGCCGCCGCCCTGATTTCACTCAGGGCGGCGGCTTAAACTTGTTTATAGCAAATCGGATAAACAAGTTGATACTATTGCTTAGAACGTAAATGTTCAACTACTGCATCGATAAGCTCCAACTTTTGTTCCGTGGGACAGGGCAACTTCTGCACTATCTTTAGTGCTTGTTCCGCATGGAACTTGGCCAGTTCCTTGCTGAGTTTCGCCTTTCCTTCCGGCGTGGTCGGCATAATCAAAAATACTTCCATATCTATTGTTCCTTTCAGCAAATTATGTGTGAGCTGTAGCAAATTGCTGTAGCTCTCGTTCGTTATCCTCAAATCTCCGAGTGTTTTACGGCTCCGGCTTTTCAACAACGAAAAGCGGGAATAGGTCATAGTTTCCATCCTTATCAGAACTTAAATTGAGCTCAGATAGAACCTGCTCCTGAACCTCAGGTTTAAGATCACAAATATATATTTCAACGCTCATGTGTCGTCCTCCATATAAGATTTTGCAAATTAATGGAGAGAGCTGCAGCAACTCGCTGCAGCTCTCAAATCATTTGTCTCGGAAAAGGTGCTTGTAAAGGTCATCCACGCCCTTTTGCTTTTGCGTCCAGGTAATCGGTGCCATTTCAAAACCGGCAGCCGCACCCATCTCAATATATCGGTCGCGCGCTTTCCGAACTTCCTCTTTGACCTGATAATCCGAATCAACCATTACGTTGATCCTCTTCACGCCAATGGAGTCTAGTTCTTCAAGGGCTCGTTCGTACTGAGAATAGCTCGGTATGCCTGTAAGGCCCACGAAACCACACTCATAAGGTGAACCCTGCGCAAAGCTGTAGGCAAGGTCGGATTTCATAACTCCCTCTGTAAGGCAAACCACTTCATCGCCTTCATGAACGCCGACATAATGCGGGCAGCACTTCGACTGTGTTCCGTAGTACTGGTCAACACTCGTCAGGTTATAGAATTTCTGGTTATAGACCTTATCAAGCCGAACCTGAATGGCTTCAATTTGGCCGAGCAGGTTTCGGTCGGGTAGCATGATTCCTGAGCCTCGGATATCCAATACCCATTGGCCAGAGTCCTTCTGGCAGTAAAATCCGGGAACCCCATCAAGAATGCAGCCACGCTCCAACAGCTCTGTAACAATCCGTTTCAAACGTGTTGTGGGTGTCGTTCGATAGCATAGCCGCTCCATCTCCTCTGATTTTAGCCCGCGCTCTTTCAAAGCGGATTGATGTGTTGGGCATAGAGTCAATAATGAGAGAAGGTTGGAATACGTATTATCCCGTACCTCAGCTGAGGCAATCGGAAGTTCTACTGTCTCTATGGGGCGAGGCTTCCGCTTATATTTGTGTACTGGTTCGCTCCCATCTGGCCCGAAAATCTTACAGAGTTCTTCGTAAGCCGTATGGAGGTTGACATCACAGTACTCCGCATAAAGATGGAGGATACCCCCACCTTTACCACAGCGGTTACACCGAAACACATTATCGCGGATCTTGACATTCATATGAGCTTTCCGATCTGCACAGAATGGACACCTGCAATGCAGTTGAGTCCCGGTATCTCGTATGACTTCGATGCCAAGAAGATCAACCACTTGCTCAATATCACATGGCAGATCAGGTATTCTGCCCATCTAAACCACCTCCCTTAGCTAGGGGAAGAATCAGCTGGCCATCTGGCCTACCGTTTCCAGTAGCTTTGTAGCCCCTGCTTTTAGTGCGAGATTATGGCCGGAATAGTTCTTCACATACCATGCGAGGTCGCCCGGACTCTTCATAGCGATTTCACCGAGAGACCATCCACTAAAACGGCCAAAATCAACCTTAACGGCTTTGGCCTGTTCAATGGTCATGACACGCAAGTATTCATCCAGCGTTTTGGGGGGCTCCGGAGCAGAAGCATGAGACTGCTGCACAGGCGGCTGAACCTGCTGCTGAGCAGGCTGAGTAGATTTAGGTGCCGTCGCCGCCTGAGAAAAGACTGGAGCATCCGCTGTCGGTTGAGCAGTAAAACTCGCCACGACACTACCAGGGTGTCCCGCATCTTCATCGGGAGGCATCTTGATTGGGGCATCCGCGATGATACTGGCCAAAGTCTCACCATTCATACAGAACTGCGTACCATACCCCGCATCCGCCAACGCACGGCCCTTTGCAACTGTTTCGGCGATCTCCAAGAAGCGATCGCCAAAGCGATCTTCCGTTGAGAATCGCTGAGAATACGCCTTCCCAATGAACTGGTCAGCTGGGTCAGCCTTATCGGCATAGATCCTGCAGCATACGATCGCATTCTTCTCATCAACACGGATAAGCTCCGGGTCGATCTTCCCATTCGGATGGTGCAGGCGGAACCAAAGAAGGCGATATTTGACATCAAGGTAGAGATCGTTTTCGCCTTCCTCACCCACGGTAGTACGCACGAAATCAGCGGGGTTAAACCCATCGACAGCGTTGATGGCAGGGATCACATTAGAGTTCGATTCACTCATGGTAATTGTCCTTTCACAATAAATGTAGAAACGAGGCAGCTTTTGACCACCCCGTTTCTCAAATAATCACGCTACTCGCCGACTCAGCTCGCGGTTATAATAAGCCACGATTCGATCCGCGAGTACCGTATTTCTTTGACCCACATCACATTTATGGATCGCAACAAAGACTGCCTGCTTTTGCCCAATCAGGATGACCTTCGCCTTGGCTCTGGTCACAGCAGTATAGAGCAAATTCCGCCGCAGCATGATATAGTGCTCTTTCAAAAGAGGAACAATGATGACAGGATACTCCTGTCCTTGGCTCTTATGAATGGTCGTACAGTAGGAGAACTCCAAATCCTCCAGCATTTCCTGCGTGTACTGTAGTGTCCTTCCATCCAAAAGTCTCACGCATGTGATCGTCTCATCATCCTCTTTCTTCATGTCGGTTATGACGCCGACATCGCCATTTGACACATTGATTCGATTTGCCGTCTGCATAATGCGGTCACCAACTCGAAATACTCGACTGCCACACTTAACCTCTTTCTTCAGGTTGTTTGGCGGGTTGACAAGGTCTCGAATGGTCTCATTCAACGCATTTGCCGCAACCGCACCTCGCTTGCGGAGAGGTGAGAGAATCTGCACATCCTCAATACCATGCAAAGAAACTTCCCGCAGATAGTTCTTGATGACCAACTGCGCAGCCTCTTCCGAGTTCTGGACTTCCAAAAACTGAAAGTCATCCCCAAACTGAAGATGGGTGTCGTTGTGGTTGATCGCATAGGCGTTGGTGATGATACGGCTATTAGATGCCTGACGGAAAACAGTCTCTAGGACTGCCGTAGGAACCTTTTCACTTCGAATCATCTCTCGCAGCACATTACCCGCGCCAACAGATGGGAGCTGGTCAGCGTCACCGACAATAATCAGCTGAGCGCCTGACTTGATGCGGTCAAGAAGGATATACGCAAGGCGCATGTCCACCATGGAAAACTCATCAACAACTACCAAGTCTGCTGATAGTAACTCTTTGTCGTTCAGCGGACTGTCCTCATCCGTCACAAGGCCAAGCGCCGAGTGAAGTGTAGACGCGTACATACCCGTTTGTTCTGCCATGCGCCGACTGGCACGGCCAGTAGGCGCAGCCAGCAGGACTTCATTCGCAGGGAACGCAGCTTTGTAGATATCCAGTATGAATCGTAGCGTTGTGGTCTTTCCGCTGCCGGGTCCTCCGGTCATGATGGAGATCGGATGCGAGAGGCACAGCTTCACAGCATTGCGTTGCGAAGGAGCCAGCCTTTGATGCAAGGTTCTCTCCGCATTGTCGATTTTGCTGTCCAGATCGTCAATCTTCGTAAAGCCCTCCTGAAGTATCATGGACACAATGCGCTTCGCTGATTTAACTTCGCACATGCGCTCGTAACTCAGGTATACACGGCTTCCCTCAACATAGATACGGGATTCCACACGTTCATTTGAGATTGCCTGGCGGATTTCCTCTTCGGAAACCACTTCATCATCGCAGCCCATATTGAGAAGCTCATATCTGCTGACTTGCAGGAGATCAAAGAGGATCTCATAGACAAGCTTTCTGAACGTGCGCTATTCTCTGTTGAGGAACCAGAAGGGACATCCATTGTAATCGGAACGGCAAGAGCGGGCCATTTTTCATGGCGCACTGAGAATGGCTTCCATGACCTTGACTCAGTCATGCGTTGGCTCCAGTCACACCCGGACTACACAATCTGTGATGAGTATGGAACAATCAAAACGGCAGAAGAATTCAAGTATGTATTAGACTCGTGCAGGATTTATAGTTCCTCATAGTTGGATTGCGTACAGAATTTTCAGTCTTTTAACTACAAGTTGAATGACAAATGCCAAAGCTTGTGATATAGTACAGTCAGAAACCAAGAACAACTACTTTACAGAAAGGACGCAGCACCATGAAGACCATTTCTTCCGCTATCTTCTATATGAGCGAATGGCAGGCTACCCGCTTCTGGGTGCCCCTCTTTCATAATGGTCACATCATTGGCCGGGTGGTCGTAAAACAGTAAAATAAAAAAATGGTGAAAACCTTGAGTTTTCAAAGGGTGCGGCGTGACTTCGGTCACGCCGTTTCCTCTTTCATCAGCTCATTCAGCGGGATGAAGCCCAGCCCATCGTAATGGATGTGAATGTGCTGCACACGCTTCCCGCTGGATTTGTCCGGTGCGTCCACATAGATGGCGGACACCAGTTCCCGCAGAGCGTAGCCGTCCAGCTTATCGATGCCCACATACTTGTGCGCCGTCTGAATGAACTTCTCAACGTTTTCGTTCTGTCGTTCCTGTACTTCAATTTCCTGTCGCAAAGTTACGCACTCGGTCTCCAACTGCTTCTGCTCCGTTTCATAGGTCAGGCTCAGCATATCGAAGCGCTCATCACTCAGCCGTCCGCAGGCGTTGTCCTCGTAAATCCGGATGAACAGCCGTTTCAGTTCAGCGATGCTGTTTTCGTTCCGTTCCAGCCGTTTCCTTCGGATGCGGATCTGCTCACTGCTTTCCAGCCAGAGTTGTTCCTCCATCACTGCACGGAAATGTGCCTCATGCCGCAGAATGTAGCCCGTCACAGCCTGAATGTGTTTCAGGACTATGTGGCTGAGTACGGTTTCCCGGATGTAATGAGTACCGCACTTGTCCTTGTGCTTCTAATGGAGAGAACAGTCAAAGAACGCGCCCTCCGGTCGGTAATTGTTCGTCGCCCCGTAATACAGCTTCTCACCGCAGTCGGCACAGTACACCAGCCCGGAAAAGATGCTGCTTCGGCCTGTACGGGTCTTGCGATGCCGCTGCTGGCGCACCTGCTGTACCTTCTCAAACACGGCTTCCTCGATGATGGCCTCATGTGTATTGGGGAAGATGGCTTGCTTCTCAAGGGGATTGTCCCGCTGCTTCTTGTCCCAGATGGAGTTGGTATAGGTCTTGAAGTTCACCGTACAGCCCGTGTACTCCCGCCGTTCCAGAATCGCCACAACGGTACTGCTGTGCCAGTCGCAGGGGTCCTCCGGTTTCTTGTTTGGGGTCTTGATGCCCTGCAAGGCCCTGTATGCGCTGGGCGTTAGCACCTTGTCCGCTTTCAGTTGGTTGGCGATCTGCATGGGACCACGGCCCTTCATACACAGGTCGAAGATGCGTTTCACCACATCAGCGGCTACCGGGTCAACCACCCAGCGGCGGGGGTTCTCCAGGTCTTTTACATAGCCATAGGGCACATTGGGGGTCAGGGGTACGCCTCGCTCACCCTTGGCTTTCTGGACGGCTCTGATCTTGCGGCTGGTGTCCCGGGCATAGAACTCGTTGAACCAGTTTTTGATGCCCGCAAAATCGTTGTCCACACGGTTAGGGTCAATGGTGTCGTAGTTGTCGTTGATGGCGATGAAACGAACACCGTTCTGCGGAAAGGTGAAGTTGGTGTAAAGCCCGGTCAGCGCGGAGTTGCGGCCCAGTCTGGAAAGGTCTTTGGCGATCGCCACGGCCACCCGTCCCGCCTCGATTTCGGCCAGCATGGCCTGAAAGCCGGGACGGTCATAGGTCACACCGCTTACACCGTCATCCACGAAAAAGGTTGGGTTGGGGAAGTGATGCTCCCTGGCATACTGCAAAAGCATGGCCTTCTGAGACGAGATTTGTCAAGGTTATTTTCTCCCGCTGAATACAAATGTCCAACTTTACTGTGAATAGCTCAGATATAATAAACACAGAGCCGCAGAATGGCCAGGGTTGCCATCACCGCCGCAATGATTAGGATGGTGTTTCGGTTTTCTCCGGCCACTCCGATGTCAATCATACTGGCCAGGGCAGTAGGCAGCAGCATGGCTGTCACAGCGGAGAGCAGCATCAGCGCCAAGAGGGCGGCCACATGCTTTCCGCTGAGTTTTACACGGGAAAAAATCGTACCCATAGTTTTCCTTTCTGCTCGTCGTACTCGCATTTTAGCTTGACAGGGCAAATAACAAATGATAGTATAAATGAAACGATAGTATCATAGATGCTATGAATATCACAGAAGCAGGCGTTGTCAATAGTCCGAGCGAAAGTGGAACAAATGACAATCCTTGTTTCAATGATACGCAATTAAAGGAGACGTTTCTTATGCGAAGGACAACGGCTACAACAGACTATCTGAAAGAATGTATGGGTACAGCGTTGCTGGAACTAATGAAAGAAAAACCCATTGAAAAAATCAGTATTGAGGAGATGACTGCCAAGGCAGATGTAGGTCGCTCCACTTATTTCCGTTATTTCAAAAGTAAAGATGAAGTTCTGTCTTTCAAAATCACATGTCTGTGGAAGCGCTTTTCCGACGAACACGGTGCTACCAACTTCGCCACTGGTAGTTATGACGGCATCAGGCTGTTTTTTGAATTTTGCCTTTCCACTCGTCCTATTTGTGATCTGCTCTACTCAGCTGATCGCCAATATGTGATTCTAAACTTCTATTTACAAGAAGCGGCATCCATTGTCGCTAATGTCGATGCCAAAACGCACTACTTTATCCAATTTATTACATATGGATTGTTTGGGCTTATGAATGCGTGGGTATTACGAGGCTATAAAGAAACCCCACAGGAAATGGCACAAATAGTTTGCGATTGGGAAGCATCTTCGGAGGAGAAATAACATAGAGGGGGGTAAACATATGGGAAAAATCATTCGACGCATTCTAACAATTATTCCAGCGGTGGCTTTACAATCGCTCTGGCTTTTGCTGTTGATGAAATGGCTGACCCCTTACGCACCGATTATTGTGTCACTGCTTTCCGTTGCAGCGTTTTTCTTGGTGGTATTTATTATTATAAAGAGAGATGAAACCGCTTATAAATTGCTTTGGCTGCTGGTTATTCTGTCACTACCTTTGGTAGGAGCGTTACTATATCTGCTCTTTGGAAATAAACGGACGGCCCGCCCTCTAAAAAGGCGCTTGCAGCAAGTTCAAAAGAGTTGCAATCCGCAGCCTCTTCCAATAAAAGAAGCGCCCTTTGACGGCGAAAAACGCATGGGGCAAACAGTGCGGTGGCTGGAAGAAAAAACGCAATATCCGATGTGTGCAGTTGAGCAGGTTCGTTACTATCCGTTGGGCGATAATATGTTCCCTGATATGCTTGCCGATTTGAAAAATGCAAGAAACTCGATTTACGTAGAATACTTCATTATTGAGCCGGGGCATATGTGGGACGCAATCGTGAACGAACTGGAAATAAAAATGGAGCAGGGCGTTGATGTACGTGTGATATACGATGATCTTGGCAGTATTTCTTCGTTCAATTTCAGTAATGTCCGTGAACTGAAAAAGAAAGGCATTCCATGTATTCCTTTTAATCCTTTCCTTGCCTTAAAAGGAACTGCAAACTATCGCGATCATCGCAAAATGCTGATTATTGACAACGAAGTTGCTTATAGCGGAGGTATCAACTTATCAGATCGGTATATCAATTTGGAACATCCCTATGGACACTGGAAGGACACAGGCTTTCGGATTACTGGTGAGCCAGTAAAAAATTTTACCCATATGTTCTTGACCTTTTGGAACGCATTTTCGCTGGAAAAAGAAGCAGGACAGCTTGCAATGCCCACATATCCCAAAAGGTATCCTGCGCCGCCGCACACATTTGATGGTTATGTGCTTAGTTACTACGATTCGCCCCTTAACCATGAAGCTACCAGTAATCAGCTCTTTATTGACTTGCTTTCTCAAAGCACGGATTACGCATGGTTTTTTACACCGTATCTTATGCTTGGCGATGACTTGATGGATGCAATGATTTCCGCTGCTCAACGTGGTGTAGACGTGCGGATCATTATGCCCGGCATCCCTGATAAGAAGCTGATTTTCCGTATGTCTCGGAGCTTTTATCAGGTGTTGCTGACTGGCGGCATCAAGATTTATGAGTATACTCCCGGCTTCGTTCATGCAAAGAGCTTTGTATCAGACGACAAAGTTGCGACGATAGGAACTGTCAATCTGGACTACCGCAGTCTCTTTCTCCACTTTGAAAACAATTCGTTCTTTTATCGTTCCAGTATTATTGCAGCAATAAAGGACGATTTCATCGCTACACAGGCAAAATGTAAAGAGGTAAAGCCCTATGATATGAAACATTATTCGCGCCGCTGGGTCGTAGATGGTGTCCTTCGTATTTTCGCACCGCTATGTTGAGGTTTTTATGAAGCATTTTCTTATGTGTCTGCTATATATCGCGGCGTTAGGGGTTCTCTCCTTTGTAGTGGGGCGCTTGATCCCGAAGCATTGGTTTCACGCCGATCGTTTTCCTTGGGTCTGCCACCCGGCAGAGCAAAAACTATGGAAGCGGCTTCATGTTCGGAAATGGCAGGCAAAGATCCCCGATATGAGCCGCATATTCGTTAAAATCATGCCGGAAAAGAAACTGACAAAGGAAAACTATGAGAACTTGCCGCGCATGATAGAAGAAACTTGCGTGGCAGAGTGGACACATATTCTGTTGTCTATCGCCGGTCTTGGACTGCTGAAAATATGGTCCGGTGTTGGCGGGGTATGTATAACGATTATCTACATTGTGCTGGGTAATTTGCCGTTTATTGTTGTCCAGCGCTATAATCGCCCACGCCTGCAAAAGCTGTTTGCTATGCAGCAAAGGAAAAAATAGGAGATTCAAATGCAAACACTAATTCTAAGCTGCAATACTGGCGCAGGGCATAACTCCTGTGCGCAAGCAGTTCAGGAAGCCTACCACTCTCGCGGAGAAATCTGCAATATTACAGATTCTTTGCAGTTTATTTCAGAAAAAGCATCCACGTTTATTTCTAATTGGCATACCCGAATTTACCGCCATGCTCCAAGGCTTTTTGATGCTGGGTATCAGCGTGCGGAATCTCACGAAGATATTTTTTGTGAGGGAACGCCGATCTATAAGCTACTTTCCTCCGGCGCAGAGCGGATGTATCAATACATCCGCTCTGCAGGCTACGATAATATTATCTGTACTCATGTATTCCCAGCCTTGGCGTTGACAGAAATGCGCCGACAGCACCCATGCTTACAGCTTGTAACGAGCCACATTTCTACAGACTATACCTGCGCTCCCTGCACAGCGGATTCTGCGCTGGACTGGTATTTCATTCCGTCCACTTCGCTGTTAGGTGAGTTTGAACAATGTGGACTTCAACCTCAAAAGCTGATCGCCAGTGGAATCCCTGTGCGGCAGCAATTCTACCAGCGTGTGTCACAAGAAGCAGGAAAAGCCAACGCCGGAATCTCTCCTGCTCATCAGCATATTTTAATGATGTGCGGTAGCATGGGCTGCGGTCCAATGGAGGAGATTATATCGTATCTCTGCCCTTACCTCACAACAGAACAAGAACTTAGTGTTGTATGCGGCACAAATGATGATTTACGCAAAAAACTCCAAAAAAGGACAGAAAAGTATTCTCAAGTTCATGTTCTGGGAACCGTCAATAATGTGCCGCAGCTCATGCAAGCCTCAGACCTATTCCTGACAAAGCCCGGAGGTCTAAGTACATCTGAGGCAATGGCGGCAGAGTTACCAATGGTGCTTATCGATGCAGTGGCTGGCTGCGAGACACATAATCTGAATTTTTTTCTGCGTAATGGAATGGCCGTCACAGCCAATACGCCAAAAGCAATCGCAGACACCACAATAAAAACGCTAAATGCCCCAGTGCTTCTTTCTAAAATGCGCGCGGCAATGCGGTCGCAGACGGAATGTACGGCAGCCGATAAAATCTATGAATGGATATACAGTCATGCAAAGTAATCATATAAAGCCGGAAGTTAATTACCGTGAGTTCCGCATCCATAAACTTAATACACCTGAATTTTCTCACGTCAGGCTATTGCTTTACTGGCCAATTTTCGGCTTGCTGTTTTTGTTTCTTGAGCGGTTGCAACCGCAACGAAATTACTATCCCGTCTATTGTGGACTCGATGATATAATACCATTTTGTGAATGGGCGTTGATTCCGTATCTATTTTGGTTTGTCTTTCTAATCGGTACGTTGGTTTATACTTTTTTCGTCGATGTACCTGCATTTCGGCGTATGATGTATTTTGTGATAGTCACCTATACGATCACGGTTTTGATTTACCTGTTCTTTCCAACCTGCCAAAATTTGCGGCCAGAAGCATTTGTACGCAATAATCTACTTACACGCTTTATTGAATTATTCTATAGTTTCGATACCAATACAAATGTTTGCCCCTCACTTCATGTAATAGGCTCTGTTGCCGCGATGTTTGGGTTATGGGATTGCAAGGCGCTCCAAAGCGTCGGATGGAAAATCGCTGCTACATCAATCGCCGTGTGTATCAGTCTCTCCACCGTTTTTATGAAACAGCATTCTATCATGGATGTTCTCGCTGCATTGCCAGTCTGTTTCTTTGGTTGGTGGATTGCCTATAAGATACTCCCCAATAATAAAACAAACCGATTTCTTACGAGGATGTAATCATGGATAAATCCTACAAAAAACCGCTTCTACTAATCACGTTTGGGGTGATCTTATTTGCGGCATTCAACAATCTAAACTATGTTGCCAACTTTCTAAAATCGTGTATTGGCTTGCTCGCTCCGATTTTATCAGGCCTTTTGCTGGCCTTTGTTCTGAGTGTACCCGTGCGCGGACTGGCAAAGAGGCTTCGACGAAAGCTGACTAAAGCTACAGATCGGCAAATAGACATGATAAGCCTGTTACTGACGCTGATATGTGTTATTGCGATTATTGCTCTTCTGTGTGTAATTGCGATTCCACAGCTCACTGCATCTGTAAAAAGCATTGCTGCTCTTGTTCAAGAAAAATGGCCTGACTGGGTCGGCTTATTGCAAAGATACGGCATTGACACAGAGAAACTGTCGGCACATTTTGCTGCGCTCGATTGGAAATCTATTCTGCAAAGCATTTCGAGCGAAATGAACACAGTGATTTCCTCAGTTGCCAATGTTGCTGGCTCTACGGTATCTGCGATTGCTGATGTTGCAATTTCACTTGTGATCACATTCTATGTGCTAATTGGATGGCGTGAATTGAGCAGTCAAAGCAAACGGGCACTGTATGCCTACTGTAAGGAATCCGTTGCAGATAGAATTTGCCATATTTCGAAACTTGCACATGACACCTATGCGAAGTTTCTTTCTGGTCAGTGTGTCGAGGTTATGATTCTTGGAACATTGATCTTTCTTTCGCTTTCTGTTGCAGGGATTCCATATGCGGGGCTAACAGCCGTTTTAACTGCCGCCTTTGCATTCGTTCCTTATATTGGAGCATTTCTCTCCTGCGCTTTCGGCATTTTATTTACTTTATTGGCGGCTCCGAACAAGGCGCTCCTATGCTTTATCGTCTATCAGGCAACTCAGTTTGTTGAAAATCAGTTCATCTATCCTCACGTCGTGGGAAACAGTGTAGGGCTATCCCCATTCTGGACGTTGTTGGCGGTTTTGCTGGGCGGTAAACTGTTCGGTGTCCTTGGCATGATCTTCTTTATTCCGTTAATGGCTCTTGTATCTCAGCTTCTACACGAATCAATCGAACGGCGGCTGCATACCCGCAAACCGGAGCTGTCCAATGTACAAAGCAACTCAGACGAGAATACAGACATATCTCAATGATGTAGCAGGCGTTCGAATAGTTTGTGCGTTTATTGACGATATTTATATGATATCAGATTTGATTACCCAACAGGATGATATTAAAGTTATTGAAATAAAAGATTATATAAAAAATCCAAAATCGAATGGTTATCGAAGCTATCATATGATTGTTGAAATACCAGTATTTTTTGCTAAGGGTAAAACACCTATGCGTGTAGAATTACAGATTCGAACCAATGGTATGGATTTCTGGGCAACATTGGAACATCAACTTCGCTATAAAAAAGGAATTGAAGAAATGCCTGGCTATGATGAGATAAGTGAAGAATTACTTCATTCTGCAAGAGCTATCATTGAAGCAGATAATGAAATGCAGAGAATAAAAGACAAAATTGGTATGTTCCACGAAATTTAGGGA
>OHTW01000458.1_pt1 | contig 20261 bp, 17 predicted proteins | sample 1579031 | NCBI WGS metagenome assembly OHTW01 (sample SAMEA3879602, study PRJEB24766) | human gut metagenome | biome: human-associated habitat; feature: feces | place: USA | collected 1985/1987 | reverse complement strand
ATCTCAGAAGATCATTCTCCTTTATTACATGAAACAGGGTCATAAATGCACCTGCCGTTCCATAATCCATATTCTCACATATCGCCTGCCTAAGCCCCTCCTGAAGCTTTGCCGCAACGAGCAGCTTGCCTACAGCCTCATGGAGTCTTGTGTTGGAGCTCATATATATTCCCCTGAGGATATTGGTCGTGAGCCTTGTCTGCGCACTCTCACCGAACATGATGTCCATGAGCACTTCCTCAAGCTCTGCATTCCCCTTGTCGAGCTCCGCCTGTATCCAATATTCAGATACTATTCTATATCCGTTGCTGCTGCCATCCCTGTAATAGCACAATATATCCTGCGGCAATTTCTCCCTGTAGAGAGATACTATGTCGCATCCGTATATCCCCATGGAGTGATATTCATTCATTATCCTGAAATATCTGTCAAGAAATGCCCCATACCTCTTCGTACGCATGGTTCTTCTGTAATAATACTGGCTTGTCTGCCACTTGATTATGCTGTCTATAGAAGTGTAGAAATCCTCCATCAGATGATCCGGCACCCACCCCGGCAAATGCTTCAGCTCGTTCCTGAAGAATTCCGAAGGAAGATTCTTTTCATTCTCAAGAAATGTCTCAAGTCTCTTGCCGATCATCGACTCTTTTACATCTCCATAGTAATTATCCATCTCCTTAAGAAGCTTCTGCGCATCCGCACTGTAGCTCTTTCTGAGCTTCATAGAATTCTCGTCAAATACCTCTCTCACTTCATCTGCGATCCTCTTCTGCTCCTCAAGCTCAAGTCTTGTCTTCTTGTCCTCCGCCATTGTAACCCCTTTCTTTATGTTCTACCACATTCTGCCCGCCAGCATTGTGAGGCGGATAAATGTGATCTCATCCCCTTCGTTAAACTTCTCTTCCCTGTCCAGCTCCGTTAATTCATCCATACCGCGGAACACTCTGAACAGCCCATCCTCAAATCCCTGAATGGCTGTCTTCACTGCCTCATCCACATCTGGTTTCTTCTCCCCATAGACGATCCCGAACGCTATCTTTCCTATTCTTCCCATATCATCGATCTGTTCATCTGTCAGCACTGCATCGCCGCGATCCATGCGGGATATGTACTGTGCCACGCATATCTTTACTGTCTCTGTTATGAGTTCCCGTAGCGTACTCGGTGCTGTGTCATATTCAAATGGGACATTGTGCACTGTGTTCTTCCGCTTGCCAAGCTGTTTTATGTTCATGTATAAAGTCATGTGATTCCCCCCGAAAGTTTTACTTAGTGTCCGTTAAGCCACATTAGCACTTTCTTTGAACTTATATGGTCTAAGTGTTTTGTAGAGCAAATAAAAATTTATCTTTTCATGTATATTGATTATCGAACATATGTTTGTTATAATATAAGAGGTGCTACCCTATTCGGTAGGCGGTTAGCCTTCGCCACAGGAGTTTATAGCCTGTGTTTACATAGATACATCCATTTACGGAAATCTATTACGGAGGTTTGTGCTTATGCTTACAACGGAAATTTTTATAGCCATCATCAGCTTATGCATAACATGCTTTGCTCTTGGTTATGCCGTTGGCTCTAAGAGCAATGATAAGAAATAAGACAAAAAAGTAACCGCCCTGTCCTGACAAAACTTGTCGGTTACTTTTTTGTAATTGCAATATCAGGGCTAACCGTCTATCGGTAGCACCTCTTTACACTTATATTAACATTCAACCGCTTTTATGTCAAATATATCGTTTTTATTATTTAAGTATAATCATAAACACTTATTTATCATGCTATAAATTATACACCACGTAATATCAAAAGCAAACAAATAAAACTCCACCCAATCATTCCGGCTCATGTATTTACTTAAAAGCCTTGCCAACAAAACCCAAATGTTATATCGTCTCATATAAACAAGTACAAAAGGGAATTTCAAAAATGAATTTAAAACTTACAAAACCGGAAAACTCAGATGTTTCTATATCACATGACAGTGATAGATCAGAGCAGCCTTCCGATACGAATTTAGAGCAGATACTGTCACTTGATTGATGGAAAGAAAAAGCGCATAGAATACAACAGTCAGACATACGTAGACGAGCTCACAAATACCGCCTTTCAAGATAAAGTCCTGAACTTTTGTATCTTACACCCCTATATTTTTGAAAACGAGAAAATATTATCCCTAATTCTACAAAACCGGCTGATTAAGGATAAAAACGAACCGGCTCACCAACAGGAACAAGTCCTAATGCAAATTATTCTATTCTCTCCCTGAGTACTTCCTCCTCAGTGTATGTGTGCTTTCCAAGAAGTTTATCTCGTTTTCCGCCAAATGCCTTATTCAACTTACCCAGATTGAATCCAACAAGGAATGCGGCAATAACCGTACCGGCGCCCACACTTCCAAGACTATGTATACAGATCAGGCATGTTACGACCGACACAGCCACCATAGAACAGTCAAATCCGATCTTTACCTTTGAAAATTCAATGTGTATGACCTCTGAGACAGCCTGCATAACACCCTCCCCGGCAAGTGGGATGAGATCCGCCGGCAGATAAAAGAATATTCCGCCTGCTATGAATATGGTACTCACAAGCATCAAAACAACCCTGACAACTATGTTATCTGTTGACGGCAGAAATGTCGCAAGATAATTACAGAACGTCGTAAAATATCCAAATACTACTCCAACCACTATCTGAAGGAGATTTATCGGTTTGAAATTCTTTCGAAGTATAACGATCTGTATAAGCACCAATGCCGCATGGAATATGATCGTCGCCTTTCCCATCTCGATTCCCCATACACATGTCATCGTATATGGTATAGAGCTCACCGGTGACACTCCCAGATTGGATTTGACTGACAATGCTATACCTATAGTCATAATAAACAGTCCGACAAAATACATTGGAATTCTAACCTTCATGTTTCTCATTTTTTAGACCTCTTCTCCTGTTGTTTTTTCGCTGCATTTAATTCTAATTATTAGAACGCTAAACATAATACTCTTTTCTTATCTTTCATGTCAACATCTGTGACCAAACAGGGTCAGGTACCTCCGTCCCCGTCTCTGCCTATACAAAAAAGATCCAGGCACAACTTATACGTCATGTCTGGATCTTTTTGAAATGTCTATAAAGAAATTTTTTATTTAATATACCTTACTTCCTGATAACCGCTTTCTTAGACACGCCCCTTGCTACCAGAAGTTTCTTATAGTAAGCAAGCTTTGATGCCGGTACTTTGACGGTCATCTTTGCGTATGTTCCTGTGAAGGCAGCAGCTCCTACCGTCTTTGTGGTCATGGCTGTGTTTCTCACCACAAGTGCCTTGAGGTTCTTACATCCGTAAAATGCCTTTGAACCTATGGTCTTTACATTCTTGCTTATAACAACCTTTGCAAGCTTTGTATTGCCCTTGAATGCTCCGCCTCCTATGGCAGTGACCTTGAATGTCTTTCCTCCAAGCTTTATCGCATCCGGCACTGTAACAGAAGTTGTCTTCTTGACATCTGACACAAGAGTTACTGTTCCTCTTCCGCTTGTGGAGGCATTTGTTATCTTATATCTGTAGTTTCCGTATGTGTATACCTTTCCAGCCTTTGTAACTATATTGAAGTATCTCACCACACTTCCACCATAGTTGCCAATTCCGGTTATTACGACCTTTGCCTTGCCGAAGTTCTTATTGGAATAGCATGTTATCTTGTAATTCTTATTCAATGTGAGCTTGGTCTTGCCGTACACCACCTTGGTATTTGGCTTTACAGCCTTGCCTGTATACAGAACCTTTGCTGACACAGCCACCTTTGCCTTTTTAATATCTCTCTTTGCAATGGCAAATGTCAATGTAGCCGTGCCTTTGTATTTTCCTTTGCCATTTACGACCACCTTGGCTGTTCCGGCATTTATATTCGATGAATATGTAACTGTGTAATCTGTGCCAGATACAAGTGTGGTATTTCCGACACTAACAACTACTGCAGGAGTTATCTTCGCTCCCGTATATGTAGCCTTGTAGGATGCCTTCTGTGTCGCCTTATAAATTACCTTTGCACTCTTAGATATGTCTACCGTTATCCATGTCCACACAGCCTTCAGTGTAATATCTCCGTCCACGGCTCCATACAACGCATCGGCCGCATATGTCTTACCTGTCTGATCTGTCCATGTCAGGCTGTAGCCAGGCTTTGATGCTGAGTAAGCTACACCATCTTTTGTAGTTATATCGAGCTTTGAGATATCAAGTATTGAACCCTTGTTGAATGATGATACACAGATCTGATCATCATTTTCATCGACAAATGTCACCTTGACCATAACAATGCTCTCACCCGTGCTGTCTACAGGATCCTTTGAATACGTCGGATCTCCGCCTATAACGGCATCTCCGTCAACTATGATCTTTCCATCGTCTGATCTGACACCAAATGATCCACCTGTACTTGAACCTGATGCATCAGCCGTGATCTTTCCGCCTACAAGCTTTATAGAATTGTCCGCCGATATAACCGACTCATCCTCTCCAAGAGCTGTGGATGTGGCATCAAGCAAGCCACCTGTCATCTCTACATCCTTCGCTGCAACGGCCTCCGACACTGCCTCTATCTTGTTGCTGCCACCGGATATCTTCACTGTGCCAGCTGATTCAACGCCCTTGCCCTCAGACTTTATCTTTATGCCTGATATCTCAACATCTCCGTCAGCCTTCACCGCCGGAGCATCCGGTGTTGATGAGACTATCACTGACGAATCGCCATTTCCATTTATCTTCACAACACCTGATCCCGCAGAATCCTTCATGCATTTGATTCCATCTGAGACAATATTGTTTCCAAACACACTGATCACGAATGTTCCAGAATTGCCTGGATCTACTGTAAGCTTCTTTACAACAGCACAGTCTATCGTGATACTGCCTGCTTTTCCGGTATCAACCGCCACATCTGCACCATCACCCGTCACAGTATAATCACCACTCTGTGTAAATGAAACCAGTATATTTCCACCGGACTCAGACACTCTTACAGTTGGATTGCCATTGCCATCTACCAAAGCTCCAACATATTCTCTGTCACCAAGTCGTCCAACATCTATCGTGTATGGATCTGACACAAGTGTCACAATCTCAAGTGCCTTGCTCTTTGCACCGGCATTCAGATTTGAAGTTGCCTTCATTCGTCCATATACATAATACTTTGTAAATGCCTTGCGTCCTGCAAAATATGCGCCGTCCTGCCATGTGAGACTATCCGCGTCTTCGACAGGAACTGTAGATATTGCATATTCAACTCCTGTATTTGTACCTGATACATAGCTCTCAACTGTTACAGATGATGATGAAACTGCCTTTTGGGCAAGTGACACATTGGCTGTGTTCTCAGACTTTGCGACTTTCGCTTTAAGAAGTATATTCGCTGTTCCATTTGCTGTTGTGATCACAAGTGTATCGCTATAGCTTCCTGCAGCAAGGCCTGTCACAGGTCTCACCTCAACAGAGGTCTCCTGTCCGGCTGCTATCTGACCTGCAGGATATACTGTGATCTGGAAATTACTTCCGGTCTTGAGACTCGCCTTCACATCGCTCAGCTCAGTCTCGCCACAATTGCTTAAGCCTATGCGTTCTGAAGAAACATCCCCGTATCCATAGACAAGAGCATTCCATGCCTTTCCAGAAGTTTCGCATGACAGTTTTCCCGGCTCAAGAACCTTGACTTTGCACTCAGCCTTAACGTCTGAACCATTCTTTGCCTTTGCGGTGATGGTGGCCGTTCCGGCTGCAAGTGCCGTTATCTTGCCATTCTGTACCGATACCTTTGTCCTGTCAGAGCTTGTCCACACGAGTGAGCTGTCTGTCGCATCCGCTGGTGTGACTGTGGCTTTTATCTGTCCACTCTCACCTACCTTCATAGTAAGCGCCGTTTTGTCAAATGTGATTCCTTTGACTGGTATAACCTGAGTTTCCGTAGAAGACTCTGTTGTCTTTTCTGTTGATGAACCTGTTGTCGATCCTGTCGAACCCGTGCTGGATCCAGATGAAGGATTCTTTGTCGCCTTCTCTGTGGTAGTTGTCTTTGTCGTAGTCTCAGTGGTGACATTTCCACCTGACTCCCCGCGTATCGTCCTGAGCTCTGACGACACCTCGCTCTTTGGAACCACCTTCTGTGCTGCCTTCTCCTCATCTGTTCCGCTATTCTTCACATACAGATAAAGTCCAGCTGCTGCACCCACAAGGCTTGCATTATAATCCAGTGCAACCTCGTTCTGGTTATAATCTTCTGAGTTGTCTACATAGGATGTACTCGAACCCGCCGGGCCGCCAACCAAAGCGCCGACTAGTACATGTGCCTGCTTTGTATATGCATTTCCAGTTACAGAACCCTGATATCCGCTTGAGGCTCTGTGATGAGGGTACTTTGATGAATACTTGTTGTAACCGACAACGAAACACTTTGAACCTGCATTGTTGCCAAGTATGTACCTCATCTGACCATTTGCCCATGATGAATAATCATTCTTCCCATATATAGTATCATACAGAAGACCTGTCATCTGATGAGCAGTGTTATATCTCGCCGATCCCCAGCTGTCTATCAGGCAGAAGTTGTTATCTCCTGACTGTGTCTTGCTTGCTATAAGTCCTGACTGGTTCTCCACGAACACACTCTTCTTTGATGAATTAGGACTGTAGAGCAGAGCCGCCTGAGCCACGTTATTCCAGCAAAGAGCCCAGTTAGGATTTGTTCTGCCACCATATACATTATTGTATTTTGTTGCATATGCTGATTTACCTGTAGCCTTGTACAGAAGAGCCGCCGCAAGGGCGTAGTCATCTTCCCATGAATCCGAATTATAGAAACCAGATGCCGGACCCGAGCTGTTCTTCTTAGCCTTAGTATCCGCATATGTGAAAAGCTTCTCCGCATAGGAAAGCGCTTTCTTATCCTTGTAATTTATATAATATGCCGCAAGTGCCGCAGCTGTCTCTGAAACGATATCTGTACACGTATCCGAATCAGATGTGAATGTTGCCTGTCCACTTCTAGATGACTGCTTTTCCGGAGCTCCCCAGTATCCATGATCTACATTTCCATCACCGACCTGGTAACAGAAAGCCTGAACCGAACCATCACTTCCAAGGACTGTGCATCTCTCGAAATAATCAACGAATCTGTCCATGATCCTCTTGTAGTGTGCCTCTGTAGCAGTATCCGCAAATGCCTCAGCAAACTCCATGTGAGCAAGTCCTAGGACCGTAGCCGAATATGCCTGTGGCAGACCAAACTTGGCATGATCTCCCGCATCATGGTATCCACCGCTGACATCCACAGTCTTTCCATTATATGTTGTTTTTGCATCCTCAGTATGGCAGTTTGATCTCCAAGAGAACTCACTCTTTGCAGATACATCACTTCCGCACATATTCGCATCATAAAGATACAGTGACTCCTGAAGAAGCTTTGCATAATTGTACTCAACATCTGTATTGATCTCACCTGTGTTGTCCCCGGCTCCGCCAGATGATGATGAAAGCGAACCGATAAATGAGTCAAATGCACCTGACTGTGAGCTGTAGTACACCTTGACACCTGTTATAGACACACCGTTTGCCGTACCTGTGTAGCCAAGCTTTGAATATCTCACGCTCGAACCGGCATTTACTGCACCTGACTTCTTGGATGTGTTTGGATATATGTACAGCTTTCCATCACTGAATACCCCCTTGAGATCTGACCAGCTGCTGTAATCCTTAACTGCAGTTACCGAACCATTCACATCAGCTACCGCTATCCAGTCAGCTATGTATGAATTGCTCTTGTTATTTATCGTTATCTCTGTCTCGTAGTAGCCATCTCCCCTGGCTGTTCCATCTCCATCGGCAAGGCTTGCAGTTACGCTTGAACTTGTGTTTCCAATTGAATCAAGATCTGCACTGCCTGAACCGCCTGACTCCCCTGACGAACCGCCCGAGGTGCTCTTTGTTCCTGAGAGAACCGCTGACACGATCCTGAATTTGATCGTGCTGTTCTCCTGAAGATTGGCAACCTGTATACCAAATGCCACCTTCTCCGTGCTGGTTGTGCTGATAGATGCCAGATCAAGTACGGTCTCAAACTGACCGGTCTTGGACAGATCGATCCACTTGTCATTATTTGACCATGAAGACCCATATGATGCAAATGGCATAACTCCCGCATTCTGTCCACTTGCAGCGGTAAATGTATCAACCGCATATGTGATCTTGAGCGTCTTGTATCCCGCATCCGCAATAGCCTTCATAGATGCAAGATCTGATGACGGCGAAAACCTGATCTCCGCCTTTCCATAATCACTCCACTCATCTGTTGCCGCAGTCACCGTCTTCCAGCCGGTGTCCGGTTTCAGATCCTTTGTGATAGTCTCCGCCTTAGCTGTGATCTCCGGCCAGGTTATACTGCCGATGATCATGCATAAGGTGAGAACATACGCCAGGATTCTGCTCCCTGTTCCCTTTCTCATTTTCTTTTCCTCCTTGTACTTCCTTTTTCCTCCTAAAAAATACCCTATTATTAAAAATATAGCACAGAAAACACCTTCATGAGAACAAATAACCAGTCATTATTTATCCGCATTTTTGCCAATGTTTTCTGTGCTATTTTACCAATTTACTATCTGCAATTATTTTTTTTGCTGCATCTATGTCGTTTGACATCTGCTTCTTTAGTTCCTCAATACCTGCAAATTTCTTCTCGCCACGGATCTTCTGTATAAGCTCAACTTTTATGATATTGCCATATATATCCCTGTCAAAATCAAATATATTGGTCTCTATGGTTATATTGCCATTATCATTCACCGTAGGATTATCACCTATGTTGGTGATTCCCATATGCATCCTGAATGGATCCTCGTGACCTGCATGTTCGCCTTTTACGATCTTTATCCTGGATGCATACACCCCCGCTGGCGGATATAGCTTATGATCCTGCGGCAGCATATTTGCAGTTGGGATTCCGATAGTTCTCCCAAGCTGTTTTCCTGACACGACCTCACCGGTCATGCTGTACGGTCTTCCCAGCATCGGTATTACCGCTCTCACGTCGCCCTCGGATATATTCCTTCTTATGACTGTGGAACTCACCACCTCGTCATCCTGCTCCAGCTTGTCTATGACTATGACCTTATAACCATACTCCTCCGCATGACTCTTCAAGGTCTCCACATCACCTTTTCTGTCTCTGCCGAATCTATAGTCACTTCCAACCACCACATATCCGGCTCTCATCATACCCACCAGTATATCCCTGATAAAAGCCTCTGGCTCTGTTGCAGCAAATGCATCATCAAACGGATATTCGACCAGAACGTCAACACCTGTATCCGATACCACCTGTGCTTTCTCTTCAGATGTATATATGGTCTTCATATTACTCACATCAAACACATGATTTTCCCTCATGTCAAATGTGAACACAACTCCCATGTAGCCCTGCTTCTGAAGTTTTAACACCTGCTCTATCAGAAGCATATGCCCCTGATGGATTCCGTCAAACTTTCCAAGGGCAACCGCTGTACGCTCTGTGCTGTTTAGTTGTATCTTCTTCGTATCCTTTATATGAATCATAACTGTCTGTCCTAAATTACATAAAATATATATTTATAAACTGGATCATCTAGCGATCACTGCCAGACTTATCACCTTACCATTAAACCCGCTCGAAATCATCTGCTCACCGGAAACATCTTGAACGGCACATACTGCCTCTTCTCATCGCTGTATTCATACAGTGCTGCAAATCTCCCGTTCTCATCGTACACCTTGACGTATGTGTCCCTGTATATCTGATTTTCCACAAATGAATCCGCAGAGAGTTTATTGCCATTTGCAAGAAGCTTCTCACCCTTTGCTGATATATGGAGCTCTGAAATATCCGGCATAAGCTTGTCTGTTGTGAGCACATGCTGCATAAGCGTTCCATCATCCCTTGCCTTCTCCACGGCATCAAGTGTCAGACTTTCTTCTATAGTAAAGCCTTTCACCTCTGTTCTGATAAGTCTCTCCATCACGGCTCCGCAGCCCAGCTTTTCTCCGATATCCCGGCAGAGACTTCTTATATAAGTACCCTTGGAACAACTCACGTCAAATGTTACCCTCGGAAGATCTGTCGAAAGTATCTGAATACTGTGTATCGTAACAGGTCTCGGCTGCCGTTCTATGACCTGCCCGGCTCTTGCAAGCTCATAAAGCTTCTTGCCATTTACCTTGATGGCAGAATACATCGGTGGGATCTGCATGTAATCCCCGACAAAACTCATCACTGTCTCAATGACTGTCTGCTCATCAGGATAGATGTCTGTCACATCTGTGAGTTTACCTGTGACATCCTCCGTATCACTGGTCTTGCCAAGCAGCATCGTACACGTATATGTCTTATTCTTCTCCGTCAGAAGATCACACATCTTTGTGGCACTTCCAAGACACACAAGAAGAACTCCCTCCGCCATGGGATCGAGAGTTCCGGTATGACCTATCTTTTTCTGTTTTAGTATACCCCGGAGCTTTGCAACCACATCAAATGATGTATAGCCCTGCTCCTTATATATATTGATAAAACCGTCTATCATAATTATTATTTATTCCTATCCAAGAAACTTTAAGCTGTTTTTATACCAACTGCTTTTCAATCTCTGCGACTATCTCTGCAACTATCTTATCCGGATCGCCTTTTATATTGCATCCCGCTGCTTTTACATGACCGCCGCCGCCGTGGCTGCATGCGATCTCGCTCACATTCACGATGTTATTTGCTCTGAGTGATATCTTATACTCATTCTCGCCAGACTGATACATGAAAAATGCAACCTCTGTTCCTGATGTGAGTCTCAACTGATCGACTATGCCATCCGTATCCATCTTTGAAGCACCAAACTTTTCGAAATCTTCAAAAGTAAGCAATGTATGCGCAATCTTGCCATTTGCAAACTGCTTCATACCGAGCAGTGCGTAACCCAGAAGCTTGTTCTGTGTAAGAGTCTTCTTATAAAATGTTTCATCTATAACAAAACTCGGTCTGGCTCCCTTCTCGATCAGAATTCCGGCAATCGTCATAGCTGATCTTGTCGTATTGCTATGTTTAAACACACCAGTGTCATGAACTATTCCCATGTATAGCGCCTCGGCGCAAGGCTGATTTATCTTATCCTCATCAAGGAGTTTGAAGATTGCCTCTGCTGCAGAGCACGCCTGTGGCTCCACATAGCACACATCGCCAAAGCCCTTGTTGGATATATGATGATCTATGCACAGCGTCCTCTTTGCAGTCTCAAAATACTGTGCAAATGGAGTAAATCTATCTGGATCCCCACAATCGAGTGACATGAACAGATCATAGATCTCATCATCAGTCTCATGCTTGACCTCAGATGCGCCATTCAAAAACATGAATACATCAGGAAATTCCTGAAGATATACCTGAACTTTCTTACCAGGGTAATTGCTTGTTATATAGTTATACATTCCAAGTGTAGAACCTATACAGTCACCATCAGGATTTATATGTCCTGTTATGGCTATACTGTCTGCATTCTCTATCTCTCTTATAAGATCGTTCATATATACCTCCCGCCGGCTCGATGTAGGAATATGCATTGTGACAGTTTGCACATGCATAACTGCCACAATGCTCATTTTTCATTATTCTTCACTGTCATCTGAACCATCTGTTATATCTTCTGTCTCGTCCCCGTGCTTTCCAATAGCCTCGTCTATCTTGTGGGACATGTTAACACCATACTCTATGGACTGATCCATGATAAATGTTATCTCTGGAGTGTTTCGAAGATTTACAGAATGAGCAAGCTCTCTTCTGATATATCCCATCGCACTGGTCAGCCCTGCAAATGTGGAATCAACAGCATCCTGGTCTCCCAGGACACTGATATATGCCTTACAGAATTTGAGGTCAGGTGTGACAACCACATCAACAACTGATGTCATAGGTGATATTCTGGGATCCTTGATCTCACGACTTATGATCCTGCTCAGTTCCCTCTGAACCTCACCATTTATCCTGTTATTCTTTACACTGTTTTTTCTCATATCTATTACTACTTTCTAGGCACCTCTACCATCTCGTATGCCTCTATCTGATCTTCCTCTGCAACGTCCTGGAAGTTCTCAAATACCATACCACATTCGAATCCTGACTTAACTTCCTTTACGTCATCCTTAAATCTCTTGAGTGAAGCAAGTTTTCCTTCAAATATAAGATTGCCCTCTCTTGTGATCCTTACGCTGCAGTTTCTGTTGATTGTTCCGTCGAGAACATATGAACCGGCAATGACACCGATACCAGAAGCCTTGTACGTCTGTCTGATCTCTGCGTGTCCGATGACCTTCTCCTCATATATAGGATCAAGCATACCCTTCATTGCTGAATCAATATCCTCTATTGCATTGTAGATGACTCTGTACAGACGAACATCTACGCCCTCGCTGTCAGCCATATCCTTTGCTCTCGCATCCGGTCTGATATTGAAACCAATTACGATGGCATTTGATGCTGACGCAAGAATTATATCTGACTCGTTGATAGCACCTACACCTGCATGTATACACTTGATGACAACCTCGTCATTTGAGAGCTTTAAAAGGCTCTGTTTAACGGCCTCAACTGAACCCTGTACATCTGCCTTGATGATGATCTTGAGTTCCTTGAGGTTGCCGGCCTGGATCTGGCTGTACAGATCGTCAAGTGACATTCTCTGCTTGGTATCTGCAAGGAGCTTCTCCTTACCCTGTGAGATATATGTCTCAGATATGGTTCTGGCTTCCTTCTCATTGTCAACTGCCATGAATATCTCGCCTGCATCAGGTACTGTGTTAAGTCCCTGGATCTGTACAGGTGTTGATGGAAGAGCCTCTGTAACTCTCTCACCTCTTGAGTTCGTCATAGCACGAACCTTACCGTGTGAAGCACCTACTGCGATGTAATCTCCAACATGGAGTGTTCCCTTCTGTACAAGCATTGTTGCAACAGGTCCGCGTCCCTTGTCAAGCTCAGCCTCTATGACGATACCTCTTGCCTTTCTATTAGGATTTGCCTTGAGTTCAAGCACATCTGCTGTTAGAAGTATCATCTCAAGGAGATTGTCGATACCTTCCTTAGTATGTGCAGATACAGGACAGAATATTGTTGAACCGCCCCAATCCTCTGGGATAAGCTCATACTCTGTAAGCTCCTGCTTAACTCTCTCTATATTGGCACTTTCCTTATCGATCTTGTTGATCGCTACGATGATCTCTATTCCGGCAGCCTTTGCATGGTTTATAGCCTCAACTGTCTGTGGCATTACTCCATCATCGGCAGCTACAACAAGGATAGCGATATCTGTACTCTGTGCACCACGCATACGCATTGCTGTGAACGCCTCATGTCCAGGAGTATCAAGGAATGTTATAGTCTGACCATTTACATCGACAACTGATGCACCAATGGCCTGTGTGATTCCACCAGCCTCACCTGATGTTACCTTTGTCTGTCTGATAGCATCAAGGAGTGATGTCTTACCGTGGTCAACGTGACCCATAACACAGACAACAGGTGGTCTTGAAACCATATCCTTCTCGTCCTCTTCGTCCTCCTTCAGGAGTTCCTCGATAACATCTACCTTCTCCTCTTCTTCAGCTATACAGTTGTACTCGAGAGCGATCTCTGAAGCCTCATCAAATGAGAACTCAGAGTTCACATTAACCATCTTTCCTGCAAGGAAAAGCTTCTTTATGAGAGCTGTTACAGGTGTCTTAACCGCATCGGCAAGATCCTTGAGTGTAACTGTCTCTGGAAGTGTGATGGTTCTGATTGCATCCGGATCCTCCTGTGGTGTCTGCTGCTTCTTCTGAGGCTTGCTCTTGACATTCTTTGCAAGTCTGCTGATATCTGCCTCAACCTCCTCTGGAGATCTTCTATTACCCTTACGAGGCTTATTCTTATCTCTGTTGTAATTGTCTCTGTTCTGACTCTTCAGATCCTTGCCAGGCATCTCCTTAGCGTCGAAGTCCTTGCGGTCTCTTCTAAACGGTGCTCTCTTCTGTGCCGGGCTGTCATCCTCGTCATCCTTGCCAAATGGCATGTTGATACGATTGCTGAAACGGTTTCCGCCATCTCTTCCAAAGCCTCTTCCGCCCTGGTTTCTGTCGCCTCCGTCTCTGCCAAAACGGCCGCCGCCCTGGTTTCTGTCGCCCTGGCCATCTCTGTTAAATCTTGGCCTGTCGCCCTGGTTCCTGTCACCCTGACCATCTCTGTTAAATCTTGGTCTGTCGCCCTGGTTTCTGTCACCCTGACCATCTCTGTTAAACCTTGGTCTGTCGCCCTGACCGTCTCTATTAAATCTTGGTCTGTCGCCCTGGTTTCTGTCGCCCTGACCATCTCTGTTAAATCTTGGCCTGTCGCCCTGATTTCTGTCGTTCTGATTTCTGTCGCCACTGAATCTTGCTCTGTCAGTGCCGCCCTGTCTGTCGTTGTTAAATCTGACTCTGTTTCCGTTATTATTCATCTTGCCGCTGTTCTTATCCTCTCTGGCAAATCTAACATGATTGCCAGCCCCCTGTCTGGCTGCCTGATTGTCCTCTCTTGCAGAAGTCTGCCTAGGTGTTTCTGCCTTTGTCTGCTGCTGTTTTGGAGTCTCTGTCCTAACAGTCTGTGTCTTCACAGTCTCGGCAGCGGTCTGTGGCTTTATCTGCTGCTTTGGCTCCTGCTTCGGAACCACTGGCTTTGCCTGCTGCTTTGGAGTCTCTGTCTTGGCTGCTGCCTGCTTTGGAGCGTTTCCAGCACCACTGAACTTTGACTTAACTATTGCCACCATTGAGTCATCAAGATTTGACATGTGACTCTTGATCTCTATTCCCTTTGCACCAAGGGTATCTATAATATCTTTATTTGAAATGTTCAACTGTTTTGATAATTCGTGTACTCTGATTTTTGCCAAATGTTACACCTCCATGTTTTCATTTACATTCATATACTTTATGATCTGATTGCCAAAACCTTCGTCCAGTATAGCCACCGATGTCCTCATCTCGTTTCCCGTGTACTTGCCAAGCTCATCCTTGGTTCCGTACTCGTAATATGGGATTCCATAGTAGTTGCACTTCTGGTCGAAAAGTTTCTTTGTATTGTCAGAGGCATCCTTTGCAACTATAACAACATATGCACTCTGAGTCTTTACCGCTCTCTCTACTGAAAAATTGCCACTGCAGAGCCTTCTCGCTCTAGCACACAAAGAAATAGTCGAGTATATCTTATTGTTCTTCAATATCACGCAGCTCCTTGTCTAATTGTTCATAAACCTCAGAAGGTATACTCACCTTGAAAGACTTCTCAAGGGCTTTACTTCCGACCGCCTTCTTCAGACAGTCCGTTTTCCTACATATGTAGGCGCCTCTGCCGCTAAGCTTTCCTGTGGCGTCAACTGCAAACGCACCGTCACTGCTGCGGACAATCCTGATAAGCTGATTCTTCTGAACCATCTCACGGCATCCAAGACATTGCCTCAGAGGTATCTTCTTTGCCATCTCATCACTCCCTGTTTCTTTTCATGTGCCGTCCGGTATCTTCCGGACAAGTGCAGCGCATCGTCATAACCAAATGTAAATGACTATTCCTCTACGCCTGTGTCATCGGTTTCATCTATGTCAACTGAAGCTGACTTGGCATCTTTATCATCGTCAACCTCATCATAATAATCATCATCGCTTCCGTATGGATCAAAATCTTTGTCATAACCACCGTCTGATGCCTGATCGTCGAAATAACCCATCTCCTCAGCCTTTGAATGACTCTTGATATCGATCTTATATCCTGTGAGCTTTGCTGCAAGTCTTGCATTCTGACCTTTCTTACCTATGGCAAGTGAAAGCTGTGTATCAGGCACTACGACAAATGCACTCTTCTCATCAAGATCAACAGATACATCCTCAACATCTGATGGACTGAGTGCGTTGTAAATAAACTCAGCAGGGTTCTCACTCCAAGGGATGATATCTATCTTCTCGCCATTTAAATCTGCGACAACCGCATTTACTCTGTCTCCGTTTACACCGACACAGGCTCCTACAGCATCAACATTCTCATCATTTGACCACACAGCGATCTTTGATCTTGAACCGGCCTCTCTGCAGAAGCTCTTGATCTCAACAACGCCGTCCGCGATCTCTGTAACTTCCTTCTCAAACAGTCTCTTCACAAGCTCTGGATGTGTTCTTGAAACCACGATCTTTGGTCCCTTGTTTGTCTTCTTGACCTCAGTCACATACAGCTTGATCCTGTCGCCTCTCTCATATGTCTCGCCCTCGATCATCTCTGATGGCTTCAAGAGTGCCTCTGTTTTATCATCAAGACTTACATTCACACTGTCTCCGACCTGTCTCTCAACGATTCCTGTAACCACATCCTTCTCTTTCATATGGAAATGATCGTATATAGCAGCTCTCTCGTTCTCATTAATTGCCTGAACTATGACATTTCTCGCACGCTGAGCCGCTATTCTACCAAAGTTCTTTGTTGTTATCTCAACGTTTACCGTATCGCCAATCTCATATCTTCTGTTCAGCATCTTAGCCTGGCTGAGAGATATCTGAAATGACGGATTTTCAACCTCATCAACAACCTCCTTGGCTGCGTACACATGGCACTCTCCTGTCTCTCTGTCAAGTGAAACTGTTATGTTCTCGTCTGTATTGAAATCCTTCTTGCAGGCTGTCTTGAGTGATCTCTCAATAGCCTCAAGCAGTACATCCTTGCTTATGTTTCTCTCCTTCTCAAGCTGATTCAATGCTTCAATGATCTCTGACACCTTTTTATCCTCCTAATATATAAATGCTAAACGTATCATAGAAATATCTTTTCTTGATATTGTAACTTCTGTTTCATCCTCGAATTCTATGGTAACCGTAGCGTCATCATATGCCTTAAGCACACCCTCAAACTCCTTTGCACCATTTATCTTGACAAATGTCTTGATCTCAACTACCTTACCAATACTTCTCTTAAAATCGTTCTCTTTCTTCAGTGGTCTTGTAAGTCCCGGTGAACTTACCTCCAGTATATATGCATCACTGATATAATCCTCCTGATCGAGAAGGTCTCCCAATGCCCTGTTTACTATCTCGCAGTCATTTATCGTGATGCCGCCTTCCTTGTCAGCATACACTCTCAGATAATAATCACTGCCTTCCTTCACGTACTCCACATCCACAAGCTCAAGGTTGTTTGCCTCAATGATCGGAGTTACCAGTTCAACTGTCTTTGCCTCAATATCTGCTCTCTTCGTAATACGACCACCTTTCTCTTATAAGACCTTTACAACAATTAAGAGTGGGCCAAAGCCCACTCTCATGTTGCATACTATAACAATCGTATTTATTGTATCATAATTATCAGATAATTCAAGTGCAAATATCAACAAATATGCCGATAAATACAGGTTTTTCCTTGTAAACATCTTGTAACTATAACGATATAACGTCATCCGCACTCTATCTTCCCCATATCATCAGCCGTTTCTTCTGGCTGCGTCCTCACGGTAATATTTATCAAGTATCTTGTTCGCTTTCTTGTCATCAAGGACACATTTGTTCGAGAGGGCTGTCTTTACGAGTTCATCGAGAGCCTCCTCCCTCAGTGACGGTGTCTTTATGTTGACATTTGCAAGCTCTGTATATGCTCCCATCTTTCTTGTGAGGGTCTCATACTCCTCTGGGAGCATCCTGTCTATCATGTTCCTGATCTGCTTCGACACTGCCTGACTGTTGCCTCCAGTCGTCACACCCACAACAAGATCTCCTCTCACGATAACTCCAGGGAAAAGGAAACTGCTGAGATCTTTGTTGTCAGCCACATTCACCATGATATCATTGTCGTTGCAGTATTTGCCTATCTTTGCATTGATCTCTGGACGTCTTGTGGCTGCCACAACTATATCCGCGTTCTGCAGGATATCAAGAGCCACGTTGCTCTCATGCACATTTATGCCCTTTAAAGCCTTTATATCATCGCATATCTTCGGAGCTATAACTGCGATCTTTGCGCCAAAATAAAGCAGTGAGTTAATCTTTCTGAGCGCTGCCTTTCCTCCGCCTATTACGATGACCTTCTTATTTTCAAGATTTATGTACATTGGGAAATATGCCATATCGATTCTCCTTCCGAATATATAAAAATAATCTGCATATATTGTAGTGAAACGACTGCCCTCTTATGCGACAGTTACGAATAGAATTATAAATGAGGAAATAGAAAATGGCAATTACAAATAACGTGGGTTCACTAAAAATTCATATTACCAACAACAATTTTTTTCCTGTACAGGGCGCATCTGTGTTCGTAAGCCCCACGGGAATTCCTGATGCGGTGTCCGAGGAGCTTGTAACCGATGAAAATGGTATCGTGATCGATGAGGAGCTTCCCGCCCCTGATGTAGCCTACAGTCTAGAGCCCGGCGACAACCAGCCCTACTCCGAATACAATGTTCTCGTAAATGCGCCCGGATATAATGAGCGCTTTGTCTCCGGTGTTCAGATATTCCCCGGTGAAAATGGCATCCAGAACATAGAACTGACCCCTGAGGATGGAAGTCCCGACTCTCCCACTGTCCTTGATGCCCACACGCTTTGGGCGGAATACCCTCCAAAGATAGCTGAGGACATTATAAAACCTGTGAATCCATCCGGAGGAATAGTTCTGAGCCGTGTCGTCGTACCAGAGACCATCGTTGTCCATGACGGTGCTCCAACCGATCCGACCGCCAAAGATTACTATGTTCCATATAAAGACTACATAAAAAATGTCGCCTGCAACGAGATATATTCAACCTGGCCAGATGCCGCGATCCGTGCAAATGTCCTGGCGATACAGTCATTTACCCTAAACCGAGTGTACACGGAATGGTATCGGGGTAAAGGCTATGACTTCACCATAACCAGCAACACGGCATTTGATCAGAAATGGGTATACAATGCGACTATATTTGAAAATATTTCACAGGTGGTCGATGAGATGTTTGCAAGCTATCTCTCAAAGCCGAATGTCACTCAGCCGCTGTTCACCCAGTACTGCGATGGCAGGCGTGTGTCCTGTCCCGGCTGGATGACTCAGTGGGGCTCAAAATCCCTGGCCGACGACGGTCTGACCGCCATCCAGATTCTCCGCTACTATTACGGAGACAATCTGTACATCAACACATCCGAAACCATATCCGGAATTCCTTCATCATATCCTGGCTATGACCTCACCATCGGTTCAAGCGGCGACAAGGTATTCCAGCTTCAGCGTCAGCTCGCCCGAATAGCACTGAACTATCCTGCTATTGGCTCCATAGCTGTAGATGGAGTATACGGTCAGCACACTGCAGATGCCGTAAAGAACTTCCAACAGATATTCAATCTTCCGGCAACGGGTGTCACGGATTACAAAACGTGGTATAAGATTTCCCAGATATATGTGGGCGTTACCAAGATTGCGGAGAATGTGTAGAATTATATGTGATTTCTGTCCGCCAAACAGAGGGGTCAGGCATATGAGGTAAGGCACCTTTTACATGGATTTTGCACAAAGCAGAGGGGGCAGGCACCTTTTACATGGATTTTACATATAAAGGGCATGCACTTCTTTTGTTTGGTTTTTCTCTTGATGGCGCGCCCATGGCGCGCAACACAAAAAAAGCTGAAATCATAATGATTTCAGCTTTTAGCAGTTCGTAGGGGAATCGAACCCCTGTTTTCGCCGTGAGAGGGCGACGTCTTAGCCGCTTGACCAACGAACCATAAGTACTTGTTTTCTTGCCGCTTCACTTGCGACCTGTTTAATATAACAGAAACGAAACAAGAATGCAAGCACTTTTTTTATAAATTTCGAAAGAATTTTTTCAAAGAAATTTCGTAAGATTTTTGTTTGCCCTTCTTGTGTATAATGTCTTAAAGTTCTCCCTTAAAGGTCTTGCCTGTACCTGAATCTCCGTTTATCAAAGTCAGCCTGCTCTTTAGCTCTAGCTCAAACACCATATCTTCACTTTTTATCTGCATATTTTGTATCATGTCCTCACCTCATATAATTCATATAGTTTGTATTAAAGTATGCATCATTATAGTCTATTGTATTTTCCGGTTTATCCAAATAGATATTTAACATATTATTACCGTCTTGATTCCCCTCCATATATTATAACACTATGTATATCGTACCATTTTATGTGATTTTTGCATTCTATTTGTAGTGTAATCTTAT
>OHTW01000440.1_pt1 | contig 21312 bp, 18 predicted proteins | sample 1579031 | NCBI WGS metagenome assembly OHTW01 (sample SAMEA3879602, study PRJEB24766) | human gut metagenome | biome: human-associated habitat; feature: feces | place: USA | collected 1985/1987 | reverse complement strand
CGCCTCCGGCGGCAGTTCCGCTGCCTTAGGCAGGTTCATCAGCCGGTAGATGTGAACGGTGTCGGCGATGACCTTTTCCATGCTCATGTGGTAGCTGGCGCCGGTGCAGAGGATGACGCCCTCCGCCACGGACCGTGCGCCCAGGCTCTTGCGCCCCAGCGCACCGTCGATGACGGACTTCTCTGCCCCCAGGGCAAAAAAGCTCTCAGACACCGACCGCAGCTGCGTGGTGATAGAGGGCCCCGCCAGCTGCACATAGCCGGCGCTGCGGGCGCGCATGATGACCACCTCGCCCAGCGGGGTAGGGATACCTGTGGTCATCAAAATCTCCTTTGTCACGTCGCCCAGCCGCAGCATATCCTTGGCTGTGGCGATCAGCGTGCCCTCCTTCACGAAGATGCCGGGCTTTTCCGTGCCGGTGACGATGTCGGTGGACTCGCCGTCGCGGCCGATGGAGGTCAGGCCCAGTGTGCCGTGCAGGTGGCCGCCGGACAGCATCCAGTTGAGCATGGTGGTCTTGCCCGCGTTCTTGCACATGCCCACGATGGACATGGTCTTTGTCTCATTGAGCCGGCGGAGCAGCTCGTCGTGCATGTCGTACACGCCCTTTCCTTGTTATTCGATTTATCATCATAGCATATCATTCCGGAAAAAGAAAGGGGTGAAACATTTTTTGTCCCCTCTCCCCTGTTCCCCTGAAGCACACGCAAGAGTGGCCGGGACACCTGAGCTCTCGCCGAAAACCATGTACGCCGATACCTTGGGAGAAAAAAGCCCAGTTGTGTATCGAGCAGCCGGAGAACACGCGGGTTCCGCTCGAAAGCGCAAAGGCTGAGGTACAGAAGCCATTCCCCCAAGAGGAAGAGCTTGCGGCGAAAACGGCCCGTCTGAACGAGCTGAACGCCCTGTCAAACCCGGATAAGAAGGAAAAATGAGATCGTGGACGGTGAGCGAGGCGAGGCAGCGCCGCAGAAATCATCCGCAGACAGAGAACGCTAAAAAATCACAGCGGCAATGTGGAATACCTGCATTGCCGCTGTGTTCGCAAGCTGGAAAATGTGCCGGGTATGTGATATAATGATGCTGACAAAATCGGTATTTGCGGAGGGGAACAGAATGGACACAAGGTGCAAAAATCCCAGATCTCGTACTACAATCAGCACCTTTATGCCTGTGTATCCTTCTTGAAGGCAAAAAAGAAAGCGGAGCTGCCGGATGACTATTTTGTGCTGACGCTGGGGCTGTCCGCGCCGTTGGAATCCGACCGGGTGGCGGCAAAAACCGAGCCGTATCCGGGTCGGTGGACAACGCATTTTGTCATCAGCAGTCCGTCCGATTTGGACGGGGAGCTGTTTGATTGGATCGAGCAGGCGTATCAATTTGCGCAGGCAAAATAACGGAGGAAACAGATGCAAGTCAACGAATATCAGAAAGCGGCTATGGCAACGCTGAATCCGGCGCTTGATAAAAAGGATGTTCTCATCAACAGCGTCATGGGCTTGTGCGGGGAATCCGGCGAAGCCATTGACATTGTGAAAAAGTGGCTGATGCAGGGACATGAGCTGGACAGGGAGCATTTGGCCAGGGAGCTTGGAGATGTGGCGTGGTATCTTGCCGAGGCTGCCACGGCATTGGATGTTCCGCTGGAAGCTGTTTTTCAGGGGAATCTGGACAAGCTGCGTCAGCGTTTTCCCAACGGCTTTGACACCGGGGCTTCGGTAAATCGCAAGGAGGGGGATTTATAAAGGCAGGATTTAGGCGCATTTCACAGCCTCGGCGCCCTGTGGCTCAGGGTGCTGAACGAGCTGGAAGCCAAGGGGCAGAAGCCGTTTATACCGACAATGCAGGCGAAAGCGCAGAGGTCAGGGAGCTGCTGTATCTGACCGCAGTGGTGCAGGATGCCGCGCTGCCTGACGCGATCATTGAAAAGCGATCCTGCCGCACGCTCTGCGGCCATCACCATGAGCCGCTGACGGACGAGGGCTATATCCCCTGTGTCAGCCTTCTGGATTTTCAGAAAACCGGCGGAAAGCTGGATATGACCGCCTATTGCCGTGCGTTGGACTTTGGCTGCAAGGCGTATGTCAACCTTGTGATGCTCCACCTCATTCAAAAGGAAATCGCAGAGAAGACCGGCATTTCCTGCGGAAAGCTGATCTTGATCGTAAAGTCGGCACGCTTCTATTTGCGCGACAGAGAAAAGGTGCTGGCGATTATAGACAAGGTGCTTTGAGCGCAACAGCCGCATAACGAAAGCACAGCTTTCCGTTTCCTGACTGCTGCACTTTCATCAGGCTGACGCAGTTGCTTTTCAGAAGATTTTCACCGGTGTGCGTCAACACCAATTCGCCGCAAAAAGTGTTGCTTAAACGCGAAAGTTCGTCGTATTTTTGTATTCCGGTCGGAAAATCGATCCCCAGATTTCGCAATCTTTTTTCCGTGAACTGTAAGCAAAAACGATATAGAATCCATTATCATGAAAGGAGTGTGTCTGCATGGCTTATAACGAGCTCATTAAAAACTTTGAAAAAGTCAGAGCCTATATGCGTGAGTTTTATGTGTATGGCTTTAAGAGCAGAACAGAATATAATGCCAAGAGCGCACGCTCCTATGATGATGAGCGCCGCAGGCTGGAGAGCTGGTTGGGAGACTACATGCGGTTCACGCAGACGCCGGAGGGAAAGAATGTTTTCCTGTCGGTAGATAGCCGCGTGACCCGTAAAAACCCATTCTATAAGGCGTGGAAGGCCAAGAGCTTTACGGATGGAGATATCACACTGCATTTTGCGATTTTTGATATTCTCTATGATCCTGAAACAAAAATGACGCTTACAGAGCTGATTGAGGAGATCGATCAGCGGCTGTCATCCCGTATGGCCTTTGATGAGTCTACATTGAGAAAGAAACTCAAGGAGTATGCCGAAGAGGGTATCATTCGGATGGAGAAGGATGGGCGGAAGGTCCTGTATAGCAGAGCTCCGGATACGGACATCACTGCCTTACATGATGTGATCGACTTCTTCAGTGAGGTGGCTCCGTGCGGCGTTATCGGCTCATTCCTGCAGGACAGGCAGCCGAAGCACCCTGAGCTGTTTTCTTTTAAGCATCACTACATAACGCAGGCAATGGATAGTGATGTAATGGCCACACTGTTTGAGGCTATTCACGGCCATCGCTACATCACCGTTGCCAATTTGGGCAAACATTCAAACGAAGTCAGAACGGTTCGGTTAGTTCCGCTCAAGCTCTACATAAGCGCCCAAAACGGCCGGCAAAACCTTTTGGCCTTTCACGAAAAAGCCAATCGCTTGAATTCCTATCGCCTGGACTATATGTCCAACATCAGGATTGAAGATGAGATCTGCGAAAAGTTCGATGCGCTGCGCGCCGCACTCAGCAAAGCTGAAGCCCATATGTGGGGTGTGAACTGCAAATGGAATATCAAACATACCGAGCATGTGGAGTTTGAAATAAAGATTGAAGACGATGAGCAGTTTATTGTCCGCCGGCTGGAGAGAGAAAAACGCTGTGGGTGTGTAGAGAAAATCGACGACAACCACTACCGATATGTTGCAGAGGTATTTGACACAACAGAAATGCTGCCGTGGATATCTTGGAATGTCCGATGCGGAGTATCGCAAGACCCTTGTAGAGCTGAGAAAGAAAATCCGCATCATAGAGAATCATCTCCGCGAGGAGGACTACTCTTTCGACTATGCGAAGCAGCCGTCCAAGGCCATGTTCAAATACCGGAAAGCATTCCTGCGTAATGATGGTGAGCGCTATCACGCGTTCCTGGAGGCTGTAAGCAGCGGTGAAAAGCAGCTGCATGCAGATAACCTTGCTCCTTATGAGATCGTCAGATCTGCGCTGAATGCAAACCGGTGGGGCTTTCATGCTGACTTGACCGTCGGAGAGAAGGCTGCACTCAATGCGTCCTGGGCGTCACTTCCCGACTTCTGCGACAACAGAAAGGCGCTGGCAGTAGTGGATACATCCGGATCCATGTACTGCTATGACAACGCGCTGCCGGCGGCTGTTGCGCTGTCCTTGGGACTGTATTTCGGAGAGCGCAATACTGGTATCTTCCATAACCATTTTATCGAGTTTTCTTCTCGGCCGCAGCTTATTGAGATCAAGGGCAAGACCTTTGCCGAGAGGCTGGAGTATCTGTGCACCTTTAACGAGGTCGCCGATACAAATGTGGAAGCGGTCTTTGATCTGATCTTGGATGCGGCAGTGCGCAACAATGTCCCGCAAGAGGAGCTGCCCGAGACTTTGTATCTGATTTCGGATATGGAGTTCAACGCCTGTGTTCGAAATGCATCTGTGTCAAATTTTGCCAGTGCAAAGCGCAGATTTGCGGAGCATGGGTGCAAATTACCTCAGATCGTCTTCTGGAATGTTGCGAGCCGGAACAGCAATCAGCCCGTGACAAAGAACGAGCAAGGCGTTGCCCTGGTTTCCGGATGTACGCCGCGTCTGTTTTCCATGGTGGCAAGCGGAGACCTTTCCCCTTACTCTGTCATGATGGAGATCATAGAGTCGGAGCGGTACGCAAAAATTTCAGCATAAAGCGAAGGCGGTACCTACCGGTATCGCCTTTTCCCTTCATATGGATAATCCGAGGGCAGGCCAGACGAAGAACTCCCAGAATCTGGACAGGCATGAATTGATAACAGGCGTCGGCGTGGCCAGATCCACTACGCATCGCTACCTTCAGGAGCTGAGTGACCGTAACCTGATCGACTACGACAGAGACAGGGCTTGCGCTACCGGAGGGCGGCGACTTCGTAAGTCGTTGGAGGGAGGGCTAAGCCGAAAATCCGGAGAGAAAAACAAAAGTCTGCTTTGATCACTTACTCTTAGAAAAAGGTATAAGAAAAAAGCCCATAATCGGCTTGATCACAGGCTTTTTCGGTGGCGGAGATGGAGAGATTCGAACTCTCGCGTCGGTTTGAGCCGACCTACCGCATTTCGAGTCTTTTATGCAACTGTGACGGGGGTGCCCGTTTTGGGGTCGTTTCTGTAAGCCCCGTACCCGCCGAAAGCCGCTTAAAATCAGGCTTTTTCGCTCGGAAAGCCTTGCGGGACAGACTTTTTTGAAAGTGGGTTCAAATCGGCATTTTTTCCGATTTTGGAGAGAAATGCGGGAAGATAGGAGAGAAAAATCGGGAGACGGCCATACACCGCAGGATAGAGCTTCCAACCGACGAAAATCTATTTTTGAGGTGTTACAAATGGATGTATTCCCCGTTAACTGGGACAGCGTTCCCGAGGTAATGAACAAGGAGCAATTTTTCCGAATCTGCCACATCAGCAAGTCCACGGCGCTGCACCTGCTCAAAAGCGGCAAGGTGCCCTGTGAGTGGTCGGGTAAGAAAACCCGGTGCTATAAAATCCGAAAAGAGGATGTGAAAGCATATTTGGAGGAGCGGGCGATTTTCCCCGAACTCTACTCTGCGCCGAAGGGATGGTACGGCACCCACTATGTGGCGAGGCTCTCCAAGGAGCTGCCGGAGGACACGCTGCGGCAGATGCACGGCTACTATGAAAAGCTGCTGCGCAAATACCCGGATGTGGTCACGGTAAAGGATGTGGTAACCCTGACCGGCTACACCCTGACCACCGTCCACAACTGGTGCAGCCGTGGGTCACTGAAAGCCTTCCAGAAGGGGCTGAAGTTCTGCATCCCGAAAATCTTTCTCGTGGACTTCCTTTGCTCCCTGACCTTTCGCTCCATCACCCGCAAAAGCCTCTGGCATATCCAGACGCTGAACGAGTTCAGCAGGAAGATGAAGCGGAAGTGATCTTTGCAACGATTTAAGGGCATTTGCAAAGTTCGTTGTAAAAAGTGTGCCCGCACAGCAAAAGTTCGCTGCATTTTTTGTGGATACAAGGTGGGGGCCTGTTGCAGATGTACGGAATCGCCCCGTTCGGGCCAAAATACAGGTGCATCGTATTTTGGCCTATCGGGGAAGTGCTTGCCCAGGCGGACGAGGAGATTTATAACCGTCTGACCTCCCTGGTCAACGGCGAGACCTTCACCACCTTCATCGACACCGGCGTGATCTATCCGCAGATCAAGAGCAATCCCTCCACCATTTACAGCTTCCTGCTGGTGACCGGCTATCTGAAGGCACTGAAAACCACGCCCTCCTTCAGCGGCGATTTTATGTGCGAGGTCTCCCTGCCCAACCGGGAGATCTCTCTGGTGTATAACAAGGAGATCTTGCAGCGGCTGGAGAATCTGATCCCGCCGTCCACGGCGATTTCCGTTCAGGAGGCCATCTTCTCCGGCGATAACGCACGGCTGAAAGCGCAGATCCAGACGCTGCTGACCCAGTCGGTCAGCTCTTTCGATACCGCCGGGGAGAACTTCTACCACGGCTTTATGCTGGGACTGTGCGCCCTGCTGGGCGGCGCTTTCGTGACCTCCAACCGGGAATCCGGCGACGGGCGCTATGACATTCAGCTGAAGCCCACGCAAAAGGGCCTTCCGGGCATCCTGATCGAGCTGAAAGCGGAGAAAAATTGCAGCGACGAAAAGCTGAAAAAGCTGTCCGAGACGGCCTTGCAGCAGATCAACGACAAGAAATACGAAACCGAGCTGACGACCGCCGGGGTCAGGACGATTTATAAATACGGCGTGGCCTTCAGCGGTAAAAAGGTCGAAGTGACAGTCGGATGAGGCTGACGAATTTCAAAGTATCAAATTGATACTTTGGCGAAATTCCAAAGTGCCAGCACGGTGGTTCCAAAGTGCCAAATTGACACTTTGGAGATGTGCTTATATCAAATGCTAAATGAATTAACAAAAATCGAGGGAGACTGCTTATGAAATCAAATTTTGATTTTCTGAATCGATACTGGCCTGCATTGGCACAGATCGGCGCAACCGCAGAAACCTATGTCTATTCTGACCCCAATGCCTGTATCTATAAACTCGGAATGTTTGCCGAGCGCTTAGTGCAGGAGATCCTTGCCTTTGAGCACATTGCGGTGCCGGCTGTTGACAACACCCACGCAAATCGAATTCGCATTTTGAAGCGAGCCGGTTTATTGCCGCACGAAATTGACAACACGCTATATGTTCTTCGCAAGACAAGAAACTCGGCAGTACATATAGGTACGGACTCCGTGGACGAAGCAAAGACATTGCTATCCTTGACATACAATCTTGCTGTTTGGTTTATGGAAACCTATGGAGACTGGGGATATATTGCGCCTGAGTTCGTCATGCCGAGCGAGACTACGCACGAAGATTTGGAATCCGTTATTGCCGAGCAGGAAAGGAAAATCGAGGAATTGACGAAGCAACTGGCCGTGGTCAAGACCGCCGCTTCGGGCAAAACGCAAAAGGAGCGCGCAAAGCGGTCGGAATCTGTCTCCGCTATGATGAATTGGAATGAGGCGCAGACCAGATGCTTGATTGACGAGCAGCTTCGTCTTTCTGGTTGGGAAGCTGATACGCAGAACCTGCGCTACAGCAAAGGAACGCGTCCTGTAAAGGGGAGAAATATTGCCATCAGCGAATGGCCTACCAATTCGGCCTTTTACAAAAACGGGTATGCGGATTATGCATTCTTCGTTGGCGAGAAGCTCGTAGCATTGATGGATGCAAAAAAGATGTCGGAAGATGTGGCATCTACCATCGATGTGCAGGTAAAGGACTATGCTGCACATATTAAGCCGGAGGATATTCCACATACGGTTGGAAACTGGAATGGTTATCAGGTCCCCTTCCTCTTTGCTTCAAATGGCAGGGCGTATTTAGAGCAGCTGCGGACGAAGTCTGGTATTTGGTTTTTGGATGTCCGGGAACAGGAAAATCAACCGTATCCTATTCGGAACTGGTTTAGCCCAAGTGACCTGATGGAAAAACTTGGTCAGAATACAGCGGCGGCCAATCAGGCGCTGGCTGCAGCAGATAATTCGTTTATGACAGATCCTAATGGGTTAAATCTGCGCGACTACCAGATTAAGGCCATTGATAAGGCAACGGAGGCAATCGTTGACGGCAAGAGAACGGCCTTGCTTGCAATGGCCACCGGAACGGGCAAAACCCGTACTGTTCTGGGACTTATCTACAAGATGCTGGAATCCAAGCGTTTCCGTCGTATTCTTTTCCTTGTGGATCGAGTGTCCCTCGGTGAGCAGGCAATGGACACCTTCAAAGATGTCAAGCTGAAGGAACTGCTGACGCTGGACAAAATATATGAGATCAAAGCGATCGATGACAACATCATCAATCTGGAAACCAAGGTCAGCATTTCAACGGTGCAGGGGCTTTTGAAACGCACGATTCTGGCAGAAGAACCGGATTTGATGCCCGGTGCATTTGATTTGATTATTGTGGACGAAGCCCACCGAGGCTATATTCTTGACCGTGAAATGACGGAAGAAGAAATCCTCTACGATAATCAAGATGATTATATGAGCAAGTACAAGCAGGTTATCGAGTATTTCGATGCGGTGAAAGTTGCCTTGACTGCTACGCCCGCCCTGCACACGACCGAGATTTTCGGGGAGCCGGTCTATACCTACAGCTACCGTGAGGCGGTTATCGATGGCTGGCTGGTGGATCACGATCCTCCGTATCTGATTAATACGGATTTCATTGAAAATGACGCACAGTTCAAGAAGGGTGAAACCTTGGCGCAATATGACCCCAACACCAATGAACTTTTGAACGGTGCAGTTTTGGACGATGAAATGGATTTCGATGTGTCGGAGTTCAACCGCAAAATTGTTCTGCCGGATCATACCCACAAGGTGCTGGAAGAAGTTTCGACCTACCTGAATCCGGAAAGTGGAGAAAAGACGCTGATTTTCGCAGTAAATGATGCACACGCTGACCGTATTGTGGATACGCTCCGAGAAATTTACAAGCCCTATGGCATTTCCAATGATGCCATTATGAAAATTACGGGCAAAACTGCCGGCGGCAACAAAAAGAAAATTTTGCAGGTGATCAAGCAGTTCAAGAACAACCAGTACCCCAACATTGCCGTTACGGTCGACCTGCTGACTACCGGAATCGATGTGCCGGCAATTTGCAATTTGGTGTTTATGCGAAAGATCAACAGCCGGATCCTCTTTGAGCAGATGCTGGGACGCGCTACGCGCCTTTGCCCGGAAATCGGAAAGACTCACTTCAATATCTTCGATGCAGTTCGCGTGTACGAGGACTTGGACGACACTTCCAATATGAAGTCAGTCTCCGTCAGCAAATCAATGGCTGAATTGTTGGAAGATTTGTTCCGTCCGGGTGAGGCCAGCAAGCAGCCTGTCAAAGATCGCATTTTGGCAAGATTGCAGCGTAAGAGCAACAATCTGACCGATGAGCAAAAGTATGATGTATCCGAGCGTTTAGGCGGAAAAACAATTCGGGAATATGCGAAGGAATTGAAAAGCTGTACAGAGGAAGCTTTTGTGCGACGCTGCCGGGAGAATAAGGATTTCCTGCTTTGGTTTGACAACCTGAAGGGCAAAAAGCGCGGACATTACTATTCCGAAAAGGAAGATACTCTTTTGGAAACGACCCGCGGCTATGGTGACACGGAAAAACCGCAGGATTATCTGGACTCTTTTGTGGTCTATGTTAATGAGAACAAAGACCGTATCGAAGCGATCCGCATAGCCTGCACCCGCCCCAGCGATATGACCCGGGCGCAGCTTCGGGAGTTAAAGCTGGAACTGGATAAGGAGAATTTCACCGAGAGCAGCTTGAATGAAGCGGCCAGCGCGGTGAGCAATGAACGGATCGTGGCAGACATTATCGCCTTTGTTCGTCGGGCTGTACTTAAAACGCCACTGGTGAACCACGATGACCGCGTGAAAATGGCCTTTTCTAAACTGATTTCGGCGCATCACTTTAACAAAATGCAGCTGGATCTGCTGGAAAAGATCAAGGTATATATGCTTCACGAGAGCATCCTCAATACCGAGACCTTTGAGGCACCGGCGTTCAAGATGGATGGTGGTTTCGCACGCTTTAACAAGAAGTTTGGCGGGCAGCTTGCGGAGATCATCCGCGAGATCAACACTTATATTTACGAAGGAGCAGCTTAAATGAGCACGCAAGATATAGTACAGAAACTTTGGAATCTCTGCAATGTGCTGCGAGATGACGGTATTACTTATCACCAGTATGTGACAGAACTGACATATATTCTCTTCTTAAAGATGCTGGAAGAAACCGGCGAAGAAGCCGCCTTGAGGAAAGAAATAGAGCAAGCCTACAAGAAACGCCTGGAACAGTATGCGAAGTCGAGGGGCAAACGGGTTGATGAATTAACGGAAGAGGAAAGGAACGGGCGGAAAAATGCGCTTTATGATTATTCGTGGAAGTATTTGACCTCTCTTTCTGGAATCGCGTTAAAAAAGTACTATAACGTTATTTTGACGGAGTTGGGCAAGACAACCATGCCGAAAATCAGCAACATTTATACGAAAGCGGTTTCCAGCATCGAAGAGCCTAAGAACCTGGAAAAGCTAATAAAAAAGATCGATGAACTCGATTGGTACGAAGCCAAGCAAGAGGGACTTGGCGATTTGTATGAAGGCTTGCTGCAAAAAAACGCGGACGAAAAAAAATCAGGAGCCGGGCAATATTTTACACCCCGCCCACTGATTGATGTGATGACGGAGCTTGTCAATCCGCAGCTGGGGGAAAGGTGCTTTGACCCCGCCTGCGGAACCTTCGGTTTTATGATTGCGGCATATCGTAATGCAACCGACGGAAGAAGTCTTTATGAACTTTCCGATGCAGAGGTAAATTCAATTCAAGGTGGCTATACTGGCGTTGAGTTGGTTTCGGATACACACCGGCTTGCTATGATGAATGCGTATTTGCATAGTGTTCCGGCGCAGATTTCCTGTGAAGACTCTCTTGCGCAAGACGCAAAGAGATTCAAAGAATATGACGTTATTCTCACGAACCCACCTTTTGGCACAAAAAAGGGCGGTGAGCGCGCCACCAGAGATGATATTTCTTTCCAGACTTCCAATAAGCAGCTGAACTTCTTGCAGGTGATCTATCGCAGTCTGAAGGCGGACGGCAAGGCCCGCTGCGCCGTGGTGCTGCCGGATAATGTGTTGTTTGCCGCTGGTGACGGTGCCAGCGTGCGCCGGGAACTGATGAATTTCTGCAATCTGCATACCATTCTGCGCCTGCCTACCGGCATTTTCTATGCACAGGGCGTCAAGACCAATGCGCTGTTCTTTACCCGCGGGACAACCGAGCAGGATAACACCACCGAGGTTGCGTTCTACGATATGCGCACCAATATGGATAGCTTTGGTAAGACTCATCAGCTGCAAAGAAAAGATTTTGACGAGTTCGTAACGGGGTATAAAGATCCAGCTAAGCGCACGGGCGAGCGCTGGAGCAGATTCACCCGTGAGGAGATCGCCAAGAATCCGGACGATAGTCTTGACCTTGGCTTGATTCGTGACGACTCCATCGTGGATTATGACGATCTTCCTGACCCTGTAGAAAGCGGCGAGGAAGCGATTGCGAATCTGGAAGAAGCGGTCGATCTGCTGAAAAGTGTTGTGCGTGAGCTTCGTGCTCTGACGGAGGAAAAGTGATGGCAAGAGCAAAAAAAGAAGCCGCCCTCACGCCCGAAGAACGTTTTCAGGCAGCTTTAGTGCCGGATTGGGAGTGGCCGTATAAATTGCCGGAGAATTGGTGCTGGACATATTTAGGCGTTGTCTCAGAAATTGTTATGGGCCAGTCTCCTGCCGGGAAAAGTACCACAAACGATAGTTCTTACATGCCCTTAATTGGTGGCGCAGCAGATATGGGGGAATTGTATCCCCAAGTATCTCGATTTACGAAAACCCCCACAAAACAATCACAAACAGATGATGTGATTTTAAGTATTCGTGCTACTTTGGGGCGTCCAATTTTTTCCGATGGAATATACTGCTTGGGTAGAGGCGTTGTTGCTTTTCGCTCATCGATTGTCACTAAAGAGTTTTTGCGGTACTTTTTTATAGATCAAGAGAATTATCTGTATCAGAACGCAACTGGAACAACCTTCGCTCAGGTGGATAGTAAAACTCTTAAAAGCATGCCCTTTCCTCTACCTCCGTTTCACGAGCAACGACGCATTGTAAGACGAGTGGAATCTCTTTTTACCAAACTGGATGAGGCCAAGGAAAAGGCACAGGCCGTGGTGGATAGCTTTGAAATCCGCAAAGCCGCTATTCTCCATAAAGCCTTCACCGGTGAACTGACTGCGAAATGGCGAGAAGAGCACGGCGTATCAATAGATAATTGGAAAACTACTCGATTTGACAGCGTTGCAGCTATTAGAAGCAACTTAGTTGACCCTGCAGAGTATCAGAGTTTTCCGCATATCGCTCCAGATAATATTGAGAAAAAAACTGGTGTGCTGCTTGAATATCATACGATTGCCGAAGATGGTGTGACCAGCGGTAAACACCGTTTTTACTCAGGACAAATACTCTATTCAAAAATTCGACCTTATTTGTCAAAAGCAGTTGTTGTTGATTTCGATGGGTTATGCAGTGCAGATATGTATCCTATTGAAGCATACCAAAACGCAAGGTGCCTTTGGTATTATATGCTATCAGATGAGTTTTTACTTCAGGCATCGACTGCTGGTTCTCGTTCTGTTTTGCCAAAGATTAACCAAAAAGAGTTATCTGCGTTAACTGTGCATCTTCCGACGAATGATAGAGAGCAAGAAGAAATCGCTCGAATCCTTGATGAACTTTTTGATAAAGAGCAGCAGACCAAAGAAGCCGCCGAAATAGTCCTTGACCAGATCGAACTGATGAAAAAATCCATTCTCGCCCGTGCTTTTCGCGGTGAACTGGGTACGAATGACCCAAGCGAGGAGAGCGCGGTGGAATTGCTGAAAAGGGGTCTTGAAAAGAAATAAACAGTACTATTCAAAGATTAAGTGGACAATTACATTAAAAGTTGATGAGTTTGTGCTGAGGGAAATGTATCATGAGTAGTCTATTTATTGCCGGAAATGGGTTTGATATCGCTCACGGTATACCAACCCAATACAGTGAATTTAGATCTTTTATTATTCAAAAATATCCTGAAGCGTTAGAACTTCGAGACGAAGTAGTTTATTTGGAGGATTTTGAAAAAATTGACCCAAATGAATTTGCTGCAGAGATTTTGCTAAATGCCATGGATAAAGCAGCTGGCGAAAACTGGTGCAATTTTGAAGATGCTTTGGCCTATATCAATTTTGACAACAAGTTTCCACTACCGAACCACAAAGAAAATGAAACTGACGAGGAAGACCAAATGTTGATGCAGCAATATCTACTATATATGGATATGCTTACAAGTGGGTTTATTAATTGCTCAAAGATTTGGCAGGATTTATTTAGGCTATGGATAAAAGAAATTCAGTCTACGATAGACCGAGGAAATTACCAATCTAAGGCCAGCTTACTCAAACTTTTTTCAGACCCGGAAATGCAGTTCTTCAGTTTCAATTACACAAAAACTCTACAAAAATTATATGGGGTGAAAAAAGTAATTCATATTCACAATCGCGTTGGTCAAAAATTGATTTTTGGGCATGACAAAAACGACGAAGTAGGACTATATCAAAACATGGATTACGAAGATGGACCCAATATAAGCTCTTCGTTCTTGGATGATATGGTGTTGTCATTCAAAAAAGATACCGCATCTCCGATGAAAAAATATGCCAATTTTTTTAGGAGTCTTAATTGTAATATTGATAGGGTGTATTCTTATGGTTTTAGTTATGGGAAGGTTGATAGAGTTTACATTAAAGAGATAATCAGCCGTATTTCCGAAAATACATTGTGGCTCTTTACTGAGCATGAAGCGCATAACCACGAAGCTTTACGAATTAAGAAAATAAAGCTGCGTAGATATGGTTTTAGAGGGGGTTTTGGTATATATGATGGGTAACTGTTTCTATATGTTTAACCGTTGAGCAATGTAGGAGGAAAAATGAGAATAAAAAGGATATCGATTAGAAAATATAAAAATCTACTTAATTTTGAATGTGAGTTTTCAGCCTCTAATATTTCGGCTTTTATCGGAAGCAACGGATCCGGCAAATCAAACCTTCTTGAGGTAATTACGAAAGCTTTTAGTAATGCAAAAAATTATGCCGCAGGCAAAGATTTACCCCTTTCACTTGACCCAACGCTCGACTGCATCATCGAGTACGAATTACATGGAACTGATTATGCATTGCAATATAATCATGATGCAGAAGGTATTTTAACAAAGATTTCTGAAAAAGCGTCCACTCCGATAAGAGATGAAATTTCCATATGTTGTGGCGAAAAAATACTTGCCCAAAAAGATATTGATAATGCATTACCGGACTCGATTCTTCTGTATTATGCAGGTGAAACTCTTCGTCAAAAAGGTGCCGCAGAGAGCACCTATGATAGTTTTTATGAGGAAAAGCTGAAACGAGCAAAGTCTGCTGCGTTGCCATCATTGCGCTTTATAGACTACTATTCAATAGGGGACCTGCCTCTTCTTCTTTTGACAGCAGCTGCGTATAGGGGCGATTATTATGCGAAATTTTTGTCATTTGTTAATTGTTCAGGAGTTTCTCCCAAATTCAGCCTTATTCTAAGAAACCCAGGAAAAGGAAAAGGAGAGGCTGATACTTACTGGAATGCAACTGGATTTGTAAAGTATTTTTTGGATAGTGCGAGAAGATTTGTAACGGGTACACGCGATTCTGACGGCCATCAGTACTATATGTTCTTCGATGGCCCTGAAAAATTCCGTGCGATTTCAGAAAATGAATTTGATTTGTTTGCCAAACTGAAAGCTTTGAGGCACTATGGATATTTAGAGCATATTGGAATCGAGCTAATTAAGAAAGATGGGACCACATTCTCATCTCTTCGCCTCAGCGAAGGTGAAAAACAACTCGGATTACTCATGCTATTAACATCATTTACAGCCCGGCATGAGTGCTTATATCTTTTTGATGAGTTTGATGCGTATCTCCATTTAAATTGGCAAAGGCAATTTGCAAGCAACATTGCGAACACCGATATTTTCGGACATATTCTGTTTACTACGCATTCTCCAGCCTCGATTTCGAAGGTAAAAATGGATGACTTATTCATCATGAAAGATGGAAAAGCTATCTATCCTGAAAGCGAAACATACAACCGTGCTTTAAACGAGATTATGTTTGAGCAAATGGATGTTACCATGCATGACCCAGAAGTTGAAGAGCTATACGATCAGTTTAAGGAGTGCATTGCTACTCATAACAAAAGAACGGCAGAGGAAATTCAACAACAACTTGTTGAACGGCTCCGTCCCGAAGACCCGTTATTGCTGAAATTAAGGATAATGCTTAGGAGACTATAAAGGATATGTGGCATATAAATAAAACGAGGCCACCTAAAGAATTTGTTGAATATTGTAAAACTCCAGGCGCTTCATATAAAGGATTGAGTGGCGAGTCTAAAAGGAAACTGAGGAAACGCCTGGTAGAAGATCAAGGATATATTTGTTGCTATTGCGGCATGGAAATATCTGATGATGAGCACACAAAAATAGAACATGTCAAGTGCCAGAAGTATCATAGTGATCTTGCCTTGTGCTTTGATAATATGCTTGCCTCTTGTGATGGAGGGGAAAGCGACAGAAAGTCATTCAATAAGGCAGGAAGGGCAGAACGCCGAACAATGCAAAAACATCAAGAACACTGTGATGCGAAGAAAGAAGAGAAAGACATCCCTGTTTCTCCATTAGATGCTGAAATTGAGAGTTTCATTACATATTTTGACGATGGCTCAGTAAAAGGCTGTAATGATTCGGGAGAACAGCTCGTTCAAACTCTTGGATTGAATGCGCGATATCTACAAATGCTGCGAAAAAATGCAATAGACAGTTATTTAGAGATTCCAATGGATGATATCAAAACAGAAATAGAAAAGCTTCATATTCCAAATAACGGAAGATTACAGCCATTCTGCTTTGCAATTGAACAATGCTTGTATGCCATTCAAAAAGATAAAGAAAACGAATTAGCACTTGCAGCGAGCTAAGGCGCTGTTGCCTGTCCGTGAATTCAAGCCAGACCGTGTGACTGGCGGTGCGGAAGCGTCCATCTATCTGGAAATGGCGAGCTATGTGAAGCATGAAGGCAGAGAACCGACGAATAATCATATGGCGGCTGGATTGTCCAATTCCTGCGAAATTCTTGAAGGAAACGAATATGTTGGTAGTGGGCTGTCGTACTTTGCATGATTTTGGGGAGATGCCTATGGACGCACGAAAGCACTTAATCATCATAAAAGGAAAAGACCAGACGGACTCGGTCGCGAGCTTTCAGTTCCATGACGGGAAGTGCGAGGTCGTCTATACCAGTGCGCCCAATAAGTCATACAGCTTTCAGCGTAGCAATGTGGAGATCCTACCCCTGCAAAAGAAAATCGACCCTGCACGGGTGATTGTCACCGTAAACGGGCAAGCCATCAGCGGAATTGATGAGATTCTCGACTTCGGCGGGTATTATCGTATTGTCCGCAACGGAAAGAGAGATTTATCGTTCCACAGGAGCGAAGTGCAGTTCCAGCAGAATTGCCTGGCAGACGGTAAAAATCAAGAAACATTCCAATATTTCAAGGAAACTGCCGCTGCAATCAGTCTGGTGGCGGAAAACGGTCTTAACATTCTAAGCATGCAGTATGACAAGATCCAGCAGGTCAGCGAGGATACCGTGCTGGCAAGCTATCTTGCACCGCAGAAGGAAGTCAAAGCACCCCAGATGCCGGAGGCGGTGATTTATCCGTTTGACTTGAACCAAAGTCAGAAATTAGCGGTAGAGCGGGCGCTTTCCTCCAAAATCAGTATCATTCAAGGGCCTCCGGGGACAGGAAAGACGCAGACGATCCTAAATATTATCGCCAACGTAGTTCGGAGCGGGAAGACCGTGGCGGTCGTATCCAACAATAATTCTGCAACACACAATGTGGCGGAAAAGCTGGAAAAGAAGAATGCCTCTTTTCTGACTGCGTTTCTCGGAAGCCTTGCCAACAAGCAAAAGTTCCTGGAGGCTCAGGCCGGCGTCTATCCGAATATGAGCGATTGGGAGATGCCGCCGGAGGAACGGCAGCAGTTGAATCAGGAGACAACTGCGCTCTCCAAAGAGCTGAACGAAATGCTCAACGCCAAGAACCGCATTGCGGAAATTGAGCAGGAGTTTTTGCAGCTGAATCCGGAGCAGCACTATTTCGAGGAATACTATGCGACTTACAGCGACGCACCGACAGAGAGCCTGGACAAGTTGTCCTCGCAGAAGATTCTTGCGCTTTGGATGGAATTTGAACAGCACGCAGAACATGAGAGCCGCTTAGGACTTTTGCAAAAACTCTCCATCATGTTCCGATTCAACCGCAATGCACTCAAATTGTTCCTCCGTTCCCCAGAGCTGGCCATTCCCTATTTGCAAAGTCAGTTTTATTCCGTAAAGAGACGGGAGCTGGAGGCCGAAAAGCAGGAATTGAACCGAAAGCTGGAGCACTATGCTTTCGACGCGAAGATGGACGAGCTCACACAGAAGTCCCTGCGGCTGTTCCGGGCGGAGTTGACAACACGGTACCATTGGCGGAATAATAGACGATGCTTTGAAAAGAACGATTTCCGCCGGAATTCCGCGGAGTTTACCCGTGAGTACCCGGTGGTGCTCAGTACGACCTATTCCATTAAGGGGACGCTGAGCATTGAACATATCTATGATTACTTGATCGTGGATGAAGCCTCACAGGTCGATTTAGCTACTGGCGTTTTGGCCTTATCCTGCGCAAGGAATATCGTGATTGTTGGGGACTTAAAGCAACTTCCCAATGTGCTGACAGAAGATGACATTCGCACCAGCGATGCCATTTGGCAGAAGTATTCCTTGGATGAGCGTTATCGCTTTTCTACGCACAGCCTGCTGTCCTCTGCATTGGAAATATGGCAGGACGCACCTGTTACGCTGCTGCGGGAACACTACCGCTGCCACCCGAAGATCATCAATTTCTGCAATCAGAAGTTCTACCACGGACAGCTGATCGTTATGACAAAAGACCATGATGAGCCGGATGTATTGACCATGTACCGGACGATTGCCGGTAACCACGCCCGCGGTCATCTCAACCAGCGTCAGATTGATGTCATCCAGCAGGAGGTGCTTCCGCGGCTGCATCAGCAAAATTTCCAGAGCATCGGTATTATCACGCCATATCGGGATCAGGTGACAGCCATCCGCAAGCAGCTGGGAGATACTTATGAGGTGGACACCGTCCACAAGTTTCAGGGGCGAGAACAAGATGCTATCATTCTAACTTCGGTCGACAATGTCATCACAGATTTCGTAGATGATCCCCATATGCTGAATGTGGCGGTTTCCCGTGCGGTTCATTCGCTGGCAGTGGTCACATCGCAGGATCCGCGCAATGACCAGACCAACTACGGCGACCTGACACGGTACATCGAATATAACAATTTTGAAGTCATCCAGAGCCAGGTTTACTCCGTGTTCGATATGCTCTATCATGGCTATGCCGAGCAACGCAGAGCATATCTGCAAAAACATAAGCGAGTATCGGAGTACGATTCCGAGAATCTCATGTACTCTGTGATTCAAGAGGTGTTGTCTGAGGAGGCGTTTTCCTCTATCGGTTGTGCAGTGCATGTTTCTCTTGCGACACTGGTGAAGAACTATGAACCGCTGACGGAGGAAGAACGCAAATATGCCCGCAATCCGCTGACACATGTGGATTTTCTACTGTTCAATCAGATGGATAAGCAACCCATGTTGGCGATTGAAGTAGACGGGACTGGCTTCCACGAAGCAGGGAGCAAGCAGGCAGAGCGAGATATGAAGAAAAACTCCATTCTGGAGAAGTGCGCCGTTCCGCTCCTGCGCCTCCGTACAGATGGTAGTGGAGAAAAAGAGAAAATCAAAAATGCGCTAAAGAGGGACTGACTATGCCGAGAATTATCAAGAATGCAATCAGATGCAAGAAATGCGGAGATGTCATCGAAAGCGAAACCGTCCATGATTTTAAGTTTTGCAGCTGCGGCTCCTGCGCCGTGGACGGCGGTCACGATTACCTTCGCAGATGCGGAAACCTTGGAGATTGGGAAGAACTGTCCGAAGCGGAAAAGGTAGAAGGCAACGATGCATTGACTTGATTTTGGCTTGTGGAAATTGGTGATGCCAGGATATCATTTATCATCATTCGCAATGCCACCACGAATTGCCCAGGGCTGGCATCGTTATAAAAAAGGCTCTCTCAGCACGGATGCAAACAAAAGTAAAAACTGCGTAGGGGTATAGCTAACCTGCAAGCCCGCACCACGAGTACCCCGCATCGCAAATAGCGGCTGAAACACAATGTTCCAGCCGCTATTTTTCTGAAAAAGTTTCAGTAGCTATTTCCGTCGAACTGTGGTATATGTTTGTGCTGCAAGGAGGCGAGCGCATGAAATACAAACTGCTGAAAGACCTATATGACTGCTTTTATACCCCGCCTGAACTCCCAACTCAGAAACAGGAAATTGAGGAATGCCATCAAGCACTGAGCGAGGTGCTGGGCAAACCAGAGCGTCGGCTGGTGCTCCAGATCATCGACGCCAAAGACCGTATTGCTGAGGATACCTCCATCGACAGCTTTATCGTCGGATTTGAACTGGCGTGGAAGCTATCTATAGAAATGAATCACTACGAAAACGAGCGCTCAGTCTCCTGCCGAACGGCAATGGAATTGAGGGCTCGTTTCACATCTGCAAGGGAGGAAGAGCAATGAAGAAGTTCGTCATAGCAACTATGATTGCCGCTTGTATCGCTTTGTGTGCCGCTGTATGGCTGCATGGCAACGCAGCCGAGGAAACACCCGTCCCGACCGCACAAACCGCTGTGAGCGCCAAGGAAGCGACCGTTGCGGAAATTGAGAAACCAGCAACACTGGCAGAGAAGGAAAAAAGAACGATTCCGCAACAAGAAGCGCCCAAAGAAGAGCAACCTGAACCGGAGATAGGGCCTATTGAAACACCCGTAGCTTCCGAACTCCAGCCTTCCACGGGGCAGGCACCCGCTAAGAATTCCGCACCAGAGCCAACTCCACCCCAACCTCCTAAAGAACTGCAGCCCGGTGACAAAGTCTATGTGGCGGGCTTCGGCTGGGTGGAGTATGAGGGGCCCAATCATTGTGAAGACGGCGCGGACATTTACGAGAACGGCAACAAAATTGGGATCATGGGGTGAAATATGCGGAAAACATTCAAAATAAGGTCAAGCCGCTATTGACAATCAAACTTTCTATGCTATTCTATAATGATTTAACCTCGAGGTTGAATGGATGGCATGGGCGAGAAGGAGAGTATGTATGGCGTATGAGTTTGTTTGCGAATCCGAAGCAAAGCGCTATCGTTCGGATTGCTCGAATATCCTGAAGGAAACCTGCGAGCTGCTGAAGGAGAAGGGTATTTCTGCACAGTTTTCGCTTGTTGGAAGCGGAGCAAGGAATATGATCACGAGAAATGGAGATGGCCCGTATGACTTGGACTACAACCTTTTGGTCATGAAGGCAGATAACGAGTATCGCGACCCGCGATTGCTGAAAGACACAATTAGAAACGCCCTTAACAAAGCGGTGGGCGGAAAGTTCTTTTCGGATGCACAAGATTCGACTTCTTGTTTGACTGCAATATTGTATTTTGAGAAGTCGCCAGATATCAAATTCAAGTTTGACGTTGCTATTACCACGAAAAATAAAAACGGGAATTACATGCGCTTGATTCATAACAAAAATGTGTACGCACTGGGCTGGGATCAATACACATGGAATGAAGTGCCGCGCTCACATCAAGTAAAAGATAGAGCGGATGAAATAAAGGAAGAAGGTTTATGGCAGGAGGTTCGTGACAGGTATCTTGAGAAGAAAAACATGTATCTGTCTTGGCAGGATCGTAACCACCCATCCTTTGTGGTGTATGTGGAAGCAGTGAATGAGGTTTATAACAGATATTTCAATAGAGGAGGCGGGTGCAGTGTGCAATCGATTTTTTGACTACGATGACGGCGACTTCGCCATGAGCATTTCGGATAATATGGCGATGGACTCCGACGGGGATCTCATGATGCGCATGGGAGATCACATGGCAATGGATATGGACACCGGCGATATTCACATGATCTCCTCGTGGTCTGATGATGACGAGGAGTAGAACATAGGCAGCGGCTCAATGGTTGAGCCGCCATAAACAAGGAAAACACTCTCAATCCGGGCAGAGAAAGCAGCGGG